>Ga0208960_1001273_pt1 | contig 13587 bp, 12 predicted proteins | sample GreLakmeON33MSRF_FD_187703 | JGI IMG/M metagenome (GOLD analysis project Ga0208960, IMG submission 187703) | Freshwater lentic microbial communities from great Laurentian Lakes, MI, USA - Great Lakes metaG ON33MSRF (SPAdes) | ecosystem: Environmental > Aquatic > Freshwater > Lake | place: Great...
GCATCATCGCAAGCAACGATGCTGAGTTGAATTACGGAAGTTGTCCCACTGACGCCAGTGCGATTCGCAACAGACGATCATGGCCACTCGTCATGGCCTTGCGTACGTCGTCACTGACGGCTTGTTGCGGCGTGAACCACACCAGGTCAAGGGCTTGTTGCGTTGGCGTGCACTCCCCCGTGACGGGCACGACAAAGGCCAAGCTCACCGCATGATGTCGAGGGTCGTAGTACCCCGAGATGGATGGATCTTGAAAGTATTCCACCACCGTGAACGGAGATGGCTCTGGCGGAATTCGAGGGAAAGCCAATGGCCCCAGGTCTTTTTCGAGGTGTCTCATTAGCGCATCACGGATTTTTTCATTCAGCATGACGCGCCCAGACACCACCATTCGACTGATGCTGCCGTCTGCTGCTTGACGCAAAAGCAAGCCCACATGAGTGACCACGCCATCGGCATTTACACGTACTGGCACCGCGTCGATATAGATCAGGGGAACTTGATTGCGCACCCCGGCGATCTCTTCTGGCGTTAGCCACATATTTCGGGTATCAATTTGGTCACTCATGAGAGACCAAAACTACTACAGCACCTTGCGAAAAAGCTTCAACTTGCGGGCGGTATAGGGCGGGTATGCAATGGATGGGTCGAGTGCGGTGCCACGAGTGAGCACTGGCTTGAGGTGCTGAAAGACGCGAACACCAGCCTTGCCGTGATATCCACCCATGCCGCTTTCGCCAACGCCACCAAAAGGCAGTTTTGGATTGGTGAGATGCATGAGGGTTCCGTTGACCGTGACACCGCCTGCTGTGGTGCGTGCCAGCACATCAGATACGACTTTTTTGTCCTCAGCAAAGACGTACAGCGCCAGCGGATGCGGCCGACTTGTGACAAAGTCGATTGCTTCATTGATATTGGTCATCGGCAGAATTGGCAGAATCGGACCAAAGATTTCCTCACGCATAACTTGTGATGCGGGATCAACCTGTGTCAAAACAGTCGGCGAGATATAGCGATCTTCTTTGATGGAGTCGCCCCCGACTGCCGGTGTACCGCTTGTCATCATTGACTGCAGGCGGTCAAAATGGCGATCCGAGACAATGCGGGCATAACTGCTGCTGTCATGAGGTTCTGCTCCGTAGAAATCAGTCAGTACTGATTGCAATTCGGCGATCAGTTTGCCCTGGATCGACTCATGCACCAGAACATAATCGGGCGCAACACACGTCTGTCCCGCATTGAGCCACTTACCCCACGCAATGCGTCGAGCAGCAACGCGAACATTGGCCGATGCATCAACGATGACGGGGCTCTTGCCACCCAGTTCAAGTGTGACGGGCGTGAGGTGCCGCGCAGCAGCCGCCATCACGACTCGACCCACTGTGCCATTACCAGTATAAAAAATATGATCGTACTGCTGAGCCAGCAACTCAGTTGTTTCTGCCACGCCACCTTCGACAATTGCGATGGCTTCTGAATCAAGATATTGCGGTACAAGCGTGGCCAGCAAGGCAGACACCGCTGATGAAACCTCAGATGGCTTGAGCACCACCGCGTTGCCGGCCGCAATTGCTCCCGCCGCTGGCACTAACAACAATTGCACTGGATAGTTCCAGGGGGCGATCACCAGTGCAACGCCAAGTGGTTCTGGCATCAAACGAGACTTTGCTGGCATTGTCACCAACGGTGATGACACCCGAATCGGAGCATTCCACTTTTTTAAGTTCTTCATCATCATCTTTATCTCGCCCGTCACAAATGCAATGTCGGTAATGAAGCCTTCGACGGTGGGCTTACCAAGGTCGTGACGCAGTGCATCAAGAAACTCTTGTTCGTGTTCGGTCAGCATTGCGATCATGCCCTGCAGTTGAGTCCGTCGCCATTCAAACGGGCGCGTGACTCCAGCGCGAAAGGCATCTCGCGTGCGTTGCACGCGTCCAGCGATCGTGGAGATTTCTGTATGAGGTTCTAGCTGCATTGTCATCTCGACAGTCTCGCAGTCATTTAGTTCAAATCAATGTCGGTGCACAAAAAAGGCCCGGTGCCGAAGCACCGGGCCTTTTGTATTGCAATATCTGAATCAGCTAGCCGAGATTTTGGCAACCTGAGACAAAGCCTTCGTAAGGAATGCTCCTGACAGTGCTGTATAACCAGCGGCTCCTGCGCTTGCAGGCGCACACTTACTGAGGTAGTAGCTGAAGAAGCCCTTAACCGCAGTGTTGTTCGTGCTGTTTGCAGTTGCTGCGAGTCCGTATGCCACTGCGTTGATCGGATACGCGGTGGCTGTTTTTGTGGTGTAATCCTGAGTCACAAGACCAGCGGCATCTACTTCAGCATTGGCCAAGCCATCTGCAGATGCTGCCACAGTTGGAGCAACATAGATCCCTGCCGCATTTTTGATTTTGGCAGCGTATAGCTCACGTTCGGTAATGAAACTCACCTCAGCGTATGTGATGGCGCCATCTTTGCCGGCAACATAAGTTGTTACGCCGTCATTGCCTGATGCAGATTGAAAAGTTCCATCTGATGGCACTGTGCCAGGGAACGCAGTGGCCCATGTATCGCTTGTTGCCTTCGTCCAAATTGCTGGTTCTACCTTATTGAGGTAGTTCAAAAACATGTTGGTGGTACCCGAACCACCAGAGCGGTACGTCACAGTGATTGGAGTTGATGGCATCGTGATGGTCTTGCCTGTCACTGTTGTAACAGCAGGAGTAACCACGTCTGGCGTGAGATTGCCAATTGTTGTCCCACCCAGGGAAACGCCGTAGGACGCTCCGACTGCATTCGGCACGACAACTGAACCTTTTGCCGACATTTTTAGTGTCTTAACGACTTTGATATTTGTCCCGATCAAGCGAGTAACGACCAGACTCTTCTTAAGACCAGCCTTTACTGCCGCCTTCGTGGCTGTGATGGTGATCGTCGAAGTTGTGGCTCCCCTGACAATTTTTGCAGTTGTACCGCTTTTGGTTACTTGCGATACTCCTGGTGCCGTGACAGCAGGCGTTACAACAGATGTGGCTGTGTTATCAGCGACAATCGCGGCATCGTTCCATTTTGTGATAGTTCCGGCAAAGATTTTTGCCAACGTTGTTGATGACAAATATATTGATTCTTTAACGGTCGAAAGATTGTATGCGATGCCGATTGGTCCGCCAATGAGTGGAACATACACAAACCCAGTTGGGGCTTCACTCGATGAAAACGCGGACTCCGTGCCTCCAAATTTGTACAAGTTAAAGTCAGGGGCTTTGCCAGCATTCGCGACGAGAGAGAAACCCTTCTTGCCACTTCCAGAGCCAACACCTGTGTACGAGATGACGTCCGTATTTGGGTTTGACAGCTTGTTGTTGTTATATCCGGAGGCACAGATGTCAGTCATATTGGACATAAAAGTTGATCCACCGCCAACGATGGTTGTTCCAGCGTGCACGGGGTTTGATCCGGCAGAGAGAGCAACTACTCCGACTGCAGCTATGAAAGCAATTTTGCGTTTCAGATTCATGTACTTGATTCCTTTTTTGTAGGTGAATGTTCTAACGGTTATGAACATACGGCAACCAGGTTTCAGGAAGCAGACGCCATGCTGAACATGTCAGGAAAACAAAGTGAACAACACGCAAACAGAAAAATCAGCCGAAGCGACCTTGAACGTAGTCAGCGGTGCGTTGGTCTGATGGATTACTAAAAATCATGCTCGTTAAACCGGTTTCCACTAAGTGACCTGGTCCGTCTTCGGACAAAAAGAAAGCACAGTGGTCAGACACGCGAGCTGCTTGTTGCATATTGTGCGTGACTATGACAATTGTCATTGACTCACTCAATTCATGAATAGTTTCTTCAATACGTAGCGTCGAACCCGGATCTAGTGCAGAACATGGTTCGTCCATTAGCAAGACATCTGGTCGCACTGCCAAGGCCCGAGCAATGCATAATCGCTGTTGTTGTCCACCAGACAGCGACGACCCGTACGCATCGAGTCGATCTTTTACTTCTTTCCATAATCCAGCACGAGTAAGACAGTCTTCGACAAGATCTTTCTTGTCGGCAACTTTTGTTTTCGAGAGTGTTGGGCCAGCCAAAACATTTTGCTGAATTGTCATTGAAGGGAACGGATTGGGTTTTTGAAAAACCATTCCGACGCGAAGCCGAATTTCTGCCGCGGCAGCACCTGGTCGATAGATGTCTTGGCCATCCAAGAAAACTTCACCCGCCATTGCGGCAGTAGGGATAAATTCGTGCATTCGATTGAGAAGCCGCAGAAAAGTCGATTTTCCGCAACCAGACGGCCCGATAAGACCAGTCACCGAGTTGGCTGGGAACTGCAATGACACATTTCTGAGGACATGGTTTTTACCAAACCACGCATGTATACCGCGTGTTTCCATGGCACTAGTCTGCGCCGCCTCCGAGACTAGAGATGCCTGTTGATGAGTTGTTTCTACTGTTGACGTGTTATCAGTAAGCATTGTGATCATCTTCCTTTGTTTCGCCCGCCAAGAGACCGGGCTCCGATAAATAAAATAAGAATAAGAGCAAGCAAGACACACGCACCACCCCATGCGCGAGTCATTGACTCGGTCGTTCCGGCTCCGAGTGCGCTGAAGATATAGGTAGGCAACGATCCGATTGCACCGTTACCCACATTTGTTGTGAGTTTTATAAAGTATCCGGATGTCAAAAGCAAAGGTGCAGTTTCGCCTGCAACTCGAGCAAGCCCGAGCACGGATGCAGAAATCAGCCCACTGCGCACAGACGGAAGAACGACTCTAAATGTGGTCTGGGCCTGCGAAGCGCCAAGCGCATAACTTGCAGCGCGCAAATGATCTGGAACTAATTTCAGAACTTCTTCAGCCGTTCTGGTAACGGTCGGCAACATTAAAATTGCAAGTGCACATGCCCCAGCGATTCCGCTAAATGAATGAAAGACTAAAATGACAAGAGTTGAGTAAATAAACAACCCTGCCACGATTGACGGCACTCCCGACATGGCCTGCGTCAAGAATCTAACGACACCAGCGAATCGACCCTTGATCTCGACAATGTAGATTGCCGCAATAATTCCGAGTGGTATACAAATGAGTGCAGCAATGATCAACATCAGGAGTGTTCCGACAATTGCGTGTGATAGTCCGCCAAGGTTGAGTGCTTCACCTGAAGACGTGACCAACATGTCGGTAGTTAAATACCCCTTGTGAAAAGCAGGGGCGCCCCTCTTGATGACAGAATAAAAAATTGACACCCACGGAATAAGAACTGTCATGAAAGCAGTGCAGATGAGAACTGTGGCAAAAAGATCAATCGCAACAACGCGATCACGAAAAAAACTTCCGAGAAAGCCCAACACAGCCAAACTGAACACAAACCCGACATACCACCCCAACGGTCCGGCTAGTCCGGTCACTGCAACGATTCCGGTACTGCTGAGACCCGCAATAGCCACGAAACCCAGTGTTGCGAGAGTTGAGCGATGCGTTCTGCGCCATGGACGACCGGGCTTTACCAACGTATCGGGGACAAAAGTAGTTGTCATGACTCTGTCCCCCTAGTGCGACCAACGATTGCAGTTGCTGCGAAATTGACCAGGAGAGTCACAAGAAACAGCACTAGTCCAGAAGCCATTAATGCTTTGAGTTCATACTCTCCGGCTTCTCCGAATTTATTCGCGATGAGTGATGCAACGTTGCCACCAACCGATGCAAGAATCTCAAAATTTATTCTGAAAACAAGGTTAAGAACCAAATACACTGCCACGGTTTCTCCCAACGCACGCCCAAGTCCGAGCATTGCACCACCAATCAGTCCACTACGACCAAACGGCAACACGATGTGGCGGATGCCAGACCAACGTGACCCGCCCAACGCATAGACGGCATCAATTTGATCTCGGGGTGCTTGTGAATACACAGCGCGCGCAACCGATGTTGTAATCGGCACGATCATGAGAGCCAAAACCATTCCGGCGATAAAAGGTGACCGCTCAAAAATTGGGGCTGGCACATTAAAAAGCGGGAACCATCCCAAATATTCGTTAATAGAGCGGCCCCATGATGTTCCGTACTTCATAAAAACTGCGTAGCCCCAGATCCCATAGATGACTGATGGAATTGCTGCAACAAGATCGAGCACCGACGTAAGAAATATCCGCAACCATGATGGGCAATAATATTCAAGAAATAGCGCGGTTCCCATGGCGAACGGCGTAGCGATCAGAAGCGCAATCACTGCTGTGACGACAGAGCCAACCAGCATGGCGCCAATGCCAAACGATGCTGTTGCCTTATCGATTCCGTCACCCGGATCCCACACAACATTGGTAATAAACCCAAAACCGAAATCACGAAAAATTTCTAAACCGCGAAACAATAAAAACCCAGCGATAAGCGCGAGAACAACCAACGACATCATTGCGCCACTAGTGATGACCCCTCGGAAAACCTTGTCTGAAGGTCCGTACTCGGTGGCGATTACGCGGCCGACCGGGTTGTCGGGAGAGGCGTCAGGAGAGGCGTCAGAGACAAGCTGTGTCGGCACGGGATATATCGTCGCAGGGGCAGGTGTCTGCTATCCCGACGGCAAGTAAACACAAGGTGAATAGGCGACGTTTTAAGAGCCAATCGGACACCTGCCAGGCAAAAATACAGCAGAGTGGCTTAAGTTTGACTATATATTCAATCTATTAAAACTAACCGACCTATTGCCGTCGGCGTTTCTATCCCATAGCCTAAACCCACTTACCCAGTGGCAACTTTTGGGTTGCTACGACAAACGAATAAAGGGGAATACACATGAAGAAATCCACAGTGCGGCGCGTCGCTGCACTAGCCATCGGACTTGCTCTCGTAGCAAGCGCCTGTGGCAGTGACGACGCATCAACTGATACAACTGTTGCAGGTAGCGATACAACTGCTGCTGCATCAACATCAAACGGTGAACTGGAAGGCATGAAGGGCACAACGCCACTCGTCGCTCTTTCAGATGACTTCAAGACACGCCTGAAGGAGATGGATCCAGCACTCGATGACTATTCGTATGCTGCTGAAACATACGACTCCATTACGGTGATCGCTCTTGCAGTGACACAAGCAAAATCAGACGGTATCGAATACGCCAAAGAAATCAATGGCATCACCCGTGACGGTGAGAAGTGCACAGAGTTCAAAGCATGTGCTGATCTCATTGCTGCAGGAACCGACATTGACTACGACGGTGTTTCTGGGCCACTTGAATTCTCTGGTAACGGAGAACCACTCAAGGCTTCCTACGGAGTTCTTGTTTTCGGAGCAGACAACCGTCTCGCTGACGACAAGACCACCTACATCGAAGCAGAAGCACCAGCAGATGCAGACGTACCTCAGGTAGATGTTGAGGGAACTCGTGCCGGTGATGGCGTTTTGACCATCGGTTCGATCTTGCCTCAAACTGGATCACTTGCTTTCCTCGGACCACCAGAATTCGCTGGTTTCGACCTCGCCATCAAAGACATCAATGATGCCGGTGGTGTGTTGGGCAAGCCAGTTGTTGGAATCAAGGGTGACTCTGGTGACGCAACCACTGACACTGCTTCAAAGACCGTTGACGCTCAGCTTTCTCAGAACGTCGACGCAATCATTGGTGCAGCATCATCTGGTGTCAGCTTGACTGTGATCGACAAGATCACTGCTGCTGGCGTCGTTCAGTTCTCGCCAGCGAACACTTCGAAGAAGCTCTCCACATACGCCGACAAGGGTCTCTACTTCCGTAGTGCACCTTCGGACATTGTGCAGGGTGCTGTTTTGGCCAAAGTCATCACCGATGATGGTGCAGCGAACGTAGCAATCATTGCTCGTAACGATGCATACGGAACCGGCTTGGCTGAAGACCTTCAGAAAAACCTCGAGGCAAATGGTGCCACAGTTGTGATCACAAAGATCTACGACGAAAAAGCAACCACATTTGACGCAGAAGTGGATGCCATCAAGGCAGCCGCACCTGACGCAGTCGCAATCATCGGCTTTGAAGAGTCTTCCAAAATCCTCGCCACCATGGTGGAAAAGGGTGTTGGACCAAAGACCATCAAGGTATACGGATGTGACGGCAACATGGGCAATGGCCTAGGCAAGTCCTTCGACGCTGGCGAATAACCAGTCGTTCTAAGAACTAAAAAAGGCCCCGGGTGCGCAAGCACTCGGGGCCTTTTTATATTCTCGAATTACCCGCCCGTCGCGCGAGCCAGTGTTCCTAGATACAACTGAATCACTTTGGGGTCTGTAAGAAGTTCACGACCTGTGCCCGTGTAGGCGTTTGATCCCTGGTCAAGAACGTATCCCCGACCAACAACCTGCAGGCATCGTCTGGCATTTTGCTCGACCATCAAAATGGCAACTCCAGATTCATTAATGGCGCGACACTGGATAAAAACTTGATCCTGCAACACGGGTGATAAGCCAGCGGACGGTTCGTCAAGCAGCAACACTGATGGCTTCAGCATCAGTGCACGCCCCATCGCAACCATTTGACGTTCACCACCGGACAACGATCCGGCACGTTGGTCAAGGCGCTCACCAAGTCTCGAAAACAACGACACGACATAGTCAAGTCGCTCATCTAACAACGATGGCTTAATGAAGCAGCCCATCTCTAGATTTTCTCTCACTGATAATGTCGGAAAAACATTTCGTGTTTGCGGAACATAGCCAACACCACGGGCCACGAGTTCGTATGGCTTCTTTCCGGTGATTTCTTCACCGTTCAGCCGTACTGAGCCACTGCGAATATTGACGAGGCCAAGAACCGCTTTGAGTAGCGTTGATTTACCTGCACCGTTTGGCCCGATGATTCCGACAAATTCACCAGCAGCCACAGTGAGATTGCAACTATTTAAGATGTTTACTTCAGGGACATACCCTGCAGTGATCTCGGAAACTTCAATCACATTTGTCATGCGTGATCTCCGAGGTCGACATCATGATGCGACCCTAAGTATGCGTCAACTACTTTTGAATTTGATCCGACATCGTCAAAGGTTCCTTCGGCTATGACTTCTCCTTGAGCCATCACAATGATCCAGTCGCTGATTTCTCGCACCATGTCCATGTCGTGCTCCACAAACAAAACTGTTCGTCCCTCATCCCGCAGAACTTTTATATGTTGCAACAGACTTTGTTTTAGTGCTGGGTTAACGCCAGCCATTGGTTCGTCTAGCATCACCATTTCTGGCTCTACCATGAGCGCTCGTGCCATCTCTAATAGTTTGCGTTGTCCTCCAGAAAGTGATCCAGCAAGTTCATCGCGCATATGTGCAAGATTGAATCTTTCTAAAAGATCTTCGGCCTTCTGAGTGATGTCTTGTTCTTGAGATGCCCAGATTGGCCGAATGATTCCGCGCCACACGCTTTCACCACGCTGGTTTCGCGCACCAAGTCGCATATTGTCAATGATCGTCATTCGAGATAACGCCTTTGTGAGCTGAAATGTTCTCACCATTCCGCGACGAGCAACCTTGTGCGCTGCGACTCCGCCAAGTGAGAGTCCGTTAAATTTCCACTCACCCGTATCTGGTTCATCAAATCCGGTCAACAAATTAAAGAGTGTCGTCTTGCCTGCCCCGTTGGGCCCGATGAGCGCCGTGATGCGATGTCTTGGGATTTCAAGATGTGCAACATTGACCGCAGTCAGTCCACCAAATGAACGAGTGACATTATCGACCACCAAAATTGCATCAGGTTTTTGAGATCCGGGAACCGACTCAAATGGAACGGCGCTTGTATCAGTGGACATCAAAGGCCTGCTCTCGCTTATCGCCAAATATTCCCTGCGGTCGAAACACTACGAGCGCCGCTAACGCAAATCCGGCCACCATAAAACGCAACTGGGCATAATTGTTTTGATCAATCAACCAAGTAGGAAGTAGCGGAGTTGGATCGGATGGAGTTGTTTTGGTGGCTTGCTGTAATGAGATATCAACGAATTGAATCACAAATAAGAAGATCATTGTGCCAATTACAGGACCCTTCACTCTGGCAACACCACCCAAAATAATAATCGTGTACGAAAAGAAAGTGAATGTTGTAGCAAAGTCCCCTGGTTGCGACGACTGCTTGTCAAGCACAAGCCATACACCTCCGATGGCGCCAATTGCGCCCCCGATCATGAGGCTCTGCAACTTATAAGCAAAGACGTTCTTTCCAAGACTGCGCGCTGCGTCTTCGTCCTCTCGAATACTGCGCAACACCCTGCCCCATGGGCTGCGCATTAACAAATACACAAGTGTCGCAACCACCATTAGCAAAACCCATCCACTCACCAAAAGCCACAAGCGATAGCCGTCAATCTTTTGCTTCCATAACCAGATTCCTTGCTGCGGAAATGGATTGAGCTTCTCCATGAAACTCGTGAAACCTTGAAGACCATCGTTTCCGCCAGTCAGCCAAGTAAAGCGCACCGAGTTCAGCGATAAGCGAATAATTTCTGCGACTGCAATTGTCACGATTGCCAAATAATCAGCACGCAGTCGCAATGTTGTGAAGCCAAGCAGCAAGGCAAGCGCAACAGCGGACACAATGACGAGCAATACAGCAAACGGCCACGGCCAATTAAATCTGCTGATCGGAATACTCAAACTGTATGCACCAATGGCTGCGAACCCTGCTTGTCCAAAGTTCAGGAGTCCGGTGTATCCAAAATGCACGTTAAGCCCAGTGGCAACCAACATGTAAGCAATTGCATTAGCGCTGATGGCCGTATAGAACGAGTTCGAAAGGATAAGTCCCCAATTCATCCGACACGCTCCTTTTGACCCAGCAAGCCCTGGGGTCGCACTAATAAAATAACAACGAGAGCAATCAAAGCTCCGAGTGTCTTGAGTTCTACAACGTTAGGGAACACCCATGTCCAGAGTTCGGTAAACATGCCGATGACGAATGAGCCAGCAAGAGCACCGAACGGATTGCCAAGACCACCGACCGTAAATGCCGCAAACAACAACAACAGAATCACGTTGCCCATGTCCCACTGCACGCCAGTTGCTGCGCCGAGCATCACGCCGCCAATGCCGGCTAATCCACCGCCCAAAGCCCAGACCAACAAAATGATTCGATCTGTGTTTATTCCGGTGGCAGATGCCAAATCTGAGTTGTCCGAGACAGCGCGAATTGCTTTTCCAAAACGTGTACGCAATAAAAAGATAGAAAATCCGACTACGACGATGGCGGAAATAATCATGATTCCGAGATCTCGCGGAGTAATTCCGACAGGTCCGAAATCTATTTCTGGATCACCAACATATTGCACAAAGCGTCGATTACGACCGCCAAAGAAAAACAGATACACATACCGTGTGCCTATGGCCATTCCGATCGACACGATCATCATCGATGTCAGACTCGTACTACGGCGACGCAATGGTCGCCACACGCGCAGTTCGAATGCGCTACCCATCAGAGCAGAAGCCGCGACTCCAAATGGTGCGGCAAGCAAAAGTGGCCAGCGCGGGCCATTTTGATTGAACCAAAACGTCACCATTGCAGCCATCGTAATAATTTCACTATGTGCAAAGTTGGTGAGACCAGTCGTTCCGTAGATGAGTGCTAATCCAATCGAACAAATTGCAAGAATTAAACTCAGTTTGATGCCGTTCACCAGTGTTTGAGGTAATAAGCCCCAGCGTCCTCTGGTTGCGCGAGTATCACTTCCGACAAAAAATGACAGTGATTTTCCGGTACCCACAGAGACCCCAACGCTGAAGTCGATGCTGGCAGTTGTTTTGGTATCACTACTCACCGCCACACCCTTTGGCAGTGATGCGACGTCAAAAGAAACGTCGTACTTGCCTGTCTGAGGAACATTCAATACGGCAAGCCCTTTGGCATCTGTGACTCCATCCGCTGAGCCAGCGGCACCTTGCACACGAATCTTGACGCCAGCAACGGGGTTTTTTGCTTGCCCATTGTCACCGCTGGCACGTTCGACCACTGACACCGTAATGGTTCCGTCTTCTTGGGCAGCCTGAGCAGATGGCGACCACAGCGCAAACGAAACAGCCAAGAAGATGCCTAATACGCCAGTCCCCTTGCGTAATGCACTCTTTGCAATATCAATCTTCAAGTTCGTAATGCCTCAACACTAGTGCGCCATACTCATGGTGTCCTAAGGTCGACGACACGATGAACAATCAGAGCCAGTCGATACGGGGAGCAAGGTGGTGGAATCATCCCAGCGCAGGAGTCGTGATGGGATCGGTGCTATTTGGGACATCTGGTACAGCGCGCTCCTATGCCCCTGAGGGTGCGACATCGCTATCGGTGGCTGGCATTCGCCTCTTGCTCGGAGCGGTCCCACTCGTGATCTTTGCTCTTTGGCGCAGAGCACGACCGATCCCACGCCCTGGAGCATTGTCATTTGTGGCGGGAGCCTCGATGACGGCATTTCAAATCCTCTTTTTTGCTGCAGTGCAGCGCCAGGGAGTAGCGATCGGCACAATGCTGGCGATCGGTAGCAGCCCAATTATGACGAGCATCGCTGAGTTGGCGCGGGGTGAACGACCACATCCACGAACAATCATCGGAACCGTTGGCGCTCTTGGTGGCTTGGCGCTCTTGGTGATTGGACAACCACATACTCAACAGTCCATCAACGCTGTTGGAGTTGCATGTGGACTTGGCGCTGGTGCGTGCTACGCGTTGTACACAATCTTAAGCAAACAACTTCTGCAAAAGGGCTGGAGCACAACATGGACCATGACATGGTCTTTTGTGATTGCAGGAGCGTTGTCGATCCCAATTATTTTTCTTGAACCAACACAGTGGTTGACAACACCACGTGGCCTAACTGTGGCGTTGTACTTGGGCATTGCCACGATTGCCGTGTCGTATCTCTTGTACTCAATCTCGCTTCGTCGACTCGCAAGTTCAACAGTTGTGACACTTACCCTTGTCGAGCCAGTGACTGCATCTTTATTGGGTGTCGCTATTTTGCATGAACAACTTAGCGTGACGAGTTGGTGTGGCGCAGGAGTTATTTTGCTCGGACTTGTACTGGTCGGACGCAACGCTCCAGAATCTGCTTAGTCAGAGCCTTCAGCAATTCGCAATGCAGATTTTTCATCAATTTTTTGAGATGGTGAGCCACTCGTGATAGTGACAGAACGAATAACTGCAGTGCATATTGCTGGCTCCGTATATGTGTCTACTACTCCGAGTCCTGGGTGTTGACCGATATACATTGCACCAGCAGAGGTTGTCACGCCAGGAAAAAAGAACATTCCCGGAAAGGTTGCTTGTGCGTGTTCTTGGGTATCGACGCTCAGTGTCAGATTTGCACCTTTGCGCATTGAAACATTGACCAAATGATGTCCGATCGTGAGTGCATCTATTGATGCCATATGACATTGGTGTGAGCCCTGAACAACGCTGACATGCACAGTTCCGGACACGAGGTGAATCACCCAACCACCCTGATGGTCTCCGCACGCTGCAATGACGCCTTCATCGCTATTCGTCAGACAATCTATTTCTGCAAGTAACGAAAAACTGCCAAGCATTGACGGCACTCGACCTACGGCAATAGGTGTACTGCTTGGGATGTATGTCATTGTGCGTGGCAGTG
>Ga0208960_1001275_pt1 | contig 13575 bp, 7 predicted proteins | sample GreLakmeON33MSRF_FD_187703 | JGI IMG/M metagenome (GOLD analysis project Ga0208960, IMG submission 187703) | Freshwater lentic microbial communities from great Laurentian Lakes, MI, USA - Great Lakes metaG ON33MSRF (SPAdes) | ecosystem: Environmental > Aquatic > Freshwater > Lake | place: Great...
GCGAAGATTGTCGGCGGCACCGTCGTCGTCAGCAGTGGCGAAGTCGCCCAACCCGCCGCGGTCCGCTACGCCTGGAAGGATTGGCCGGAATACAGCCTCGCCAACGGAGTCGGCCTGCCCGCCTCCCCCTTCCGCACCGACGACTGGCCGGTACCCGTTGCCAAGAAGTAAGGCTCCTTCACGCACTATCCTCGCCAATAAAAGCGAGAACGACTGACGTCCCAACTGATGAAGAACTTTTTTTTGGGATTTTTTCTTTCGGCGCTGCTGGCTCTAAATTTCTCAACGTCGAAGGCCATTTCGTCGAAATGGGTATTTCTATTTTTAAAAAGATAAACTGGCGCAAGTGATCATCAGCAATGCGGACACCGACGGCTTCGTCTCGGTCGATGCCGTACAGTTCGTTCCGGCGGAACCCGAAGTCATCAAATAAATCTCGGAGAAGGAAAAGCGGAGCCCATCGCTGCTTCCGAGTATTAACCGCCGCCTCAATGAGGGTTGCCAGAGGTCGGGCATCCGCGTACTCACTCGTTACCCCCAGAACCTTTGCCGTTCCGCGGGGTTACCCCTATATCTCTTACCCATGTTCGCCTTCGGCCTGACTATCTTCTGGGGAGCCTGTCTGCTCTTCCTCGTTCAACCTCTGATTGCCCGCTTTATCCTCCCTTGGTTCGGCGGCGGCCCCGCGGTCTGGACGACGTGCATGCTGTTCTTCCAGTTCCTGCTCCTCGGCGGCTACGCCTACGCACACTTCAGCATCAATCGCCTGCGCCCCCGCCAACAAGTCATCCTGCATCTCAGTTTGCTGGCCTTGGCGCTCTTGCTCCTGCCCATCACCCCGAGCGACCAATGGAAGCCGGTGGATAGTCAAAATCCGGCCGGTCACATCTTGCTGCTGCTCTTAGCGTGCATGGGCTTGCCCTATCTGGTGCTGTCCGCGACGGGTCCGTTATTCCAAGCGTGGTTCAGCGCCACGCACCCCGGTGTATCGCCCTACCGTCTCTACGCACTTTCGAATATCGGCTCGCTGCTGGCCTTACTGGGCTACCCCTTCCTAATGGAGCCTAATCTCGGACGCCACGCTCAAGCGGTCTGGTGGTCCGGCGGGCTCGGCGTCTTCGCCGTCTTAGCCACCTGGTGTGGCGTGACGGTATGGCAACGCGCAAGCTCGACGACGAGCGTCAAGGAAGTGACCGATGAAGATGAAGGAGCTATTTCAGGCTTCCAACGCTTCCTGTGGTTCGGCTTGCCCGCATGTGGGGTCGTCTTGCTCTTGGCGGTCACAAATAAGATCTGCCAAGACATCGCTGTCATTCCTTTCCTTTGGGTTCTTCCGCTCGGACTCTATCTTCTTACTTTCATCATCAGCTTCGATAGTCCGCGCTGGTATCGCCGTCGCTTCTGGCTGACAGCCTTGCTGGTGGCACTCGCCGTGACTGCCTGGTTGATGTTGGGCGACCATACCATCACGGTCAGCGAATGGTTCGGGCCTCTGGCATTCATCGTCGAAAAGGCTGAATCCGTCGGTACTTTCGCAAAACTCGGTCTCTATCTCGCCACACTTTTCATCAGCTGCATGGTCTGTCACGGCGAAGTCTATCGACTGCGCCCTTCCGCCCGACGCCTCACCGGCTACTTCCTTTCGATCTCGGCCGGCGGTGCCGTGGGCGGCCTGTTCGTCGCCGGTGTCGCTCCGCTAATCTTCCTCAATTACTTCGAACTGCACATGGGTTTGCTGATGTTGGCAACGCTCGTGGTGGCCGTGCTCTATCGCGACCCTCGCAGCCCGCTTCAAAAAGGTACGCGCCGCTGGGCTTGGGTCCTCTTGCTCATCGGCCTGCCGATTTTCGCCACGACCTTGGTAGTCGACACCTATTGCAGCCTAAAAGGCGCCAAGGAACTTTCCCGTAATTTCTACGGCGTGCTCAAGGTGAACGAAAATTACGCCGGCGAGCCCGATCAACACCAGTTCAGCCTCCAACACGGTGGCACGCTGCACGGACTGCAATTCACCTCGCCTGAAAAACGCAAGATTCCCGCCACTTATTATACTGACGGCAGCGGCGTCGGCCGGCTGATGCGCACCCTGCACCCGGAAGGTGGCCGAAAAATCGCAGTGGTCGGCTTGGGCACCGGCAGCATGGCCGCCTGGGGTCGCAAGGGCGATCAGATGCGCTTCTATGAGATCAATGATGACGTGGTGCGCCTCGCCCGATCCACTTTCACGTTCCTTGCAGACTCTGCCGCGAAAATTGAAGTCGTTATGGGCGATGCCCGACTCTCCTTGGAACGGGAAGCCGACCAGAATTACGACGCAATCGTCCTCGACGCTTTCAGCAGCGACGCCATTCCGGTCCATCTGATCACGCGCGAAGCTTTTGAAACTTATCGCCGTCAGCTGAAACCCGGCGGAGTGATCGCGGTGCATATCTCGAATCGCTGCCTCAACCTCGAGCCGGTCGTATTGCAACTGGCTAAGCACTTCCAACTCACTCCTGCCGTCATTCACGACAGCGATGTCGATTGGGGCTTTGAGGACGATAGCTACAACGCGGCTTATTCTTCGGACTGGATTTTGCTGTCCAAAGATAAGGCCTTGCTCGATCAGCCTTTCATCGCTTCCGGAATCAGCGAGCCAGAGGAAATCCCGAAATCGATGAAGCTTTGGACGGATGAGCAAAGCGACCTCCTGAGCATCCTGATGGTCGACGACCATACTTTCCTCAGCTGGCTCAAAGGGCTCTAAATTAACCTCTTGGTTTTAGGGGGTTGAAATCGCTAAAAGGTCAGGCAAGGGTGACGTCCCCTCCCATGCGTAGCTTCCTCCCCGCTCTTCTCGCCTTCACGACTTCGGCTTTGTTCGCCGCGGACCCCGTCAAATTGACGTTAGAAGATTTCACCGACGGCTCTGGCGCCAAGCCCGCAGCTGGCTGGTCCACCGAAGAAGGCGGCGTCATCCATCTGACTCCGGCCAAGGGTACGTCCTTCCTCATCTCCAAGAAAGAATACTCCAGCTTTGTACTCGAATGGGATTGGAAACTGGCCAACGCCGGAAACAACGGAATCAAATATTGGGTGACCAACATCAAAGACGCCAAAGGCAAAGGGGAATGGCTCGGCGTCGAATATCAGATGATTGACGACAACAAGCACCCGGACGGTCTCAAAGGCGGCAGCCATAATACCGGCAGCATCTACGACCTTTTCGATTCCGCTAAAGAAAAGATCCTGAAGCCAATCGGCGAATGGAATCATAGCCGCGTCGTCATCAAGGACGGCAAAATCGAACATTTCCTCAATGGTAAGCCCGTCTCGTCAGCCGACACGAACTCGGCCGAATGGAAAGAGCACGTGACCAAGAGTAAGTTTAGTAAGAAAAAGGATTTCGCCCCGGGGCACGGTAAACTGATGCTCACCGAACACGGCGACCCCTGCTGGTTCAAGAACCTCGTCATCACCGAGCTGTAAGCTCTTCGGACCCCGTCGGACAGTCGCCGCAGCCTATGAAATCTAAGCTTATTTTCGTCGGGCTGCTGCTGGCGTCGATAAATCTTGGCGCGGCCGACCGCGAACCGAGAGTGCCCCTCAAAGCTAAAACCCCTTCCCCTTGGGGCTCATGGGTCGAGGCGGATTATCCATTCTTCTCCTCCATCCTCGACGCGCGCCGCGATGGACTCGGCAAAAACAACCTCACTCCGCGTGGGCTAATTATCAAGCTACCTAACGATTGCTGGGCCTGCTTCGACACCGACCTACTGCGTGTCTCCGCCGTCTGGCGCGGCAAAGGAATCAGCGACAAGGCTCTCGCGCCCGGCTCCTATCACGACCCGAGCCGCAAGACGCTCGGCGGCCAATTCCCCGCGCCGCAACCTGAAGGAAAACTCTGGCTCGGACACGCGATTACCCCTGGCTGGCAGCTCAGCACCACCGTCGACCACACCGACCCACGCTCCCCCGCCCCTTCACCCGAAGAAGTCGGTCGAGGCCCCATTCCGACCTCGCTCGGCCAGTTCCAGTCCGTGGAACTCGTCGGTGAGGACGTCGTGTTAACCTACCGCGTCGCCGATGCGACCATCCGCGAACTCTGGAAGACCTCCGAACACGACGGGCAGATTGTAATCGAGCGCCATCTCGCGATCTCTGCCCACGCGAAGGACCTCCTCCTCATCGTCGGCGCCCGCCACCAAGGGCCGTCCCAAGAAATCGAGACCGGCGTCAGCGTCAGCGGCCCGGCCGAACTCGCCCCTGATGAGGATTTCTTCGTGGTAAAAGTCCCGGCCAACGCCAGCGCTGCTGCGATCTGCGTTTCGCTCTGCGACGAACACCCTGCCCCGAGCATCGCTGCCGTCGCTATCCCCTCCGGGCCGACTAGCCGCCGCTGGAAATCTTCGGTCACAACCAAGGTCGCCCTCAGCTCCGCCAAAGATTCCTACGTTATCGATCACGTCGGCCTACCCGTCGATAACCCCTGGAAACGCGCCGTCCGTACCGGCGACATCCAGTTCCTCAAGGATGGCACGGCGGTTGTTGTCACCCTCGATGGCGACATCTGGCTCGCCCGCGGACTCAAGGAAGACTCCACGCAGGTGACCTGGCGCCGCTTCGCCTCCGGCCTACACGAGCCGATGACCTGCGCCATCCGTGACGATCAGATTTACGTCTTCGACCGTAATGGCATCTGGCGACTCCGCGATACGAACGGCGACGGTGAAGTCGACGTCCATGAGCTCTTCTCAAACGCCTTCGCCCAGACGGCCGACATGCGTGAATTCCCGAGCACGATCCGCCTCGCGCCGAAAGGCGAATTCGTCATCGGCAAGGGCGGCCAAGAAGCGACCACCATCGGCAAGCACAACGGCAGCATCCTCCGGATCTCCGCCGACGGGCAGACGGCCACCGTGCTCGGCTATGGCTTCCGCCAGCCCAACCTTTCCGTCCATCCGCGCACAGGCCTTGTCATCGCCAGCGACCAGCAGGGACAGTACATCCCCAGTACCCCGATTCACATCGTCAAAGACGGCCAGTTCTTCGGCTTCCTGAGCGACAAGCTGCCCAAGCAGAAATACCCCGCCCCCATCGCCGAGCCGCTCACCTGGATCCCCCATGCGGTCAACGCCTCCGCCCTTTCGCAGGTCTGGCTGTTCGACGCCAAGATGGGCCCGCTCAACGACGAAATGGTGCAAATCTGCTTCAACCAGCCCGACCTCCTCCGCGTGCTTTGGAATCATCGCGGCTCCCGCCCGCAGGCCAGCGTCGTCAGCATTGCCAGCGCCTTCGCCACCCCGCCCCTCAACGGGTCCGTGAACCCGGCCGACGGCCAACTCTACATCGCTGGCTTCCAGATTGCCGGCTGGGGCAACACGCTCAGGACGCTGACGGGTATCGAACGCGTCCGCCATACTGGCGCACCTTCGCTGACGCCCCGCGAGATCATCCCGACGGACCGCGGCATCCTCCTTCGTTTCGACGTACCCCTCGACGCTGCCAAGGCGACGAATCCCGACAACTACTCCTTCGCGACGTGGCACTACAAGCGGGCCCACACCTACGGCTCGGCGCAATATAAGGCTGATGGCAAGACCGGCAACGACTGGCTCACGGCCAGCAGCGCCATCCTCAGCCAGGACGGCAAGAGCGTCTTCATCGGCGTACCCGGAATGAAGCCCGTCGAACAACTTCGCATCGGCTGGGCCATCGCTTCCGCCGCCGGCGCCGAGATGCGCCAGAACGCCTACACGACGCCGTACGAGTTCACAAAGTTCGACCCCGTTGCCGAAGGCTTCGGCTCGATTGAAATTGACCTTACCCCGCGTGCCGCGGCGGCGAAGAAGGCCGAAGTCATCTCCGCCGACGATGGTAAACGCCTCGCCACCATGTTCGGCTGCGTCGCCTGCCACTCCGTCACGGACACGACGATGAGCAACGTTGGACCCAAGTGGAAGGGCCTGTTCGGATCCAAACGTGACTACGTCACCGACAAGGGCAAGAAGGGCTCGCTCATCGCGGATGAGGCCTACGTCCGTGAAGCCATCCTCGAACCCAACGCCAAGAAGCATGCCTCCTTTGTGAAGTCAGAATTCGCCATGCCCAGTTTCGCTGGTGTCCTTTCCGACGCCCAGGTCGACTCAATCGTCCTTTATATTAAGACCTTAAAGTGACCCTCAGGCGGTTTTTGTCGCAACTCCTCGTCGGTCTGGCTGTTAGATAGGTATGCCCACCCCGCGCAAACCCCTGCTGACCCTACTCTGTCTCGCCGCCTGTCAGGCCCTCTCCGCTGCCGACCTGAAGCTGCCGGCGCTGTTCTCCGACCACATGGTTCTCCAACGCGACAAGGCCGTCGCAGTCTGGGGCTGGGCTGATGCCGACGAAGAGATTTCGGTCGAATTCGCCGGCCAGAAAAAGACCGCCAAGGCTGATGCGTCTGGTAAGTGGTCACTCCGCCTCGACCCGTTGACGGCCAGCGCTGAAAGCCGCAAGCTCACCGCGACGGGCAAGGCTGACCGCAAGGCTGAGGTTTCCGACGTGCTCGTGGGCGACGTCTGGCTCGGCTCTGGCCAATCGAATATGGCGATGGGCGTAAGCCGTTCGATGGACTTCGAAAAAGAGAAGGCCGCCGCGAGCTACCCGCTCATTCGCCATTTCAAGGAAGAGTCTGGCTCCGCCACCGCCGTGCAGGCCCAGGCGAAGGGCAAGTGGCTCGCATGCACTCCCGATAACGTCGGAGGCTTCTCCGCCACGCTTTACTTCTTTGGCCGCGAGATCCATCGCGAGGTCGGCGTCCCCGTCGGCCTGATCAACACCTCCGTCGGCGGCACGCCGATCGAGTCATGGATTGCCCCAGAAGTCCAAGAGACGAATCCCGAGCTTAGCGCGGCTTTGAAAGCCCAAAGCGCCGCCATGCCTAAGGTCGATCCGGAAAAGGCGAAAGCCGACCACGCTGTCGAACTCAAGAAATTCCAGGCCGCCAAGGCCAAGGCCGTCGCCGAAGGCACGAAGGCACCCCGCCCGCCTCGCAACGCCGCCGACGTCAGTGAACGTAAAGGAAACTACGGTGGACTTTTCAACGGCAAGGTCGCTCCGCTCGTCCCTTTCACGCTCAAAGGCATGCTGTGGTATCAGGGCGAAGCGAATTCATCAGACAGCCGCGCCACACTCTACGTCCATCAGCTGTCCGCGCTCGTCACCGATTGGCGCGCCCGTTGGGGCGATGAATCGCTACCCTTCGCCTGGGTCCAGCTTCCCAATTTTAGACGCGTCGGTGAAGGCTGGCCGCTGGTCCGCGAATCGATGCTGAAGACGCTGGCGCTGCCCCACACGGGCATGGCCATTACCATCGATATCGGCGACGCCGGTAACATCCACCCAACTAATAAGCAGGAAGTCGGTCGTCGCCTCTCCCTCTGGGCCCTCGGCACAGTCTACGGCCGGAAGGTCGCTGCCACGAGCGGCCCGCTGCCTACCGGACATGAGATCAAGGGCGCCGAAGTCATCGTCACGCTCTCCCATGCCGACGGACTCAAGACCCGCGACGGTGCGCCCGTAAAATCCTTCCAGCTCGCCGGTGCGGATAAACAATGGAAGCCAGCCAGCGCCAAGATTGACGGCGCCAAGCTCATCGTGAGCAGCGCGGAAGTCGCCGCCCCGGTCGCCTTGCGCTATGCTTGGCTCGATAACCCGGAGACCAACCTCGTGAATGTCGCCGATCTTCCTGCTTCGCCTTTCCGCACCGATGACTGGGCTCCGATCCCGGCTCCCGCTCCGGCCGCTAAAGGTAAGAGCAAAGCAAAATAAACCTCTCATGAATAAGTTCGCCCTCCTCCTTTTCGCCGTGTTTGCGTCCTTCGCGAACGCCGCCGACCGTAAACCCAACTTCGTCTACGTCTTCACCGACGACCAGCGCTGGGACGCACTGAGCGTCGTGCAGAAAGAACAGGGCGAAAAAGGTCGCTTCCCTTGGCTCAAGACCCCGAACCTCGACCGCATCGCCGCTGAAGGCATCCGCTTCCGCAACGCCTTCGTGGTAAATTCCCTCTGCGCCCCTTCGCGCGCTTCGCTCGTGACCGGCCAGTACGGCCACGTCAACGGCGTCACCAATAACCATACGCCTCATCCGGAAGGAAATATCTCCGTCGCCGCCTTGCTCCGTCCGGCGGGTTACGTTTCCGGATATTTCGGCAAGTGGCACCACGGTACCCAGTCGGGCAAACGCCCAGGCTTCGACACGTCCGCAAGCTTCGTCGGCCAAGGTATCTACTTCGACTGCCCAATCGAAGTCGACGGCGTCAAGACCCCGAGCCAGGGCTTCGTCGACGATGTGACGACCGAATACGCGTCGAACTTCATCAAGGCCAACAAGGACAAACCGTTTTTGATGATCCTGGGCCTCAAGACTTGCCACGGCCCCTTCACCCCTCCGCCCCGCAATGCTAAGGACTACGAAGGCGCTCTGGCGCGCTCCGTTCCCAATTACGGCATCCCGCCCATCTACGCCAAAGCCGGACCTAAGGGGCCCAAGGGGAAAGCCACCGACGCCAAGGAAGTGAGCACCAACCTCGGCATGTTCCGCGGCATCAACTCCGTCGACGACAACATCGGTAAACTCCTCAAGCTCCTCGACGACCTCAAACTGACCGAAGACACGGTCTTCGTCTTCTCGAGCGATAACGGCTTCTACCTCGGCGAACATAATCTCGGCGACAAACGCACCGCCTATGAGGAATCCATGCGTATTCCGATGCTACTCCGCTACCCGCGCTCGGTGAAGGCTGGCCGAATCGAAGATCGCATGGTCCTCAACATCGACCCCGCCGCAACCTTCCTGGACCTCGCCGGCCAGCCGGCCTTCGCCGCGATGCACGGACGCAGTTGGAAACCACTACTGGAAGAGAAGCCCACCGCCTGGCGAGACAGCTTCTTCTACTGCTACTTCTACGAAAAGAACTTCGGCTCCCCGATGACGACCGCCATCCGTACCGCCAACGCCAAGCTGATCAAATATCCTGGGCACGATGAATGGACCGAAGTCTTCGACCTCAAAGCCGACCCCTACGAAACCAAGAACCTCGCCCAAGACCCGGCCTTCGCCACACTTCGCAAATCTCTCGAAGCCGAATACGTGAAACAATCGGACCTCATTAGCTTCAAGATTCCGGACTACGCCGACAAACCTGAAGGCGAAGCCAAGAAAAAAGGTAAAAAGCAGGCTAAGTAATCTCCGCCTGCTCTCCGCAAATATTCGGGTTCCACTTGCAACCCAAAGCTTTGCGGGCTGTCTTAGGGGTAGCATGAAGACCCCGCTTCTCGCCTTGGCCATGGTCCTCGGCGTTTCCCATTCTTACGGCTTGAACAAGGGCAACGCCGGCCCCGCCGAAGTTAACCTTAAGTTTAAACTTCCTGCCCCCGCACCGCTCTCCCCCGAAGAAGAACTGAAGACTTTCCGTCTTCCGCCCGGCTTCCGAATCGAACTCGTCGCCAGCGAACCGATGATCGAGTCGCCGGTGGCCATCAGCTTCGACGATCAGGGCCGAATGTTCGTCGTTGAGATGCGCAGCTACATGCGCGACCTCGAAGGGACCACGGAGAATAATCCGACCAGTCGGGTCTCGTTACTGACCGACACCGACGGCGACGGGCGCATGGACAAGGCGTCAGCCTTCCTCGACAATCTGGTGATGCCGCGCGGCGTCATGGCCGTCCAAGGCGGCGCTTTCATCGCCGAACCACCGAACCTATTCTTTTGTCGCGACACGAAGGGCACCGGCGTGGCTGACGAGAAAATCCTGATTACGTCCGATTTCGGTAAGCTGGGCGGTCAACCCGAACACATGGCCAACACGCCGACTTGGGCGATGGACAACCGAGTCTACGCTGCTGGTTACAGCACGAGCTTAAAGCTCACCAACGGAGCCTGGCAGAAAGGGCCTGGCCTCGGTCGCGGCCAATGGGGCCTGAGCCAAGACGACGCCGGCCGCCTGTTCTACAACTACAATTCCGACCTGCTCCGCACCGACCTCCTCCCGGCCGCGGCCTACGCCCGTAATCCGCTCCTCCGCGATGCCCTCGGCATCAATAACAAGGTGATCAAAGATCAGTCGGTCTACCCTTCGCACCCGACCCCAGGCGTGAACCGCGGCTACGACGCCAAGACGCTCCGGGCCGACGGTACCCTCGCCAACGCCACCTCCACCTGCGGCGCCGCGATCTATCGAGGTGACGCCTTCCCCGCAGAATTCCGCGGTAATGCTTTTATCCCAGAGCCTTCGTCGAATCTGGTGAAGCGCGTGATCATCACCGAAAAGGATGGCCTGCTCACGGGTACCAACGCCTACGAAGAAAAGGAATTCCTGACCTCGACTGATGAACGCTTCCGCCCGGTGATGATGACCAACGGCCCCGACGGCGCCCTTTACATCGTCGACCTCTACCGCGGCATGCTTCAGCACCCAGCCTTCCTCACGCACTACCTCATCGCCAACATCAAGGACCGCCACCTCGAGCTCCCCGTCTCCGGCGGCCGCATCTGGCGCATCGTTCGCGATGATCAGGCACCCCCCAAGGCCACGAAAATTCCCGCCGGCGTTACCGCCCGGGTGAAGCTGCTGACGCACCCCAACGGTTGGGTGCGCGATTCGGCCCAGCGCCTGCTCGTCGAATCCGGCGACCTTACCGCGTCCCTATCGCTCGGCGCATTGCTGACCGACCCGAAGGCTCCTGCCGTTACGCGACTCCACGCCCTCTGGACACTTGATGGCCTTGGTGCCGCCCGCCTGGAAGACGTCCGTCTCGCCCTCAAGGACACCGACGCCCAAGTCCGTGCGGCTGCCATCCGCATTGCGCCGGCCGAGATGCTCGCCGAGCTCTGTGCACTTAAAGACGAGAAGGAAATCCTCGTACTCGCGCACCTAGCGATTCGTCTTTCTGGCGCGAACCTCCCCGCTGCCGATAAGGCCGTCGCCGAACTTCTTGCCGCCCACGGCGACAATGCTCTCATCCGCGAAGGCGCGCTCACCGGCGCCCGCGGGCGTGAAGTCACCCTCGCCAAGGCCGTCGCCACGCTGGGCTCCGACGCCAACCTCAAGCACACTGGTCCGGTCCTCGACAGTTTCGCCGCCCTCATCTCCCAAGCCGGCAAGGCTGGTCCGTTCGAAGGCATGCTCGAGATCGCCGCGAGCCTCGGAGACCGCCACCTCCGCGCCGCCATCCTCCGGGGCCTCGATCAATCCCTCCGCGACCCTAAGACGAAAAAGCCCGCGCCGCTCAAGACAATCTGGCTCGGTGCGGAACCCGTTTCGCTGGCTAAGCTAAAGAAGGCCGTCGCCGAAGCCAACGTCCTCAAGAATCTTGAGAGCGTCTCCGCACGCCTCGCCTGGGTCGGCAAGCCCGGCGCCCCTGCGCCGCCCAAGGTCGTCGCCCTGACGAAAGACCAGCAGGCGCTCTTAGAAAAAGGTAAAATCACCTATGCCAACCTCTGCGCGGCCTGCCACCAGCCGCACGGTTATGGCCTCGACGGCCTCGCGCCTCCGCTTGTCGACAGCGATTGGGTCCTCGGCAAGCCCGACGTGACCGCCCGCATCATTCTCCATGGCCTCGGCGGACCCGTGAAGGTCGGAAACCGCACCTGGGACCTCACGATGCCGCCCATGGGCATGCTCAGCGACGAAGATATCGCGGCCGTGATGACATACGTCCGTCGCGAATGGGACCATAACGGTTCGCCCGTCGACGCCAAGTTTATCACCGGCATTCGCAAGCAGTATGCCGATCATCCGAATTCCTGGACCGCCGACGAATTGATGCCGAGCAAGAAGGCCGCTAGAAAATAAGCCCCATGCCCCTCGACCTCACGCGCTCTCCGGTTTCGGATCCGCTCGCCCTCTATCGCTTTCGCGACGGGCTCTATGCCGTCGACCTGATCGCCGCGGCGATTACGGAGTTTGATTTCTTCACGAAAGTCGCCGCCAAGCCTTCCGACCTCGCCACCGTCTGCCGCGATCTCGGCACGCATCGCCGGCCGACTGATGTGATGCTGACGCTTTTCGCCGCCAACGGATTCATCGCCGTCAAACAAGGCATCTATTCAATCACGCCACTGGGAAACGAGCATCTCGTCAGCACCTCCTCGTCTTTTCTCGGCCCCTACTACGCATCCCTCAAAGACCGCCCGGTGGTAAAAGATTTCATCACCATCCTCCGCACCGACAAGCCTGCTAATTGGGGTAGTTACAAAGATGAAAAGCCATGGACGGAGGCGATGCTCACCGACGAATTCGCGACCAGCTTCACCGCCGCGATGGATTGCCGAGGCTTCACCCTCGGACCCGCCATGGCCAAAGCCGCACCGATCGGTGCCCGCACCCGCTTACTCGATATCGCCGGTGGCTCCGGGGTCTACGCCTGCGCACTCGTCGCCAATCACCCGAAACTGACCGCCACGGTCTTTGAGCGCCCACCGGTCGATGGTATCGCCCGCAAGATGATTGCGAAGCGCGGCTTCCAAGACCGAGTCGATGTTGCCGCTGGCGATATGTTCAAGGATTCTCTGCCCGCCGGCTACGACGTGCACCTATTCTCGAACGTCCTGCACGACTGGGATACGGATAAAGTACGGCCGCTGCTCGTCGCCTCCGCCAAGTCCTTGCCCAAGGGCGGCCTACTCATCGTTCACGATGCGCACCTGAACGACGACAAGACCGGGCCCGCTCCCGTCGCCGCTTACTCCGCGCTACTCATGAGCGTCACCGAAGGCCGTTGCTACGGCACCGGCGAGATGCGCGAGCTGTTAACCGAAGCCGGCTTTATCGATATCCGCCATCAAGACACCGCCTGTGACCGCAGTATCGTGACGGCTATCAAGGCCTAATCCATGCGTTCTTGGCAATCTGTGTTATTTTACTTAATCGGTGCGATGTCGCTCGCGGCCGCCCCGATGGACCAAGAAGAACAACGCCTTGGCTTCGTCGCCCTCTCGGACGGCAAGACCTTCGACGGCTGGAAACATCCCGGCAATTGGGAGATCAAAGACGGCGCCTTCGCCCGCGTCCGTGGCACCGGTCAGCTGACCTACGAAGCTCGCACCATTCCCGATGATTTCGAACTGCGCTTCGATTGGAAAGTCAGCAAAGGATGCAACAGCGGGGTCTATTACCGTCCAGGACAAGTCGAGTATCAGGTGCTCGACGATATCAATAGCCCCTACGGAGAAAACCCGCGCCAATCGGCCGCCTCGCTGTTCTTCTGCATGGCTCCGAGCAAGCGGGCCACGCGTTCCGTCGGCGAATGGAACACCGCGCGCATCCGTTGCCAGGGCACGGTCATCGAGCATTGGCTCAACGAGCAGAATGTCCTGTCCTTCGATTACGCCGACCCCAAGTGGGCCGCCGAGATTCGCTTACTGACCATCCGCGGAGGCGACCTCAAAGGCCGCGGCGGCAAGCTCCTCCTCCAGGACCACGGCCAGGACGTCGCCTTCCGGAATCTTCGCCTGCGGACGATTCCTGCCAGCGAGATTATCAAGGCCGATCCGGCCTTCGTCCCCTTGCCGATTCCGCCGGCCGCCCTGACCAAGGAAGAAGCCCG
>Ga0208960_1001276_pt1 | contig 13573 bp, 16 predicted proteins | sample GreLakmeON33MSRF_FD_187703 | JGI IMG/M metagenome (GOLD analysis project Ga0208960, IMG submission 187703) | Freshwater lentic microbial communities from great Laurentian Lakes, MI, USA - Great Lakes metaG ON33MSRF (SPAdes) | ecosystem: Environmental > Aquatic > Freshwater > Lake | place: Great...
AAGCGGATTTGAAGATGGATTATTTGTGGCCTGGCGCAAGGACCCACAATTTGTACTTAACCAACCGCAATACAAATCAGCATCTATTTTGGTAGCGGGAGCAGATTTCGGAACTGGCTCTTCCCGCGAGCATGCGGTTTGGGCCCTGCAAAATTATGGATTCTCAGCAGTTCTTTCCAGCAGATTCGCCGATATTTTTCGTGGCAACTCACTTAAAAGTGGATTGCTAACTGTCATTTTGCCGGAAAGCGAGATTGAGGCTATTTGGGAAGAGGTTGAGAAAAACCCGGCAACCGTAATTTCAGTTGATTTAGTAGCGCGCCAAGTCAGGTATGAAGAGAAAATCCTGCCTTTTGAAATTGATGATTACACCCGCTGGCGGCTAATGGAAGGCCTCGATGAGATCGGTTTAACTTTGCAACATAGTGCTGAAGTTGCGGATTTTGAGCGTAAAAGAGCTACTTTTAAACCGGTAACGCTTACTAACTAATCCAACCTAATCCAACCTAATCCAACCTAATCCAACCTAATCCAACCTAATCCAAAGTTTTTCCAATTTTAGAGATTTATCAGATAAAATAAGGCTTTTTAGCGTGTAATAACTTTGTGCGACACGCGAGGTCGGTGATGGACTCTCATCTCGGTGGGCTCTAAGTTTTAGACAAGATTGAGGGTGCTCCTCGATTCGCCTATAAAAAAGGGGATTTTTATGAATAAGGCACAGTTTATTGCGGTTCTAATGCCGCACTTTCATGACAGCAAGAAAGATGCAACTCATGCAGTTGACATTGTTTTTGACTCAGTTACTCGCGCAGTCTCAAAAGGCGATGAAGTAAATATTGCTGGGTTTGGAAAGTTCAAAAAAGTTCACAAAAAAGCCCGTACCGCTCGCAACCCTTTCACTGGTGATCCAGTAAAGGTAAAAGCAAAATCTGTTCCAAGATTTGTTGCTGGTAAAGAGCTAAAGGAAATTGTCAATGGCGATCGCAAGCAAGATGCAGCGCCAAAGCCAGCAGCCGCAGCTCCTAAGAAAGCCGCTAAGAAAGCCGCTAAGAAAGCTCCTAAAAAGGCAGCGAAGAAAACAGCCAAGAAAGCTCCTAAGAAAGCTGCAAAAAAGGTAGCCAAGAAAGCTCCTAAAAAGGCAGCTAAAAAGCGTCGCTAGACCGCTTTAAAAGAATCAGCAAAATTAGAACAATCAGGGCCTGGGTGAGAAATCTCTCTGGCCCTGATTTTTTTATAGTTGGTGAAAGGCTGATTAAAGTAAGATTAAGAGATGGATGAGATTACATATCCACCGCCAAAGGGTTACCCACTTGGCGTAACTTCTTGGTTTAAATTTGGTGCAACATTAGTAATTCCGATAATTAAATTGATTTCAAAGCGCGAGTGGCGCGGAGCTGAAAATATTCCCAAAACCGGGGCAGCGATAGTTGTCTCTAATCACATCTCATATTTTGACCCGCTTGTCTTTGCACATTTTTTGTATGCAAACGGTCGAGCTCCAAGATTTCTGGGAAAATCAGAGTTGTTTAAATTGCCAATAATCGGAACGGTTTTGCGCGGTGCCGGACAGGTGCCAGTTGAACGTGAAAGTGAAAATGCAAAGTTTGCACTTCACCATGCAGTTGCGTTTTTGGAAGCCGGACATTTGCTTGGTGTTTATCCCGAAGGCACACTTACGCGCGATCCCGAGGCTTGGCCGATGAAAGGTAAAACCGGAATTGCGCGATTGGCAATCATGACTAAAGTTCCAGTTATCCCGTGTGCACAATGGGGGGCTCAAGAATTATTGCCACCTTATTCAAAGTTCCCTCTTCTCTTTCCACGAAAACTCACTCAAGTCACCGCTGGCCCACCGCTTGATTTCTCTCGTTGGTACGGACGAGAAGATGAGATCGAAGCATTAAATGAGGCCACCACATATGTAATGGATACGATCACCGGTATGGTGGAAACCTTGCGTGGTGAAAAAGCGCCCGCTCAGAGGTTGGATCCACGAACCACCTCTTTACCTCGAACTGGAAACTTTCGAAAGAAAAGCAAAGGATCGGATAAATGAGAGTCGCGATATTAGGTGCTGGTTCTTGGGGGACAGCTTTCGCACAAATTGCTGCCGATGCTGGAAATGATGTTTCGATTTGGGGTAGAACTCCTAAAACTATTGACGAAATAAACACTGATCATCACAACTTTAAATTTCACCCCGACAACATGCTTCCACAATCGATTACCGCATCAACCGATGCACAAAAAGTATTGAAAGATGCCGATGTGGTGGTACTTGCAATCCCAGCACAGACATTGCGGCAAAATTTAAGCGATTGGGGAGCATCAATCCCAAAAGCGGCCTTTATTTTATCTTTGTTAAAAGGTATTGAAGTTGGAACTCTGGAAAGAATGAGCCAAGTGACTACTGAAGTATTAGGAATTAATGCTGAGCGAGTATCTATCTTGACTGGCCCAAATTTGGCTGGCGAAATTATTAGGCGTGAACCAGCGGCTTCGGTGATTGCGTGTAGCAATGAGACAAATGCACATCACTTACAAGATATGTGTGCTACTCCATACTTTCGACCATATACATCAACAGATGTAATTGGTTGCGAATTAGCTGGATCAATTAAAAACGTTATGGCTTTAGCGGTTGGAATGGCAATTGGTTTAGGAATGGGTGACAACACCAAAGCCACAGTTATTACCCGCGGATTGGCTGAAACCGCCAGACTCGGCGTTGCAATGGGCGCAGATCCATCTACTTTTGCTGGACTTGCAGGCATGGGGGATTTAGTGGCCACCTGTTCCTCACCACTTTCGCGTAATAGATCTGTTGGTGAACTTCTCGGACGCGGATCAACAATGGAGCAAGCCAGAGCAAAAACTAAAACAACAGCAGAAGGTGTGAGTTCGGCACCTGCAGTGCTTGCTCTTGCTAAGAAATTTCAAGTTGATATGCCAATTGTTGAAGCAGTGGTCGATGTTGTGCAAAATTCTTTACCGCCTGCTGAAGTTGTTAAACGTTTAATGAACCGTACAACTCGTTCTGAGTATTAAAATAACACCCATGGGAGATGCTGCTAAGGTAAAAGTAAAATTAAAAGTCGGCGTCATTTGTGGCGGTGCCAGCAGCGAGCACTCAGTCTCTTGCTTATCAGCGGCTTCCTTGCTTAAATCTATCGATCGTGATCACTTTGAAGTAACGCTAATTGGGATTACCCAAAAGGGTAAATGGGTGCGTTTAAAAGATGACCCCTCCTTAATCTCACTTAAAGGAGATCAACTCCCAGTTGTGCCTACAGATGCGCCTGAGATTTCATTAACTGAGATTAAGAATGAGGTAGATATAGCTTTCCCAGTAGTGCACGGGACATTTGGCGAAGATGGAACTTTGCAATCAATTTTAGATCAAGCAGGAATTGTTTATGTTGGATCTGGAGAAATCGCATCTAGAGCTGGTTTTGACAAAGGGGTTTCGCGCAAAATTTTTAGTGATGCCGGAATTCCAAGCACCAATACAAAAATTTTATTGATGGCTGATTGGAAAATCAGGCAAAGCAAAATTGAAATTGAGATTAAGGCTGAGTTTGAACTTCCTTTGTTTGTGAAGCCTTCCAGATCCGGATCAAGTCAGGGTGTTGCAAAAGTAAAGAGTTGGGACCAACTTTCGGGTGCCATCAATGATGCATTTATCCATGACGATAAAGTTTTGATTGAAGAGATGGTTTCTGGCCGTGAAGTGGAGTGTGGAGTGCTCGGTTCTAAAGCGTCAGCAGTAGGTGAAATTAAGATTCTTGGCAACCATGAATTTTATGACTTTGAGGCAAAGTATTTGGATGATGCCACTAAATTAATAGTGCCTGCGGAAATTCCAGATGAGAGTGCTAATCAAATTAGGGTATTAGCGATACAAGCATTTAATTTAATTGGAGCAGAAGGTTTAGCCAGAGTTGATTTTTTCTTGAAAGATGATGGATCTTTGATCTTAAATGAGATTAATACAATGCCTGGATTTACAGCGACTTCGATGTATCCGAGATTATGGCAAGCAAGTGGAATTACTTATCAAAATTTAATTACTGAACTTCTAAGAGTCGCGCAACAAAAGAGTTAAGTAATTACTCGTTAACTACTGGACAGGTAAGAGTGCGAGTGATCCCAGGGACTGCTTGAACTTTGGTGAGAATTAAGCGACCGAACTCCTCCATAGATGCAGATTCGGCGCGCATGATTACATCGTATGGACCACCAACGCCTTGAGCCAAACTCACACCAGGGATTGCGCCAACTGCTTTAGCAACGCCAGCAGCTTTTCCGACCTCAGTTTGAATCAGAATGTATGACTGAACTGACATGGGCTACTCCTTCGCTAGCAGGTATTTAATGTATCGAGGGTAGCGCGGAGTAGGCTCAGCGCGGAAGTCAGTTAAATTTTCCGACTGTTTACAGCGGAATTACCGGGTAGCTAGCAAGATGAGGAGATCGCTTTGGGCGTGCAGGTAGCACAGATTGGCGAGGGAGCCCTCATTGCCGCTCTGGGTGAAATCTTTGGCCACTCTGGCCAAGTTGAGTTATCTCAAAATCTCAATAATCAAAAAAAATTACTCTTCGGTATTGGCGACGATGGGGCGGTTTTAGCGCCAAGTGTATTAGCAACTGTGGCAACTATGGATTTAGCGGTTGAAGATGTGCACTTTAAAACTGATTGGTCTACAGCGAAGCAGATTGGAGCAAAGGTAGCGGTTGCTAACATTGCAGATATTTACGCAATGGGTGGAGAGCCGCACTCTTTGTTGGTTGGAATTTCATTAACTGGTCAAGAAGAATTGGAGTGGGTTCTAGATCTTGCGCGTGGGATTGCAGAAGAAGCCAAGAAAGTTGGTGCGCAAGTAATTGGTGGGGACACTGTGCGGGGCGAGAAGATAACAATTGCAATTACCGCACTCGGCAATACAAGTGAACCTATTTATCGAAGCGGTGCAAAAGTTGGCGACCAGTTAGTTATCTCTGGACTTCCTGGTGCATCTGCTGCAGGTTTGGCGTTATTAAAAGCCGATAAAAGGGAATTATTTCCAGAGATTGTGAATACACATCTGCAACCTTCGGTAGATGGCAAAAAAGCTCATGCGTTAATTTCTGCAGGCGCAACAGCAATGTGTGATCTAAGTGATGGATTATTAGTTGATGTTACGCGCATCAGCGAAGCAAGTGGTGTTGGTATAAAAATTGACCTTGATCATCTAAATTTATCGTCACTTATCGAAGCAGGCACCACTTTGGCAGTTGATCCGATGAGTTGGGTTTTAACAAGTGGAGAAGAACATCTATTCATCGCAACTTTGCCGCCAAGTTCAGCACTTCCAGAGGGTGCACTTCAGATTGGTGAAGTGATACATGGGGCTGGCGTTGAGGTATTTGGAAAATTTTCAGATGCGCGAACAAGTGACAAAAATACATGGCAGCATTTTGAAAAGTGAAGCACTAATTAACGGGTAACTTTTCCAGCTTTCATGCAAGCAGCACAGACATTTAAACGCTTTGGGGTTACGCCATTGATCATGGTGCGAACGCGCTGGATATTTGGATTCCAACGACGACGGGTACGACGATGTGAGTGGGAGATTGAATTTCCCCAGATTGGCCCTTTGTTACAGATGTCGCACTTGGCAGCCATCATCGCCTCCTAATTTTCAACTGATTTCTTGCGCTGCTCAGAACTTCTGCAGCGGCGTAAGGGTAGCCGGTAAGAGGGGCTTCCAGCCAATTGAGGGGTAAATCCAGAGTAATCTGGTCATGATGAGCGAGTTAGATACCCCCAGGTTCCGCGCTTGGCTCGAACGAGCCTGGAGCGAAGTTTCACAATCACGCGCTCAATTAAATGCGGAAAACCTCTACCCAGTTGCAGATTCAGATACTGGATCAAATCTCGAAGCTACTTTAGAAGCGGCGGTCACCGCGATGCGAGCAGAGGATTCGCAAGAAATCGGCGATGTCGCCGATGCCGCTGCCCGCGGAGCTCTCGGTGGGGCACAGGGGAATTCAGGAGTGATCTTGAGTCAAATCTTTCGCGGCTTTGCTGATGGAATTCGCGAAGGTTTACCGCAAGCATTTGCGCGCGCTCATGAAGCCGCTCAAAAAGCTGTTACACATCCAAAAGAGGGAACTATTTTATCTGCAGCACGTGCAGCAAGGGATGCAGTTGCATTAAGAGCTGGTGAGATCGGTCGTGACGGCGCAGTCGCACTTGATGCTTGGCGTGCAGCCCGCGCCTCAACATTAGATTCAGCAAACAATCCACCACATCAAGATGCCATGGGAACAATTGATGCTGGAGCACATGGAGTTGAATTAATTTACGGAGCACTTGCATCAATGTTGGATCCAGATTTGGTCATCTCGCAAATTCCAAGTAGCGCAAATGTAAAAGAGCGCGCACATGCATCAAATGCTAATCACGCAAGTGATGGCGAATTTGAAGTTATGTTTTCGATGAAAGATTTGAATGAGAAACAAATTTCTAGATTGCAGAGTGAACTCACAAACTTAGGTGAAAGTCTCTTGGTAGTGGGAGATAGTCAGCTTTGCAAAGTTCATATTCATACAGATTTCCCGGGAGAGATAATTGAACTCTCAACACATTTTGGAAAAGCCTTTGAAATTAAGATTACACATCTTGCTTCGGCCCTAGGGATTGGCGAGAAAAGTTCTGAAATAGGCACTCGAAAATTAATCACTGTTGCAAATGGTCCAGGGTTAAGTGAGTTAATGCGGGAATCTGGCGTACGAGTAATCGATGCATTTAATTCGCGTCGAGTACTTGCTCAAGAGTGGGTAGATGTAACCGAAAGTGCGCGTGAAGTTGTCTTAATTCCAATTGATGAACAAAGTTGGAAATCAGCCCACGAAGCAATTTCGGTAATTCGCCGAGAAGGAGTACGGGTTGCGGTTCTAGCTTCTCGTTCACCACTTCAGGCTTTATCTGCGATATCAACTCATAATGAAGCTGCTAATTACGATGATGAAATTGTTGAGATGGCAACAGCTGCCAGGCAAACTCGATCAGCAACAATCGCACTTGCCCCAAGGGATATGAGCACTGCTATTGGTGGGGTGCGAGCTGGGGATGTGTTGGCGCTCGTAGATGGAGAAGTAATACTCACCGGAACGGATTTAATTAAAGTTTGCGTTGAGAGTGTGGACCGGATGTTAAGCAGTGGCGGAGAGTTAGTTACTTTAGTCATGGGCGAGAGCGCACCAAAAGAACTTGCCGAGCAAGTCCAAAAACATCTGGCAAAAAATCATGGCAGCGTTGAAGTGACAACATATATAGGTGGTCAAGCTTGGTATCCACTTTTGATCGGCGTTGAGTAGAAAAAATATGGCTGGATTAAATGACCGGCTATCCAAATCTTTGGGTGATCGAACTGCAAAAGCTTTAAATACGACATTTGGTTATACAACTACCGGTGATCTACTTCGTCATTATCCGAGAAGGTATGTACTCCGCGGTGAGTTAACTGATTTAAATCAATTGAATGAGGGCGATGAAGTAACAATTTTGGCGAAGATCCATTCTGCAACCACTCGTCCAATAAGAGGTCGAAAGGGATCGATTCTGGAAGTGATTGTCACCGACGGAAAAGGTCGACTTGCATTAACTTTTTTTAATCAAGCCTGGAGAGAAAAAGATTTACGAGTTGATCGTGAGGGTTTGTTTGCTGGAAAAATTTCAGTTTATCGAGGAGTGCGACAACTTTCGCATCCGGATTACCTACTAATTCCAGATGGGGTCGAAAGTGAGGAAGTTGCTGGGGAATTTGCCGGAAAAATTCTTCCGGTTTATCCGGCAACTTCAAAATTTCCTTCATGGAAAATTGGACAGTGCATTAGAACAGTTCTAGATGTACTGGATGAAATGCCAGAGCCACTTCCTGATGAGTTACGTTTTGGATTGCCAACCCTTAATGACGCTCTCCACGGTATTCATCTACCTGAGAGTCAATCTGATGCAGATTTAGCACGTAAGCGATTGATATTTGATGAAGCGTTATCGCTGCAACTTTTGTTGGTACGCAGACGTGAGCAACATAAATTATTAAAAGCCACTCCACGATTGGTGCGTAGTGGTGGCTTGCTTGAACTATTTGACGCCCAACTACCTTTTGAATTAACAGGTGGACAAAAAGAGGTAGCAGCACAAATTCAAAGCGATTTAGATGCTGATCATCCAATGCATCGCTTATTACAAGGTGAGGTTGGATCTGGAAAAACAATAGTTGCGCTGCGTGCTGCACTTACTGTTGTTGATAGTGGGGGACAGGCAGCCTTACTTGCACCCACCGAAGTTTTAGCGCAACAACATTTTCGCTCGATTTCTAAATTGATGGGAGATTTAGCAAGTGCAGGAATGCTCGGCGGAAGCGATCGAGCAACACGTATCTCCAAGCTAACCGGTTCTCTTAGTAGTTCAGAGCGGAAAACTGCTCTCGCTGAAATTAAAAATGGTTCAGCAGGGATAGTAATTGGAACACATTCGCTTCTGACAGAAGGTGTTGATTTCGCTGATCTGGGATTGGTGATAATCGATGAGCAGCATCGCTTTGGAGTTGAACAACGAGATGCACTTCGTGCGAAAGGTAATTTACCTCCACACGTTTTGGTAATGACTGCAACGCCGATACCAAGAACTGTGGCAATGACTGTTTTTGGAGATTTGGATATTTCTACATTGCGCGAGTTACCAAAAGGCCGTGCCGCCATAACAACTCATATAGTGGATGAGAGTGACAAGCCACATTATTTAGAGCGAGCATGGGCGCGAATTATCGAAGAAGTTAAAACAGGTGCGCAGGCATACATAGTCGCCCCTCGGATCAGCGCTCAAGCAAGTGAAGAGATATCGCAAGAAGATTTGATCACAAATGCGCTTTTAGGTGTGGTCACAGCCGAAGAAAAGCAGAGCATGTATGCGGTAGATGCACTATTTGAACAACTAACTTCAGGCCCGCTTAAATCTGTCCGAATTGCAAAATTACATGGTCAACTTACGGCAGATGAAAAAGATCTGACTATGCAAAAATTTGCAGCAGGAGAAATTGATGTCCTTGTTGCAACTACAGTTATTGAAGTTGGAGTAGATGTTGCAAATGCAACGGTGATGGTAATTATGGATGCAGATCGATTTGGCATTTCACAACTTCATCAATTGCGTGGTCGTATTGGTCGTGGAGAAAAACCAGGATTGTGCTTACTAGTGACCAAGTGCGAACCAGAATCTGTTGCACATCAACGGCTAGATGCAATTTCGCAGACTCTTGATGGCTTTGAACTTGCCCGCGTTGACCTCGACCAAAGGCGTGAGGGTGATGTTCTTGGCACTGCCCAATCAGGTTCAAGATCAGCTCTGCGCTTATTGCGAGTTCTTCGAGATGAACAATTGATTGATCAAGCACGCACAATTGCGATTGAGATTATCGCTAAAGATCCTAAACTTGAGAAGTTGCCAGAGTTACGAGAAGAGTTGAATGCACTTGAAGCAGATGAACGATCAGATTTTATTGAGAAGGCTTAGTTAAGGTGAATAGAAGATGCGAATAATTGCCGGTACCGCACGAGGGCGAAATTTATTAACGCCTGCAAATATTACAAGACCAACTTCAGATCGTGCCCGAGAAGGAATTTTCTCCTCGCTAACATCCGAACTTGGAACTTGGGATGGCGTTGCATTTCTTGATTTATTTGCCGGCACAGGCGCAGTTGGATTAGAAGCACTTTCTCGAGGCGCCGAAGTAGTTGAATCTGTTGAAAAGGATCCGCAAGCATTGCAGGTTTGCCGTGATAATTTTGAAATTGTTTCCAGAGGTTTAGTTGAACTTGGAAAATTTCGCGCCCATGGAGGTGCAGTAAACACATTTATTAGATCAGCTTCCGGAAATCCGTTTAATGTAATTTTTCTGGATCCGCCTTATGAATTTACAAATGAAGATATTGAAAATATTTTAACTGCTTTGGCAACCTCTTCTTTATTAGCCCCAGCAGCGATCGTGGCGGTAGAACGCCCATCAAGAAATTCTCCATTTGCTTGGCCAGCCGGATTTACCGCCTCAAAGGAGCGTAAATATGGCGAAGCACTGGTCTACTTCGCTAGCGTGTCCCTATGAAGCGCGTAGTTTGCCCTGGCTCATTTGATCCGATTACACACGGACATTTGGACATCATCGGACGCGCCAGCGAAATTTATGATGAGGTTGTCATCGCAGTCTTGGTAAATAGAGAGAAAAGTTCGTTGTTCACTGTCGATGAGCGCATCGCGATGATCAATGAGACTGTAAAAGGGTTGGAAAATGTAACAGTGGATTCGTGGAGTGGATTGCTAGTTGACTATTGCCGGGCAAATTCCATCTCTGCAATTGTTAAAGGTTTGCGTGCGGTCAGTGATTTTGATTATGAATTACAGATGGCCCAGATGAATCAAGAACTATCAGGTGTCGAAACGCTATTTATGGCAACTAGACCGCAGTACTCATTTTTGTCATCATCACTTGTTAAAGAGATCGCAACTTATGGAGGAGATGTTTCAGCGCATCTTCCTAAAACAGTTCTTGAGTTAATGTTGACTCGCTTGGCAAAAATTAAGAAGAACCCCGACGGCAAAGATGATGAAAAGGCAGGTCGCTAATGGACTCACTTGATCGACTACAAAATGCCATAACTATGGTCGAAGAAGCTCGCTCAGTTCCATTAAGCGCATCATGCGTCTTACATCGCGGTGAGTTGTTAGGAATTCTTGATGAAGTTCGCGGCTCACTTCCAACAGATCTAGAAGCAGCGCAACAAGTTTTACTAGACCGAGATTCATTAATCGAACAAGGTCGCGAAAGTTCCGAAAAATTGGTAGAGATGGCTCGAGAAGAAGTTGCTCAAATGATTGAGCAAACCCAAATTGTCATAGAGGCTCGGGCTGAAGCAGAACGGGTTTTGCATGAAGCACACAGTGCAGCAGATGAGAAGAGTCAAGAAGTGGATGCATATATTGACTCCAGACTTGCAACTCTTGAAGTGATTTTGACAAAAACTATGGACGCAATTGCTAAAGGGCGCGAGCGAATCGCCGGTGCAAGTGAAAACGATGTACTTTCTCAATTAGCTGAATCTTAAAGAGCAATAGCGGAGAATTTTAATGATCACACCTAACCCAAAATTCATAATTTCTTTAAATGAGTTAAAGCGCCACCCTGGCGAAAAAATTGAGGTGGATTTACTTTTTCCATTAAATGAGCGAATTGGAATCGACATCATTGGCGCCGAAATTGGTTCAGAGTTTTCAATATTGGGAAGAGTTGAAGCGGTATCAACTGGCGCTCTTCTAACTGTGGAGGTCGAAGCAGATGCAACCGGAGAATGCGTTAGATGCCTAGATCCAATTCGTCTAGAACTTTTCGCCACCGTGCAAGAGCTTTTCCATTTTGAAGCACCAGCAGATCTAGCAGAGGATGATGACTTGCCACTTTTGGTTATTGATGACCAGATCGATATTTTGGCTCCAATCGTGGATGCGATCTGTCTAGATTTACCTTTAGCTCCACATTGTTCCGAGAGTTGCCTCGGCCTATGCCCAGAGTGTGGGGAGCGGTTAACTGATGGCGCCCATAGCCATGAGGTGGTCGACCCCCGTTGGAGCGCACTAGGGAATCTGCTCGATTTCCCGAAAAAGGAGTAGTTAGGGGATACTTTCCCCCTAGATCTTTTAGAGGAGTTGGCAATGCCAGTACCAAAGCGGAAGTTATCAAGGGCCCGCACTCGCATGCGTCGTAGTCAATGGTTTACCACGGCTGCAAACACCGTTGAATGCGAACAATGTCGCCAACCTCGTTTGCAACATATCGCATGTTCAACCTGTGGCACTTATCGGGACCGCAACGTCCTTAACGTCTAATGCTCGACCAGCTTTGCGCGAAAATCGGCGCAAACATTAATTTAGATTTACTTGAAGTTGCATTGACGCACCGCTCCTTTGCTTATGAAGCAGGCGGTTTGCCAACTAATGAAAGACTTGAATTTCTTGGCGATAGCGTATTGGGATTAATTGTTACCGATGAACTTTATAAACGATTTCCTGATTTGCCGGAAAGTCGGCTAAGTCCACTTAGATCCGGAATTGTGAACACTAAAGCGCTCGCCGATGTTGCACGTAATTTAGAACTTGGAAAATATATTCGACTTGGCAAAGGTGAGGAAGTAACTGCTGGTCGCGACAAATCCTCAATCCTGGCAGACACACTTGAAGCACTTATTGGAGCAATCTATTTATCTGAAGGATTTACAAAAGCTGAGCAGATAATTTTAATGTTACTGAACCCAGCAATTGACGAAGCGATAAATAAAGGTGCCGGGCTTGATGGAAAGACTGCACTCCAAGAGTTAGTTGCAGCCCGAGGTGAGAGTGCTCCTGAATATTCAATCACTGAATCAGGGCCGGATCATGATAAGAGTTTTATCGCTCAGGTTTTACTCTCTGGGAAAGTTGCTGGCGAAGGCGATGGTAAAAGCAAGAGGGAAGCCGAACAGATTGCAGCAACAAAAGCGTATGAATCTTTATTAAGTGAGAGCGAATAACTTAAATAATGCCCGAATTACCAGAAGTTGAAACAGTTCGAAGTGGTCTAGAAAAATGGGTAATCGGATGGAAAATTTCCAATGTAGAAATCTTACATGCGCGAGCAGTAAGGAATAACAAAACTTACGATTTACGAAAAGTACTGCCAGGGCGAAAAATTACAAAAGTTGACCGTCGTGGAAAATATATGTGGTTGCTGCTAGACAATAATCAAGCGTTAATAATTCATTTGGGTATGAGTGGTCAAGTTTTACTACCTAATGTTGTCGATTCACCTCATAAACATTTACGAATTAGATTGTCAATCGCTGAGGTAGAGAAAGAGATTCACTTTGTAGATCAACGCACCTTTGGTCACGTGACTTTAGATGATCTTGAAGACGGAACTCCAAAAAGCATTCAAAAGATTGCCCCAGATGTATTTGGACCGGAGTACCAACAAAAGGTGGTAATTGAAAAAATTAGAAAAAGTAATTCTGAGGTTAAAAAATTACTACTTGACCAAGGGGTTATGAGTGGAGTTGGAAATATTTACGCCGATGAAGCGTTGTGGCGCGCAAAAATTCACCCACAGTGGATCGGCAAAGATTTATCGCCGGCACAAATCGTGAAAATCATCGACAAATGTAAAGAGGTCATGAGTCAAGCGATTGAAGCGGGTGGAACCTCCTTTGATGATTTGTATGTAAATGTAAATGGCGAAAGTGGGTATTTTGATCGCTCACTGGCCGCCTATGGCCAAAACGGTCTCCCTTGCCCGCGGCCAAGCTGCCGGGGATTGATCACTAAAGCCAGATTTATGGGGCGATACAGCCATTTCTGCAGTAAGTGTCAACCAAAACCGGCTTAATCGAATTAGATGCGCTAGATGCGCTAGTTGGATAAAGGCGAAGGGTAGGTTTGCCCCTGCGTAAGCGCAGCGTTTAGGAGAGCCAGGCAGGGTTAGCCAGAAAAAGGAGGTCA
>Ga0208960_1001278_pt1 | contig 13558 bp, 7 predicted proteins | sample GreLakmeON33MSRF_FD_187703 | JGI IMG/M metagenome (GOLD analysis project Ga0208960, IMG submission 187703) | Freshwater lentic microbial communities from great Laurentian Lakes, MI, USA - Great Lakes metaG ON33MSRF (SPAdes) | ecosystem: Environmental > Aquatic > Freshwater > Lake | place: Great...
TCCGGACCCAAGCGACACCAATGATCATTTAACTCTGTGTTGTTTTTACAAGGCAAAATAGAGCCAAACCGTCGCGCGTCGCGAAAGAGCAAGTATTGAGATTTCTTTGCTGATTTCAGTAACCAAACAGCGTGAACGTGTTTCGTTTCTAAATCAATCTCGTGCACAAGCAAAACCTGTCCAGACATTCCAAGCCGGACAATCAAAGATCGCCCGCAAGCAGCTTTGAGTGCAAGTTGTTTTCCTTTTCGTTCAAATCCCACCAATGTCGCCCCATTAAGCAAAGAAATCTTTGGTGTCTTCGGTCCAACCCCCCCACGGTTACCACGTGGTGATTGAATTGATCCCACAATATCTTCACGAGCCAATTTGTGAAGGGTCGCGGTTGACCCAACACACTCTCTCTGCAAACACAAACGAATACACTCAACTTCTGGCAGCTCTGGCATACGTCAACCCTATACTCTGAACGAGGTAATTTCATATGTCTTCCGAATTTCTCACAAACCTTCATAGCACTGATCCCATCAAAGCGGCGGCGGCAGTTCACGAAACCGCTGATGCCATCCGTCAACAGATAAGTAAGGTGATTGTTGGACAAGACGCAATTCTTGACCAAATATTGCTTTCAATGTTTTGTGGGGGCCACACACTGGTTGAAGGCGTTCCAGGTCTTGCGAAAACCCTCATTATTTCAACGGTTGCCAAAACGCTTTCGCTTGGATTTTCACGAATTCAATTCACTCCAGACTTGATGCCGAGCGACGTAACTGGAAGTGAAGTGATCCAAGAAGACAAACAAACAGGAACAAGAAATCTGCACTTTGTAAAAGGACCGGTCTTTGCAAATGTGATTCTTGCAGATGAAATCAATAGAACTCCCCCTAAAACACAGGCCGCACTCCTAGAAGCGATGCAAGAAGGCCAGGTGACAGTTGGTGGATATACACACGCACTGCCAAAACCATTCTTTGTGTTGGCAACACAAAACCCAATTGAGCAAGAGGGAACATATCCACTACCCGAAGCACAACTTGACCGATTTATGTTTCTTGTCCGGATTGGATATCCAACCGAGAATCAAGAACTTGAAATCGTGAAAAGAACAACAAGCGGTTCACAATCGGAACCCACACCAGTTATTGGCGCGCCAGAATGTTTGCGTATCCAGCAACTTGTTCGAGACATTCCTGTTGCTGATCATGTTGTTCAATACGCATTGCGCCTTGTGCGATCCACTCGGCTTGACGAAAGATCTCCGAAGTTCATTCGCGATTACGTTTCGTGGGGTGCTGGTCCACGAGCAAGCCAATTTCTAATTCTCGCCGCAAAGGCGAAGGCGTTGATATCAGGTGATCACCACGTCATGCCACATCACCTCCACGCCGTGGTTTTGCCAGTGATGCGACATCGAATTATGTTGAATTTCAACGCACAAGCAGATGGAATCGACACCGATCGACTTGTTGGTGATCTCATCAAGAACACCCCAATCGACAACGCGGCATAAAAAATGACCGAGGGACCAACGAATCCCTTACGGGCAGAACAATATCTCGCCCCCGAAACACTCTCACAGCTTGCATCTTTCGAGCTTCGAGCGAAGATGGTTGCTGAGGGAGCGATGAATGGTCTTCATGTTTCTCCCAGGCAGGGTGCCGCGGTTGAGTTCGCATCACATCGCCAATACACAACGGGTGACAGTGTTCGCCATTTGGATTGGAAAGTTTTCGCGCGAAACGACAAACTTTACATCAAGCAATACCAACAAGAGACAAACCTGAATGTCACAATTCTTGTTGATGGTTCAGCCTCAATGAAATTTGGAACACTTGACACAAAGTCTGGTTGGGGTGGAACAAAAGCTCAAATGGGAAGTAACCGCTGGACCAAATACGATCACGCAACAGCGGTTGCAGCAGCAATTTCATTTCTCTCTCTAAACCAACGCGACCGTGTCAGCCTTGGAATTTTTTCAGACGGGATTCGCGGAGGTGTGCGACGTTCAAGCACATCAGATCATTGGCGAGCGGTTGTTCGGTGTCTTGCCGCCGAACCTGTTGCAACAAAGGTGAATTGGGCCAAAGTTTCTGAGCAAGCTATAAATCAAAACCACGGACACACACTCTTTGTAATTATTTCAGACTTTCTTGCACCACTTGATCAAATTCGCGCCGCTCTCGCACGTTTGCGTCACCGAGGAAACGATGTCATTCTTTTTGCCACGCTTGACAACACAGAAATAAAGTTTGATCTTGATGTTGACGCCCCGTTCTTCGGACTTGAGGGGGAAGCAACGCTGGAGATTGACTCTCGTGCTGTGCGTGCCGCATATCTTGATGCACTTCAAAAGCACCTTCTTGAATTGGACAAAATAAGCCGCAGCTTTGGATTTGACTGTGCTGTTTTTAACACACACGAATCGGTTGGTCCAATTCTCTCGGCTCTTCTGGCGAAACGCCAGGCGTTTGCACGTCGGAGATCATCCAGATGATTTTCGCAACCCCACTCCTTGCAATCGCTGGCGTCATCGCAACAGTTCTTCCAATTGCAATCCATTTTTTCTTTCGGAGAAGAAAAAAACCTATCGAGTGGGCAGCAATGGATTTGTTATTGCAAGCAATTCGACAAACAACACGACGCAGACGTTTCGAGAAGCTCGCCCTTTTGGTTTTACGCTGCCTTGTTGTCATGTTGGCTGGTATGGCAATTGCTGGGCCACTTCTTCAGAACGACAAAATGAACGACACCTCTTCCCAAAACGGTTCTCGTGAGTTGGTGTTGATTCTTGACGATGGAATTTCCCAACGAACTATTTGTGAAGGAAGGGAGTCGTTTTTAATTTCTCAAGCAAAAGCCATTGCGGCGATAGACGAACTACAACAAGGTGACAGGGTGGGCCTTCTTTTAGCGGCTGGAGCGCGACAACTTGTGTGGCCCCCAACGACAGATATCGCAGCGGCCAGATCAATACTTGTCGCAACCCAAGTTACAGACACACCATCAAACATCTCTGGAGCTGTCGAAATAGCAAGCGCCACAACACAATCGTTAGGTGTCGTAAGCGAATTTAGGCGTGGGAGTATTGCTCACAATCTAAAGAGCAACACAACCGGCACAAACCAAACAAAAATTCTCCTTACGTCTCCAAATCAAATTGATGTCAACAACACACAGATAATTTCGTTTGACCCACAAGCAAGGGGTCCACTTTCAATCAAGAATGGAATTCCACTTCGGATAAAATTGCGCCGCGAGGGCGGGCGGCTTGGCGCTGATCAATCACAAATCTTTATAACCTCTGACGACAACAACCGACTTTCTCTATCCCATGATTGGAAAGAAGGTCAGGTTGAAGCCGTCCTCGATGGAACAATTACAATTCAAGATGGGCGAAGAACCGAAATCGTGCTTCACGCAGAACTTCTTCAGAAGGACGCTCAACCAGCAGATAATTCTCGATTCACAATCGTTCCTACAACAAACACAATACATATTGGAATCATTGATCGCACACTGACTGTTGGAGGGGACGAAACGGGTCGATCTGATGTTGGGGTCGGTGCGTGGGTCGAACGCGCACTACGTCCAACAACCGATGCTGGAATCGAAACAGAATTGATCGAGCCAACAGCACTGAACACCCAACGTTGTCGTGGTTTGGACGCTGTCATAATTCTAAGGCCAGACGCGATTGATGACGCTGGTTGGGCGGTCTTATCACAAGCGTTCAAGCTTGGTTTGGTTATTGTTGTTGTCCCACCCCCACAACCCAGTAGTGGAGTTTGGCAAGATATGTTTCTGCGGGCGTTTGATTTGGGTTGGAGTATTTCACGCGAGTCATTTAAAAGTGATCCACCACTCACGCTTCGTCGACCCGAAGTTCCGCACAGTCTTCTGATCCAACTCTCATCAGAACTCCAAGAACTTATTCAACCCATCAATGTGAGCCAATGGCTCAATGTTTCTGTACCAGTCAATCGCGGCGAAACTATTCTCACAATGGAAAACAACGCCCCATTTGTTGTTCGTGGAACGACGGATGGATCGCGTGGTTCTGTTCTTCTTCTTGTTGCTTCTCCAGAACTTAGTTGGACCAATCTTCCCGCAAAGCCATTCATGGTTCCCCTGTTTCAAGAATTGATACGCCAATCTATTGCACAGGTTGAGCAAGGGAGACAAACGAACGTTGGCAGTGACCGTATTCCAAATACAATTCCTGGAGCGGTTGGGTTGAAGTTTTTACTTGGTCGAGAAGGTGTTGTCGCAGATGAGCAACGCATTATTTCTATTGATCCAAGTGGAACACTTTCACAACCCATCACGCTTCCTGGTGTGTACACAGCGATAGATGGATCAAACAAAACGGTTGGTTGGGTTGTTGCGAATATTGATCCAAGCGCCGCATCAACTCAACCAACATCACCAGAAGAGATCACAAATGAGTTTCAGAACTCTCGTGTTGTTGCAAGGAACACAAATCTGGCGAATGATGTCACATCAACGTTAAAAAATTCAACGGGGTCAAAAGATCAAACCAATGTCTTTAGGCAAGAGACACCAGTTGCACGTGCGTTTCAAGGAACATCTTTTGCTGTTTGGTTTTTTAGCGCACTACTCATATTTTTGTTGGGCGAGACGTGGCTCGCAAGGCGTTCGTCAATGGGGGCGACCACCACAAGAACAACGAGAGAACACCCATGACATCTTCCGAACTCCTGCGTTGGTTGTTTGGTCTTGATGTCATTCCAGAGGGCGCCGAGGGGCTTCAACTCGCGTGGCAATATCCCCCCGCAGCTTGGGGTTGGTTCTTCATTTTCGCAAGCGCAATCCTTGTTGTTTTTTGGAGTTACAGAAGAATCGTTGGCGCAACATCCACACGCGTCATGCTCGCAACCATTCGTGGAACCCTTCTCGTATTTGTATGCGCGCTGATTGCTGGTCCACAGCTTCGACTTCCAGTTGTCGAAAATCAACCAGATTGGGTTGCTGTGTTGGTTGATCGAAGCAGAAGTATGTCGGTGAGTGATAATCGCCAGCTAGATGGCTCTCTTCAATCAAGAGATGCTGTGGTCTCTGAGTTGCTGCAGAGTGATGTTTGGTCGGAGATCAAAAAAGAACGCGAAATCATTTGGCTTGGTTTTCATGCGTCTGCGTTTGATATTGATCCACGCAAGATCTCAACTGCAGATGGTTGGTCGACAGAGTTGACTGTTCCAATTGAAACAGCGCTGCGAAAACTCGCCGGTCGACCCGCAAGCGGTATTGTGATTATTTCTGATGGCCGTACGACTCGTCCAATCGATCGAAACGTGTTGCGCGCTCTTCAAGCTCGCGCAGTACCTGTTTTTGTTGTGCCACTGGGATCAGCGGAAGCGATAACGGATCTCGCGGTCACCGAAGCTGAGGCCCCCTCTCGAGCATTCATTCGTGATCAAGTTCCCGTTGTTGCAAAACTGCAATGTGTTGGTGGAACACCACACACAACAGTTCGGGTTGATCTCATCGATGAAAAAACTGGAGTGGTCATCAATACGGTTGAAGTCACTCCAGAAGAGTTCATCAACCAACGTGGTGAAGCTGTGTTGACCGGCGTTCAGTCTGAGGCCGGACCAGCGCGTTGGATTGTGCGAGTCAGCGCTGGTCAAGATGACCTTGTTCGTGCGAACAATGAACAGGCAGTCGAAGTTGAAATCATTGATCGTCCGCTTCGCATTCTTTATATTGAGGGATATCCAAGGTGGGAGTTCAGATATCTCAAAAATCTATTGGTGCGCGAATCATCCTTCGAGAGTTCTGTGATGCTGTTGTCTGCTGATCGTGATTTTGCACAAGAAGGCAACGCACCTCTCGAGCGCTTGCCACAAACCGAAGAGGAGTTTTCGAATTATGACCTTTTTATTCTTGGTGACGTGCCATCTGGAAGTTTGTCTGGAACACAAATTGCACAAATCAAACAGTCTGTGAGTGAGCGGGGCGCAGGATTGTTGTGGATTGGTGGGGAGAGATCCACACCCAACTCTTGGCGGGGAACCGATCTCGAAGATCTCCTACCAATGCGTGGAACCCCAGAACGATTTGATGAGCCCGTTTTTGTTGAACCAACAGAAAACGCTTTACGAGCTGGTGTAATGCGTTTGGGTGATTCTTCAAAAGAACGTTGGCCAACCACACTTTCTTCATCAGGCGAACGTGGTCGGTTGGAATGGGCTCAGCGTATCGAGCAAGACTCATTGAAGCCAACAGCAGAAGTTCTCGCGCGTGGTCGAACACTCTCTGGAAAAGTTTCGTCGCCAATTGTTCTTTCAATGCGCTATGGCGCTGGATTGATTGTGTATGTCGCATCCGATGAAACTTGGCGTTGGCGGCACGGTATTGGCGAGACTTATCAAGAAAGATTTTGGATTCAGTTCATTCGTTATCTCTCTCGTGGCACTGCGCAGTCAGATGGAAATCCGTTTCGGTTGGTTGTCGAACCAAAGCAACCAGAAGTTGGTTCACCCGCAATGATTCGCGTTGAAATTCAAGATCCCAAAGCCGCAAGTATCGCTGGTGATGGTCCACTTGATATTCAGATTCAACCGATTGAAGTTACGGGAACACCCTCAGAACAAACGATTCAATTGACCCACGAAACATCTGGCTGGGTTGGGCTTTGGTTACCCGAGACCCCTGGTGTTTGGAGGGTTCGTGTCGATTCTTCACGAACCGGCAGTATGGAAAAAATTGTAAAAGTGATTCGAAATGACACCGAGTTGTCTCGTTCAGAGTCTGATCATCCACAATTACTCGATCTTGCAAAACGAAGCGGAGGAGCTGTTGTCGCACCAGCCGACATTGAAAAACTGCGCCAACTCTTGCCAAAACGCGCCATCAGCCGAGAGCGCTCCATCCTTGACCCCATTTGGAATAGCCCTGCAGCACTCATTCTTATTCTTTTACTTCTATTGCTCGAATGGATTGGCCGAAGATGGCTGAGGCTTGCGTAGCATTTCGTTGGATAATGAAACATGACCATTCGAAATCTACCCAAAGAATTTGATGATGTCGGTCGAAGTTTGCGAACAACACGTATTGCTGAGCGATCAATCATTTTGGGACGAACGCTCATCCTCTCAATTTCTGGATGCATCGCAATTGACGCAATCATTCGGTTCCCATCGCCACTTCGCTGGTTGATTTTGTTGGGACTTACGCTTTTTATTGGTTGGCTTTTTCGCCGTCAATTACTACCCGTGTTTGCCCCACCATCTTCCCGTGTTCGGTTAGCACTTGAAGTAGAAAAAAGGAATCCACAAGCTTCTGGTCGTCTTGCGTCTGGAGTTGAATTCGCCGCGGATCCAAAATTCAAAGGAAATGTGCTTGCTCAACGGGTTGAGCGTGACGCCATCGGATTGGTTACGCCCCAAGCAATTTCTGAATTGTTGTCAACAACACAAATAAAAAAAGAGGTTGGATTTCTCGGTGCCGTCATTGTGTTGTGGATTGGTTTTTTTGTATTTTCTCCGACTCTCGCCACGACAGGAATTTTAAGAACCCTCACACCCTGGGTGGCGGCCGATTGGCCAGCTCGGACAGGAATCCGAAGTACAACTTTTGCGACACATCATCCAAAACAAACTGCGGTTGCATTGAAGGCTGATTTGTTTCGGGGAAACCCAGAAATTGAACCTGTCTGGGTTCATCTTCGCCGTCTAGCCGGAGAAAACATTGGCGCGTGGGAAAAAATCCCATTGATTCACCAAGGCGAAACCAGATTTGAGCGATTGATTGAAGCTGGTTCTGATGCAGTTGAGTTTCAATTTATGACACGTGATGTCGAAACAAATATCCAGCGAATCGATTTTGTTGAAGCTCCGACACTCGCATCATTCAAAGCAACTGTCACACCACCACAATATGCAACACAGGTTCAACCTCAAAATTTCGAACTTGGAAACGGCACAAATAATCGCGGCCGAATTCCGATCGCGATTCTTGAAGGGTCCATGATCGAAGTGGATATGTTGCCAACACCAACAATTGTTGTTCCTCAAGAAGGACCGCAGCGTGACAACTGGATTCGATCAACATTCAATTGGTCGGATAAAAAGAAGAGCGACCAATCCGATGAGCCTCGCTTTGTATTCACAGAATCAAATGGGATGTGGCATATAGGGTGGCGAGCGGATCGATCACGGTCACTCACTATTCGTTTGACGGATGACCATGGGGTTCAAAATGTCGACGACATTCAGGTCGTGCTCGATGTCGCGGCAGATCTTCCCCCTGAAGCGCTTATCACTGAACCAAGTGCCGATGAAACTGTTCTCGCAACAGCTCGTATTCCACTCAAGGGTTTGGGTCGTGACGATGTTGGACTCGATCGCATCACTCTTCAAGCGAGTCGATCAACCACTTGGCGCAAAGATCTTGTTTCTGTTGATGGCAAGGGAGCTCGAGAAGTAGAAGCAGAAACAATCTTTGATCTCTCTACAGCAAGTGCACAACCAGGAGAGATTTTTGAAATCGTTCTTGTTGCGGATGATGTTTTTCGACTGAATGGTGCTGCACGTGAAGGGGCGCGTTCAAACCCTCGTCGTATTCGTGTATTGACACGTCCACAATTCGAGGAAGAAACACGCAACGCAATCGCAGCAATTCGGCAAGGTGCCATTCGAACAAATGAGCGACAAGCAAGTTTGATTTCGCGAGAAGAATCTCCATCAGCTCAAGTACGTCCACAAACAGAAATCAGTGAGCGCATTTCAACAATTCGAGCAATGATGGATGGACTTGAAAAAAGACTTGATAGAAATGAAATTCAAGACGATGCAACTCGCAGCCTGATCGAGGCTGGCGATGACATACTTCAAACCGCACAAAAACAAAGCGAAACAGCGCGCAACGACCTGCAGGAAGCTGCACAAATGCAGGTTGATGGTGCGGAGAAAACAGACTCCACAAAGAGCAAACAAAAAACTGAAGACGCCAACAATGCGCAAGCAGAAGTTCGTAGTGAACTCGATGATCTCGCAGCATTGCTTGATAAAGATAAAGATTCTTGGATGGCAGCTCGGAAGTTGGAGAAGGTCGCTGAGGCGATTACACAATCAGAAAAAGACCGAACGAAGGCCGGAGCAAAAACTCTTGGACGAAGTCGGCAGGATTTATCAGCCGACGAATCAGCGAATCTTGATCGTGCAGCTGAAAGCGCAAAGACTGCCGCACAAGCAGCGCGAGAAACAATCGAAGAACTCAAACAGCGTGCGGAAAAAGTTCAGAAGGAAGATCCCACACGCGCGGAAAATCTTCGTCAAGCGGCAGAGCGCGGCGATAATGAATCACTCGCTGCCAGAATGGATCAAGCCGAACAGGCGACGAGAGAAAATCGACTTGATGAAGCGCAACAATCATCAGCGTCGGCCCAGAAAACTGTGCAAAAAATGATTGAAGATCTCGCCGATGATGAAAAGGCGAGAACCGAAACGCTACGTCGTCGTCTCGCCACTCTGGTTGATGCACTTGAACAGTTGGTTCGCCAAGCAGAAAGCACAGAAGAACTTGGTCTCGCACTTGTAACGGCAGAAGGAGCCGAGGCCACAAAGTCATCCCCAGCAGTTGCCCAACAAGCCGCAACACTTTCGCTCAATGCATCTAGTGTCGCAGATGAAGGTCGAGCTGCTGGCCCAAGTGTGCAGCGGGTTGTTCGTCTTATAGAGCGTGGAGCAGAGGCAGAGGGTCGTGCGGCAAGCGCACTGAGCACAGCTGCACCCCAAATTGCTCTTGGGCATGAAAGCCTTGTTCGCGCAACCGCTCTTTTTAAAGAAGCGCTGGAACTGGTTCGCCAACAAGAGAAAAAAAATGATGAGCAAGAACGCCAGCAACGAGCTAAAGAACTTGCGCAGGCATATAAAAATCTCTGTGATCGAGAAGAAGGTTTGTTGACGGCGACTGCAACACTCGTCAACAAGGTTGGAGACCGGCGAGTACTTGTTGAATCTCGCAGATTAGGTGTGGATCAAGAAACTATCCGTCAGGAGATTTCCGCAATATCGGAAGGCTCTCCAGATGTTCAGAAGTCTCCAACATTCACCGAAGCAACCACCCTTGCACTTGACGCTGCTACACGAGCAGCATCGGATTTGCGTAGTGGGCCACCCACCTCAGCAACCGTCGAAATGGAAAAAGAGGTTATGGAGATTCTTCGCGGTTTGGTAAATGCACTCAGCGAAGCCGCGAAGAAGTCAGACGATCCATTTGCAGATCCAAGCGAAAACGCTGGTGGTGGTGACGGTGCTGGCGGAGGCGGTGGTGGTGGCGAAGAAGAAAAACCATTGATCCCACCGCTTGCTGAATTGAAAGTCATACGTTCTCTTCAACAACGAATTTATGAACGAACAAAGGCAATTGAAAGCACCCAAATGCCAATAGATGCCCTGAATGGTCTGTCGCAACGACAGGATTCGATTGCAAAAATTGCGGATGATCTTCGCAAAGAACTCGAAAAAAAGATGGCAGAAAAGGAAAAAGCTGGAGCCCCAGTATTGGTTCCTCCCAAAGATGAGCCACCAGTCAAGTTGAAACCAGAAGCGAAGGAATCAATTTGAAACCAATTCCAAAAATCTCTTTACTCGTTGTCTTTGTGGTCGCCGAAGCCGTGAATGCAAATTACTCCCAAGACTCAAAGACTCTTGCCCCCACTCCCCCACAAGTTCAATCCCCACAAGCTCAACTTCCACAAGTACCACCCACAGAAAAACCAGCGGGCGACGAAGAAAAATCACTTGATGACCTTCTTGGTATTGGCGAGTCAGATTCAAAGAAGGCAAGCGCAGAAAGTGGTCGTACACAGAAGGAAACACTCCAAAGAATCTTGAGCGAAAAAGAAGCAAAGAACACACTTGAGGAAACAGTCGAAGGCATGCGGCGAAGCGCAACACTTCTGAGTGAAAAAGATTCTGGAACAGCTGTTCAAAGGGTTCAAGAAGATGTTCTTGCAAGACTCGATGCATTGATCGCATCCGCACAACAACAGCAACAGCAGCAACAATCTTCGTCGAGTTCATCTTCATCCTCTTCATCTGGCGAGAAATCGAAAGGCTCACAGCAACCAAAGGATGGAAAAGGCCAAAAACAATCCGAGTCTGCAGCGTCCGAAGAAAAGCGTCGTGAAGAAGCAAAGCAACGAGCCACCCAAAAAGAAGGTGAAAAATCTGGCCCATCAAAATCACAACCGACTGGAGATCGCGCAGAAGAATCTCCACCAAGTGTTGACCCAATCGAAGGCGGGGTGATTCAAGAGACCGACGAAGAATGGGGAAGTTTGCCACCAAGAACACGCGAGATCATTCGTCAGGGTGTTCGTGAAAAAATGTCTTCGGTGTATCGTCGATGGACCGAAGCGTATTACAGACGAATCGCAGAAGAATCGAAGCCATAAAGCGAATATCCCAACGAAACACCACTTGACCATGATTTCCGCAATCACAATCATTCTCACACTTCAATTGTTGCCAATCACAACGGCGGAACAGTCCGTTGCACAAACGACCGCACAAGCGCCCCAGCAAGCTCAGGCAGCAGAACCACCGAAAAAAGTTGACTCTCCAGTTGAGCCCATCACCCCACCCCCTCCCGTCGACACCGTGACGGCGAAACCAAAACCAATAGTCGTTGGCGCGGAAAACAAGCCCGCGAAAAACGAGATCACTCCTGAAATGACACGATCTGTGGAACGTGGACTTGCATACCTTGCTTCTTTGCAAAATGATGATGGATCATTTGGAAGAGGTCGTTATGGTCGAAATGTTGGCATCGCATCTCTCGCTGCGTTAGCGTTTATGGCTGACGGAAATCTTCCTGGTCGCGGTCGTTATGGTGAACAAGTTACGCGTGCGCTCGAATTCGTCCTTGCAAACAAATCCGAGAGCGGACTTCTTGCTGCGGAAAGTACAACTGGTCCAATGTATGGTCATGGATTCGCAACGCTTTTTCTGGGTGAAATTTATGGAATGAACCCAAATGATTCTCGTGTTCGAGACGCGCTTGTGCGTGCGATTGATTTGATCTTAAACAGCCAAAATGATGAAGGTGGTTGGCGGTACAACCCAGTTCCATACGACGCCGATGTTTCTGTCACGATTTGTCAGGTGATGGCGATGCGAAGCGCACGAAACGCTGGCATTAAAATTCCAAAGGACACGATTGATCGCGCTGTTCGTTATGTTCGCGATTGCCAGAATGCAGATGGAGGCTTTCGATATATGCGTCAACCAGGATCAAGCGCGTGGCCGAGAGCAGCAGCTGGAGTTGCAAGTCTTTTTTATGCTGGTGTGTACGAAGACGATTCGATCGAACGTGGTTTGGAGTATTTGAGTAGCAACTCCATGATTGCAAATACTGGCGGACCACAAATGCAGGCGCATTATTTTTATGGTCAGTATTACGCGACCCAAGCGATGTATCTCGCAGGTGGCGACCGTTGGGAACAATGGTGGTCGCGAGTCCGTGACGAATTGATTGCGATGCAAAGCGACGATGGTTCGTGGATTGATCATCAGGCTGGCGAGTCATATGCCACAGCGATGGCGCTGATCGTTCTTCAAATGCCAAATAGATATCTTCCAATTTTTCAGCGTTGAGCAATATGTTTGTAACCGCATCAATACTCTCCCTTCTGTTCTCTGCAACCGCCGAGACATCAACTGTTGAAGTTTTGACTCCACAGGGTGAGTGGGTTGATGCATTGATTGATGAGAATGGAACAATTCACAGCGAGAACGGAATGGACCTTGGATCGACGGCGCTGGCATGGATTCCAAAGAGTGACGGTGTTGGAACAATCGAGCGCCGTCCATTTTCGATGACAAAACTGACTGATGGCCAGGTCATCATTGCAACGTTCGGTGGATTTCACATTGAGCCACCTGGCACCATTGTCCGATGGAAGCATCCGGGAATGGGGATGATGGATATTTCTGTTGATCGCACTTCATTCATTCAGATGCAACCAATGGAACAACCACCAGTCGCGTCGAATTCCGATGAGATTGTTCTTCGCAACGGAGATCGAATCGGTGGGTTTATCGAGTCGTTTGAAGAGCCAATCATCATCGAAAACGCTGGCGTCAAACGAGAAATTCCGCTCGACCGAGTTGCAGGCATTGCGCTTGTTTCCGCACAACCCAAAGTCGCAGCAGTGCGCGTCTGGTTGTCGGATGGATCAATTATCGACGGAACATCAATCACAGGTGGGTTTGGTGGTGGATTTGTCCTGCAAGGAATGTCATTGGGGATGAGCCGTTCATCACAGCCAATTCTCACTGATGAAATTTACTGTGTTTCACAATCAGCAAAGCGAATGCTTCCCCTTTCTCAGTTGAAGCCAAATGTGTTTCCGCCAATTTCCATATCGCTTCCACGTGCGGAATATCCAATGCCAATCGTGAGCACATTCGAAGCTCCTTTAGGAGCAACCGCAATTGATATCAGGGGGCCGGAACGGCTCATCTACGAAATCCCCAAGGGCTTCTCCGTCTTCAGTGCTGATGTAGAGATTCCACCATCTGTACTTGCT
>Ga0208960_1001279_pt1 | contig 13551 bp, 15 predicted proteins | sample GreLakmeON33MSRF_FD_187703 | JGI IMG/M metagenome (GOLD analysis project Ga0208960, IMG submission 187703) | Freshwater lentic microbial communities from great Laurentian Lakes, MI, USA - Great Lakes metaG ON33MSRF (SPAdes) | ecosystem: Environmental > Aquatic > Freshwater > Lake | place: Great...
CTGACCTGCTTTTACCGTCGACTTTGAAAGCGGCTTCGTCGCCAACTGCGACGCTGCCTTTGGTGACGGTGCCCGAATGCACAAACACCACGTCGGCTTTCTTTTGCGTATCGGTGATCGTGATCTCGGCTTTGCCGCCTGCTGTGATGATCACGCCAGCATCACCCACCTGCCCGCCCGATTCAGCATAGAAGGGCGATTGGTTAGCGACCACGGAGACCACGTCTCCTTGCTTGGCTTGGGTTACCGACGCGCCACCAACGACTAATGAAGTAATGCGCCCTTCTGCGGATTCGGTGGAATAGCCAAGGAAGTCGGTCGCGCCGACTTTGTCCTTCACCTCAAACCAGATTTTCTCGGTGGCCGCATCGCCCGAGCCCGACCAGGCTTTGCGGGCCTCAGCGCGCTGACGTTCCATGGCCGCATTAAAACTGTCGATGTCCACGCCGATATTGCGGGCGCGCAGGGCATCTTGGGTTAGGTCCAACGGAAAGCCATAGGTGTCGTAAAGCTTGAAAGCGACTTCGCCAGATAATTTTGAACCGGTGGAAACGTTCTTAGTTTCCTCGTCCAGCAGTTTCAGCCCGCGCTCGAGCATGGACTTAAAGCGCGTTTCTTCCAGCATTAAGGTTTCAGTGATCAACGCTTGCGCGCGTTCCAGCTCGGGGAAGTGCTGCCCCATTTGCGACACCAGCGCAGGCACCAAGCGGAACATCATCGGGTCGGCGCAGCCCATGAGGTGCGCATGGCGCATGGCGCGGCGCATGATGCGCCGAAGCACATAGCCGCGCCCCTCGTTGCTGGGCAGTACGCCGTCAGCAATCAGAAAGCCCGTGGCGCGCAAGTGATCGGCAATCACGCGGTGCGAGGCCTTATGCGGGCCCGTGGGGTCTGTCTTGGCAGATGAAGCAATAGCCGCGATCAGAGATTTGAACAGATCGATGTCATAGTTGTCGTGCACACCCTGCATGACAGCGGCGATGCGTTCCAACCCCATGCCCGTGTCGACGGAAGGCTTGGGCAGATTGATGCGCTCAGTCGTGCTCACCTGCTCGTATTGCATGAACACGAGATTCCAGATCTCGATAAAGCGATCACCATCGGCGTTATCGCTTCCCGGCGGGCCACCTGGAATTTTATCGCCGTGGTCGTAGAAAATCTCCGTGCATGGCCCACAGGGGCCAGTATCGCCCATAGCCCAGAAATTATCAGACGTCGGGATGCGAATAATGCGTGCGTCCGGTAGGCCTGCGATTTTGCCCCATAGCTTGGCGGCTTCTTCATCCGATGAGTGAACCGTAACGGTGAGTTTGTCTTTGGGCAGGCCGTAATCGCCCGTGATCAGTTGCCAGGCGTGCGCAATGGCTTGTTCTTTGAAGTAATCGCCGAACGAGAAATTACCCAGCATTTCAAAGAAGGTGTGGTGGCGCGCGGTATAGCCGACGTTATCGAGGTCATTGTGCTTGCCCCCGGCGCGCACACATTTTTGCGAGGTGGTTGCGCGATGATAGGGCCGCGTTTCGTTACCGGTGAAGACGTTCTTGAACTGCACCATGCCGGCATTGGTGAACATCAGCGTCGGGTCATTACGCGGCACCAAGGGGCTCGAGGCCACAACTTCATGGCCGTTCTTGGCAAAGTATTCGAGGAAGGTGGACCGGACGTCCTTGGTGCTGGCCATGGCTGTTATAACTGTCTGTTATTCTAAAATTACTCGGGCGCTGGCCGTAAATAGCCTCGCGCCAGACAAGCCCGAGGTTTTACCCCGCCCATCAAAGCCAAGTCCAGCCGCGGAAGCCTTTTGGCTGGGCGCATTTTCCTTACCAACCGGCTTACACTTGTCGGGGAAACGCGCTTAGGACTTCGGGAAGCCCGTCGGCCCCATGGAAGCTAAGCCCAGCTTAGCGCCCAAAGTGGGGTTGGCGTAGTAGATGGTCATGCGCACGATTTTACCACCTTTGCACCAAAAATAATTGCAATTGTTCAATGTTAAGGTGCCGGTGGCGAGGTAAGCCGAATGAGGCTTTGGCTTAAGGGTGACAATAAATATGGCCGCGCAGCACTCGTGGACCTCGTCGACAATGTGCTGAAATTGGCCGAAGTGGGCATCGTAGTTTCCGCACAAATGCGCCCAGAATTCACGCATCGGCTGCTGGGTGCCAACGGGGTTGGCATAAAAATGCCGGATCGGATTATCGCCATGATAGATCGTGATTTCGGCATCAGATGTGAAGCAACGCACAACCGCATCTAAATCCTCAGTCATAACATTGCCGAAGTAGTCGTGCTCTACGAGCTTGATATAGTGATCGCGCGATGGTTTGGACATGATGTACTCCCCTGGTGGCTTTTAACACATACGCGTTAAAAAAGAAAAAGGCAGGCCTGCACTGCAAGCCCGCCAGAAGATACGAAGGGAACTGAAGTAAGCTAGGGTCTAACGTTATTCGTCACGCTCGCCGTCAGCGCTGGGATCAACCGCCATCACACTGGCAAGTTGCTTGCCATTGGCCCGTAAGACTTGCTCAATTTTATTGGCGATCTCGGGGTTGGCGCGCAAAAACTGCTTGGCGTTTTCACGGCCCTGGCCAATGCGCTCACCTTCGTAGGAGAACCACGAGCCGGACTTATCAACCACGCTGGCTTTCACGCCCAGATCCAGCAATTCGCCGGTCTTAGACACGCCTTCGCCGTACATAATGTCGAACTCCACGACCTTGAAGGGCGGGGCGACTTTGTTCTTCACGACTTTGACGCGTGTTTGATTACCCACCACGTCTTCGCCGTTCTTAATTTGGCCGATGCGGCGTATATCCAACCGGACGGAAGCGTAGAACTTCAGCGCGTTGCCACCCGTCGTGGTTTCAGGATTGCCGAACATCACGCCAATCTTCATGCGGATTTGGTTGATGAAAATGATGAGTGTGTTGGAGCGTGCCACCGAGGCGGTCAACTTGCGCAGGGCTTGGCTCATGAGGCGGGCCTGCAAACCCATATGGCTGTCGCCCATTTCGCCTTCCAGCTCGGCGCGCGGCGTGAGGGCTGCGACCGAGTCCACCACCAGCACGTCGATGGCGCCTGAACGCACGAGGGTATCGGCGATCTCCAATGCCTGCTCACCGGCATCGGGCTGCGAAATCAGCAGCTCGTCAAGGTTGACCCCAAGTTTGCGGGCATAGCCGGGGTCGAGCGCGTGCTCAGCATCGACAAACGCGCAGGTGCCGCCCTTCTTCTGGGCTTCGGCGATGACATGTAGCGCCAGTGTGGTTTTGCCCGAGCTTTCCGGCCCATAGATTTCAACGATACGGCCCTTGGGTAAACCACCAATGCCCAGCGCCAGGTCGAGGCCCAGCGAGCCGGTGGAAATGGACGGCATATCCACGGCCGGATCGTGCTGGCCGAGCTTCATAATCGAGCCCTTGCCGAAGGCACGTTCGATTTGGGTCAGGGCAGCGTCGAGAGCCTTGGTTTTGTCCATGTTGTCTTTTTCTACGAGGCGAAGGGCTGACTCAGCCATGAAGGGCTCCTGTCTCTATTGGTTCTCGGCGTTCGCATCAACGTGGCTGGTGATGTTTCTTCCGCCGGGCGACCGGATGGCCGCTGTTCTCAAGATTGTACATGTTTTGTTCTCATCATCAAGGAAAATTTAGAACAAAGAGAGAACTTTCAAATTATGTCTTCAAAACAGTAAATTAAGTATAGTTTACGGCCATTCTTGACCCTTTCAACCAAATAGCCACTTTATAGATATGGCATATTACGACGCCGAATTGACCTATTAGAACGCCTCTGGGAAGATTCAATTCCCGTCGCCTGCCGCCAACCCTTTGTGGGGAAGGTGAGCGTCAGTGCCAGATTCCTAACTTTATTGGCTTAAGTCTCTATCCGTCGCACGACCGAGAGATCAAACACAACGCCGTTGAGGCGCTGCCGTTCGTAAATGATTCAATCGCCAAAGTTCAGTCTCAAGATGTCTTTGAATATTTGCCCTACGACAAAATACCTTTTGTCTTGGACGAGGTCCATCGCGTCCTCAAACCATCCGGTGTTTTTCGCCTCAGTGTCCCCGACTATCGCAGCCCCTTGCTGAGCAAGCAGTCAATCTACGACAGCAAAAGCCATGTGGTTGGCGATCTCACGACGGGAGCGACTGCATTTTATGATTCAAAATCAGGGGAGGCCAAGGTTCGTTTTAAGGAAGATGGCAAAGCGCATGTGTGGTTTCCGAAATACGAACTCATCCTCGACCTCATGATGAGGTCCAATATTCGAAAGAGTGAAAAGATCTTTTTCTATCAGTACTTTTTCGATGACGCGCAGTTTCGTGTTGACCCGATTCCGGAAAACGAGATGTTCGTGATCCGCAGCGTGCCCAACGATATGCGGGCGAACGGCGCGCCGGTTTCGATTGTTGTCGACTTTGTGAAATAATAGAGAGTGTTGGGTTTTTACTCTAAAAATTACCCCCATTTTTTCTGCGCCGCGCGTTTATCGTCGATGTGTTTTTTGAATTCGCCATAGAAACTGCGGCTCTCTTCTTTTTGATCGAGGCCGTGCGCTTCCAGATAGATCGGCATATTCTTTTCCATCCAAGTCAGGAAAGGCTTAGGGATGTCGGCCACCCCGCGCTCGCGTAACTTGCGGCCACGGCTGGGCAGCACCATTGTTGAGGTCTTGACGGCACTCAATTGAGTGCGAAGCTTGGGTCATGATGGGCCACGAAATTCGCGGAGAACAGTAATGACAAAAACTCTGAACCGGGCGTCAATCGTTATCGCGCTTCTGAGTGCGAGCAGTCTGTGCGCGCAGTCGGCGCTCGCCCAAGAGGCCGCCAAAATTCCGCCCGCCACACCCAAAGGGCCCATGACGTTTTTCCTCACCAGTGCAGGCCCCGGCAATGGGGCTGATCTGGGAGGGCTCGTGGGGGCTGATGCGCATTGTCAAAAGCTGGCCGAGGCCGCGGGCGCAGGCAACCACGCTTGGCGCGCTTATCTCAGTACCTCGGCGCAAGGCACGACAGATGCCGTGAACGCTCGTGATCGGATTGGCGCGGGGCCGTGGCATAACCAAGTAGGTTTTCGCGTCGCGCGCGATCTCAGCCATTTGCACGGTGATACCGTCACTGATGGCCGCGATGGCAACCTGATCAACCAAGCCACGGCATTGACTGAGAAGGGTGAGATGGTGCCCGGTGAGCTGAACAAACCCAACCAGCACGATATTCTGACGGGCTCCAAAACCGATGGCACGGCGTTTGGCGATGGCCTGGAGCACACCTGCAAAAATTGGACGAGCAGTGCAGCAGACGGCGCTGCCGAAGTAGGCCACCACGACCGCCAAAGCCGCATCACCAGCGCATCGTGGAACTCAGCGCATCCCAGCCGAGGGTGCAGCCAAGCCAACCTCATCTCCACTGGCGGCGCGGGACAGTTTTATTGCTTTGCGGCAGAGGCGAGGTAGGCCGCGCGGCGGCGCCATGTTGTGGTGGCGCGGCAAGTTGGCTAGGATTGGGGCAATTAATTCTGGGGAGGATCACTATGTCACTGCGCGCATATATCGGAACTTCGGCTTTGCTTGTTGGATTGATAGGCGCGGCCGCCACGGCGTCCGGCCATGCCTTGATGATGAACAAAGATGCCAAGCCCGGCGCCTGGCATTTGATCGAGATCGGCATTCCCCATGGCTGTGTCGGCTCGCCCACCAACACCATCAAAATCAAAGTGCCTGAAGGCATTGCCTTGGTGCGGCCCCAGGTGAAAGCCGGTTGGAAACTCACCATGACCAAGCGTAAGATCGACAAGCCCATCGTAGCGGAAGGCACGACCATCACTGATATGGCCGACGAAGTAATGTGGTCGGGCGGCAGCGTCGGCGACGTGGAATTCGACCGCTTCGCCATGCTGGTGAAACTGCCCAACGATCCGGGAAAAATGCTGTACTTCAAGACGGTGCAGGTTTGTGACAAGGGCGAACACCGCTGGATCGAAATCCCTGAAGGCGGCAAGAAGTGGGGCGAGTATAAAGAGCCCGCACCCTTCGTGCAGATCTCCGGCGCGCCGTAAGGTTTGAGCGCGCAGCGATGGTAGCCCTGGGTCCTCGCCTCAAGCGCGAGGACGACAGAGGAGAGTTTAAGCCTCCTCCAGCACGTCCTTCACCTTCAACGCCAGTTGGCCCAGGCTGAAGGGCTTGGGCAGGAAGTGGAAGTCTTGCCCCGTAGCCACTTCGCCGCGCGCGATTTCTTCTGAGTAGCCCGAGATGAGAATAATTTTGATTTCGGGCCGCTCCACACGGATGAGGCGCGCTAGTGTGCCGCCGTCCATGCCGGGCATCATCATATCCGTGATCATCAGGTCCACAGCCGGTTGGTCGTGCAGGATATCGAGTGCCTGCTCGCCGGTGCGCGATTCCAGCACTTTGTAGCCTTTGTTTTTCAGCGCACGCGCCGCGAACACGCGCACCGCATCTTCGTCTTCCACCAGCAAGATAGTACCCTGCCCTGCCAAGTCCTTCGGTAGCTCCAGCGATGCGCCCGTATCCGCACCATTGGCTTTCTGCGTACGCTTTGATGAGGCCGCAACCGCGTCCTCATCGGCTTCGGGTGCGAAGCGCGGCAGATGGATAATAAATTTCGAGCCCTTGCCTATCACGGACTCGACCTGAATAAAGCCGCCGGTTTGACGCACGATTCCATACACGGTGGCTAAGCCCAGCCCCGTTCCTGCACCTGGCACTTCCTTTTTGGTGGAGAAGAACGGCTCGAAAATACGCGCTAGATGCTCGGGCGCGATGCCGGTTCCTGTATCTGCCACTTCAATGCGCACATAACGCCCAGCGGCCAATTGCTCTGCTCCCAATTGCGGCGGCTTATCAAAGGTTACGGCACTGGTGCTGACGGTCAAGGTGCCGCCGCCGGGCATGGCATCGCGCGCGTTGACAGCCAGGTTGATAATAATCTGGTCGAACTGGCCGGGGTCGACACGCACTTGGCCTAGTTCGCGGCCATGGACCAATCGGAAATCGATAGACTCGCCAATAAGGCGATTGAGTAAGTGCGACAGCTCGGTGATGGCATCGGTCGGGTTCAGATTGCGCGGTTGCAGTGGTTGCTTACGCGAGAAGGCCAGCAATTGGCGCACAAGGTTGGCGGCGCGGTTGGCGTTTTGCTTGATTTGCATAATATCGGCAAACGACGGATCACCCGCCGCATGACGTTGCAATAGCAAATCGCAAAAGCCGATCATAGCAGTGAGCAAGTTATTGAAATCGTGGGCCACACCGCCTGCGAGCTGGCCCATGGCCTGCATCTTCTGCGCCTGCGCAAATTGTGCTTCGAGGCTTTTCTGTTCGGTATTGTCAATAAAGTGCGCCACGGCGCCTTCGATTTCGGTTGACCCGCCTGACAATGGAGCCGTGAGCGGGCCGAGATAGACCGAGGCCTGCACCACAGCGCGCCCCTGCAGGCGGGTATCAAGGTGGATGCCAGCACTTTCGCCCGATAAAACTTTGCTCAGCTCGGCCGTAAAGCCAGCGCGGTCATCGGCCAGCAAGCGTTCGCCCAAGGTTCCACCAATCACCGCCGCACGCGGCTGATGGGCAAGCTCTTCGAAAGCCGCATTGCAGTCCACAATCACGCCCTCGGGGTCGGTAATGGCAATCGCTACAGGGGCTGCATTGAACAGTACCCGGAAGCGCTCATACGCCATACGGCCCGGCGAGGCTATTGTGTCACGCATCACACCATCACGAATCACAAGGCTGCGCGTGCGCGTGACACCTGCATCGTCGTAGGTGCTTTGCAGCACCAAGCAAGGAATCGCGGCCCCACCTTGCGACTTAAATTGAACTTCCCCTCGCCATTCACCGTCGGGCTGGGGCCGTACGCTATTGGTCGATAACAAGTCCTCAAGTTTTGCCCCGGACAAAGCATCTGGTACCAATCCCAACCACTCGGCAAAGCGTAGGTTGGCAAAGGTCAGCACGCCGTCGATATCGGCCGAATAAACGCCGATCGGCATAAAGTGCAGGAAATCAGCAAGGTTCTGGCGATCCCGGTTCAGAACATCTTCGATCGTGCGTCGAGCCGTGACGTCATCCAAACGCCACAACATCAAGCCCTCACTGCCCGGCAATGAGGTGAGGGAAACACGAATCCAATCAGGCTCTGGCCCGCCGCCTGAGAGCGGAATTTCGCCATCGAAGGGTGCGCCTGCACGAACGGCGGCCTCAATGCGGGCGGCAGCATCCTCATCGGCGAGATCAGCCACAAGACGCCCCGCAAGTACCACAAACGGGGCCTCGCCACGCAGCCAGTCTTTGGCATCAGCGTTGGCATACAGTAGTTCGCCTGACTTGCCCGTGATCAGGCGGGCCGTTGACATCCGTTCCAGGAGCGCCGCTAAGGCTGCGACGGTCGCCGCCGAGCCCGCATGTGGACTTTGGGTCCAGAAGACCAAGAGCGAGGCCAGAGCGGCCGCCAGGGCGGTGGCGGCGACAACATAGACGCGCAGGTCTTCCGGGGTGAACAGGCTTGCGCCTGCACCTAAGGCAGCTAATCCAGCGGCGATCCCTGCGGTGATTCGACCTGAACCCCCGCCCCCATTAATGCTTGGCAAGCACCTTGCCCTTTAGACGCATGACAAAGCCGATGACCTCGGCCACGGCCTTATAGTGCTCTTCCGGAATCTCTTGATCAACCTCAACCGCAGCGAAGAGCGCGCGCGCCAGGGGTGGATTTTCGATGATCGGCACCGCGTTGGCATCGGCGATCTTGCGAATTTGTAGCGCCAGGTAATCGGCCCCCTTGGCCAAAACCAAGGGCGCGGCCATCAAGTCCATGTCGTATTTAAGCGCCACGGCAAAGTGAGTCGGGTTAGTAATAATGACCGCTTCGGCAAGGCGCGGATGTTAAATTGGCATCCGAAGAATTTCTTGATAGGCCGACAACACCTTATCGCGAACAGCGACAAGCGTTTCCAAGGTGTGCTCGGCGTTTGCGACCGCCGTCACCACATCCTTTAAATCAGCTACGCCAGAGATTTGCTTGATGCTGAGTTCTTCGGCTTGGCGGCCCGATTGCATGGTCGACTTCAGCGAGTCGCTTATCATGGAGGCGAACCCTTCATCGCCTTCGCTGGCCACGGCGGATGTCGTGCTCCTGCCACCGCCGGTCGAGCGCACGGCACCTGCCGCCTGTTGGTAAGCGCTCACTGCTGAATTAAAATCGATCAAAGCCATGGCAATCTCCAGATCAAAAAGCTCAATTATATCAATAGTACAATGTCTTAGAGACCATGGAGCGCGACATCAAAATGACGTTGAGGTTGGCTTCATCGCTACGCTGCGCCTCGCGCATATCCATCATGTCAATCAACGAATTCACGTTGAGGATTTGCACATACCCCTCGGCATTCGCACCAAGATGCGAGGGATCGTATTTTGATTTGAGCGGCGTTGTGTCGTTGAAGATTCTTTTGATCTTCACGGTATCTGCGTCGATTTCTTTATTGAGAGCACTGCGGAAGGTCACCAGCTTGCGACGATAAGGTTCGCGACCGGGAATTTCTGACGTTGAATCCGCGTTTGCAAGATTTTCGGAAATAATGCGCAGGCATGTGGCCTGGGCCTTTATTCCAGCGGAGGCAACTTTCGAGCTGATACTCAGATCATCTATTTGACTCTCCTCCAAAACTCCTTAACCGCCGCCCTTGCCGAGCGCCATTCTCAACATTTTCATATTGCTCTGCATGAGTTGTGCGGCTGTATTGTATTGGCTTCTTGTATCACCGACTTTTTGCATTTGCTCTTCCAATACCACCTCGTTACCGTCGGGCGATTCTTCGAAAGACTTCATCAGCGTACGCGAGCGGACCGCATCAGGTTTTGCAGTCGCATTCAGGACCACAAAAAAGGCGAGCAGCTGCAAACCAGTCGACAAGGTGAGCATTAGCGAAGCTGTTTGCGTGTTTGAAGCAGACGTGGTCATGACTGGTCCAGTGCCGCGGTCATGGGTGAGCTGCGCGCATGAGCACGCCAGATCATATCGAACAGATTGAATCGAGGCTCAATCATTCGGCTAGGCACATTTCCCACTCCGGCGGTTTCTCCGCCGACACAATTTCGTCTGAAACTAGATAACAATGGTGAACAGGTCGTTAAGGCCTTAAAAAACAAGGCATCGAGACTTTTGAGGCGGCGGCGAAAGCCTAACAGGACCCACCGCAGGCGGCCGGCCGGATTACCCCGGCTGAGCGGGGCTCATCCCGGGAAGTTGCCGCCGGCTCGATAGTTCTTCAGTGAGTTGACGGGCCTTTGGCGCGTTCATCTGCGACAGGATCGGTGCAACCTTTTTTTCTTTCATCCTGGTCACGACCGCCACCAGGATGGTCATATCAAGCTCATCAAAAATACGCGCGGCATCCTTTGGCTCCATGGCCGTATAGGTTTTGACGAGCTGCTCAATTTCAGCTTTCTTTTTAGCATCGTACTGCTGAACAAGCCCCTGCAATTGCTTCTCAACTTCTTGCATTTGGCTAATTTTCTGATCGAGGCGCTGTTCAGCCGCCTTTACTAAGCTTTCTTTCTGCTGCAACTCACGTTCACGGAGATCAATGAGTTCGCGGCGCTCGGAGAGACGTTGCAGGGTATCAATTTCAGATTTCGTCAACTCTGAGGGCTTGAAAGCCATTGGTTCACTGGCAGGCTCGGCTTCTTCAGCCCCCTCTCTGCCCTCAGCAGGCGCCGCTTCGCCAGATTTATCCATACCTTCCACAGGTTTTTTGTCGGCCTCACCGGCTGCAGGCATCGCAGGCATCGCAGGCATCGCAGGCTGCTGGGCTAAGGCTGTCGGCTGTTCAACAGCTAAACTGGTGCTGCTTCGATTGCTGACCAAATCGCTGACCAGAACCTGAATGCGCAAACCAAGTAAGCAGACGGCCACCACGATGACGGCTGGCAAAAACCGAAACGTCGGGCCACGCCCCGCATCATCAAGCGCGGGACGGTCAAGCTTTGGACGTGGTTTACGGACGACGGTGGTCATCAAAAACCAGTGCGCTCTATGTGTTCGGCGTATGTGTTGCTAACAGGTTTAGCGATTAGACTGTAATGCCTTCAACAATTCGCGCTCAGCCTCAGAGCGATCATCGCCCAAACCCATCTCATCGGCCAATGATTTACGCGGTGTACGGAGCCCAGATGCTTGACCTGCAGCCGCTTGAGCTGGGGCTGCCTGAGGTGGCGCTGGGCGCGCGTCGGCTGCGCGAGCCTCAGCACGAGCGGCATTTAAGGTATTTCGCAAATCGGTGGTGGTATCTTCAAACGGTGCTACCCCAAGCGCAGCCGCTTTCGTGGCAATCACGGGCGCTGCGGCGGGCTCGACTGCAGCCAAATTCGGCCGGAGACCGCCCGACAACACGGACGGCATCGGTGCGGCTGGAGCGGCTGCGGGCTGGTTAGTCGATGCGGCACCGAACGACGCTTCGCTTCGGGCGACACGCACGCTTGATTCTAACTTGACTGCTATTTCTTCGGCACGCTCGATCATAAAGGCCAAGTCATCTCGCAAAGACTGCGCCTTCTCGACCCGATCTTTGAGGGCCATGCTGGCTTCGTTGGTGACTTTTTTAAGCTTCGGAATACCGGCTTCAGCGCGCAGTATTGCGTCATTGAAGTTTGCGACGACCTTTGCAAACTCGTCTCGCGACTTACGCAGCGCCGAAAGGCGGCGGTTTAATATCACTGCATACGTGATTGTCGGGATCAGCAATGCGATAATAATGAGACTCAGTGCCGTATCGAACGTCATATCCGTCTCCCGACCCCGGCATACACCGGATTATCCCTGAACTTTAAGCTGCGCGTAGGAAAAATCCAACGGCTACTGATTTCCAGATTGGCGCATCTTCTCATAACATTCGGTTAAGAATTGGGCAGAACGCGCATCACTCTCTGACTTATGGTTCCGCTTTCGTCATCCGGCGATGATGATCAATGCGGATCGAGATGTGATTCCCGTGTCGCACTATTTTACCGATAAACATGGGCTGGTCACCGCAGCGCAACTCAATCGGCGAGTCCGGCTTAGCGTTAAGCAATAACTTAGAGCCGACTTCGAACCCGAGTGCACGGCTCAGAGGTATCACTGGGCTGTCGAGCACCGCTTCAAGATCAACCTCGGTAAACCACACTGCTTCGGCCAGGTGGGTCTCCCAAATCGAGTAACGACAAAAATGAGAAGCGTCTGGCTGCGGCCCTCGACCGCAATATGCAGTTGTGGGTTGGTATCCGCACCATGGTGTCGGCTGCCGACAACCCGCTTCCCATGCCGATCAAAGACAATTTGATCCGCCTTGCCAGTTTCGTGGCTCAAAAGACCTTCGAAATACAGGGCGGTTCCACCATTAAAGCCATTGACGCTCTCGTGAACACTAATATGCAGATTGCAGGGGGTTTGCTTGAGAAGCGTGGGGCCTAACGGCCCGCGCCACTTGATCCTGGCATCATTGCCTCGCTAAAAAGGCGCTTCCTTCTGGGAAGCGCCTTTTTCATGCTTAAACTTGTTGTTCTCAGATTTAGTCAGAGCGATGGGTGCGTTCCATACGCTCGTGACGCTCTTGGGCTTCAACGCTCATGGTTGCAATCGGTCGAGCCTCGAGTCGTTTAAGCCCGATCGGCTCGCTGGTTTCTTCGCAATACCCATAACTGCCATCTTCAATGCGACGCAACGCAGCATCGATTTTCGAGATGAGCTTGCGCGCACGATCACGTGTGCGCAGTTCAAGCGCACGTTCCATTTCGGCCGAGGCGCGGTCGGCTAAATCTGGCTCCTGGACAGCGCCCTCTTGAAGAGTCTCGAGAGCTTCTTCAGATTCTTTGAGCAGTTCTAATCGCCAGGCTAAGAGCTTGCGCCTGAAATATTCAAGCTGGCGCGTATTCATAAATGGCTCTTTGTCGCTGGGCCGATAATCGGGCGGCAGAGTAATGGTCGACGACTTATGCACCATTTCCCGCCGGACAGGCTTTGGGGCCACCTCCGTCACCCTTGCGGTGGGGTGCGAGAGGGGGGCTTTAGAGGACTTGGCAGGCGCTTTGATTTTGTGAACAGCAATTTTAGCCTTAACCGCTGCTTTAGACTTTGGCACCGACGTTTTAGCCTTAGGCATTGATTTTAAAGAATTTTTACGCAGTTTTGCCGCAGCCGGTGCTTTGGCTTTTTTCTTGGGTGGCGGAGCTTTCTTCTTTTTCATGGATTTTATGTCGTCAGAACATTTGGGACCGATGGGGGAGTGATTTAGCGGAGTGTTGGCCTCACCTAGTTTATTGATCTTAAGCGGCGAGCTTGCGGTGAAGCAAGCGTCGATGTTCGATAGTTTCTCGTTTGATGCGTTCGCGTTCCAACAAGATCGCCTGACCCCTGCCGAAGTAGACGTCCGCCGGGGTCAGATTGTCGATACCTTTACGCCGTCAGCGCCTATGAGACAGAATTGGGGTGGTGAGTAAGGAAGGGTTTTGGTCTTATCGCAGTGACGGAGGAACGAAGATGAGACCAAAACC
>Ga0208960_1001280_pt1 | contig 13539 bp, 8 predicted proteins | sample GreLakmeON33MSRF_FD_187703 | JGI IMG/M metagenome (GOLD analysis project Ga0208960, IMG submission 187703) | Freshwater lentic microbial communities from great Laurentian Lakes, MI, USA - Great Lakes metaG ON33MSRF (SPAdes) | ecosystem: Environmental > Aquatic > Freshwater > Lake | place: Great...
CTGAAGCAGGACCTGCGGCCGCAGGCCCATCTCGCCGGCCAGACGACCCAGGCGAACGGCCAGATCAGGCGAGTCCACGGTCTGGATGACATCGAAGACCTGCAAAGCCTGCTTGGCCTTGTTGGACTGGAGATGACCGATGAGTTCCCAGCGAAGGTCGGCGGGGGCCATCGGGCGCTTTCCTGCGGCCTCCTGCACGCGATTCTCGCCGACGGCCCGCAAACCGAGCCCGTAGGCCATCAACGCGGCGTCCACCGGGTTGGTCTTGGTCACAGGCAGCACCCTGACCGACGCCGGGTCGCGGCCGACCTGCGCGCAGGCGGTCGCGATACGGGTCAACACCCCATCATAGTGGGCCTTAAACTGGTCGGCGGAGACCATTTGAACCAGAGGGAGGGAGAACGGGCGGGGAGTCAACCAGTCGGGCTCCCAAGGCCTCCCAGGGGGCATGGCCTAGGATTAGCATATCTACACTTGAAGCCATGACCCATTAGAATCATTAATTATTGGCTCTTTCATTCCCATGCATATCGAGAACCTGAAGATCTTCCGCGACCTGGTAGACAACGAAAGTTTCTCCAAGGCCGCCAAGCTGAACGCCATCACCCAGTCGGCCGTCAGCCAGCAGCTCCGCTCGATGGAAAAGCATTTCAACGTCCTGATCGTCGACCGCAGCCAGAAGCAGTTCCGGCTCACGCGCGAAGGCCGCAGCCTCTATGAGGCCGCCAAGGATATCCTCAACCGTTACGAACAGGTCGGTAGCGAGATGCAGGAGATGCGTAAGGTCGTCAGCGGTACCGTCCATATCTCGACAATCGTCTCGATCGGCCTCCACGAGCTCCCGCCGCACGTGAAGTCTTTCATGCAGGAGTTCCCGCACGTCAACGTGCGCGTCGAATACCGTCGCTCGAACCTCGTCTATGATGACGTCATCTCCAACGCCGTGGACTTCGGTCTCGTCGCCTTCCCCCAGAAAACCCGTCAGGTGGAAATCATCCCCCTGATGGAAGACCAGCTCGTCGCCATTTGTTCGCCCAAGCACAAGCTCGCAGGCAAGAAGGAGATCGACCTCGCCGACCTGCAGGGCGGCAAGTTCATCGGCTTCGACCAGGATATCCCGACGCGCAAGGCGCTCGACCAGTTCTTTCGCGAACAGCGCATCGAGCTCGAACCCTCCATGGAGTTCGACAACATCGAGACCCTCAAGCGCGCGGTGGAAGTCGACGCGGGCGTGGCGCTGGTCCCCGAAGGCACCATCCGCCAAGAAGTCGAGCAAGGCACGCTCGTCATGCTGCGTCTACGCGACCGCCGAGTGGCCCGACCGTTGGCCATTCTACACCGTAAGGGCCGCGTCTTGACGCCGGCCATGAAGCGCTTCATGACGCACCTCATGAACAGTACCGGCGCTAAGGCTTCGGCCTAATCAGGCGCGGCGGCGGGACGCCTGGGCTGCGACCGCGAAGCCCGGCAGTGCCTGCGCACACAACAAGCCCAGTCCCAGCCAGAGCAACGCCTGGTCGGCCGGTGAACGCAGGGCCGTGGCGGCGAGACCCCACCAGAGAAAGGCGCCGAACAAAGGTGGCCAGGCACGGCGCAAGGCCGCGCGCGCAAGGGACCATGAACCCAGCAGCACCGCCGCCAGAGAAGAGGCCAGTGGGGCGGACAGCAGGCCGCGGGCGAAATAAGCGTACGCCACAAAACCTAACGCCACGACGAGCCCCGCCAACACCGCGGCATTCACGCGGAAATGCGTGGGCAAAAGGTACAGTCTCACCCTATGGGCGTGCAGGTAATACGCCGACGCCACCACGGCCATAATCAGCGTAAGCGTCCAGATGTAGCGCGGACCGTTGATCGGGATCGCGAACTGCAGGATTGCCCACTGAGCCAGGAAACACTTCGCCAGGATGAGCGACCAGAGGGCACCGAGTCGATCGGTCACCAGCGACTCACGGTAGGCACGTTCAACCGAGAGCGAGAGCTCGGTATCCTGGGCGGGGGGCAGAGAAGTGACGGGCATGGGCTACCTCGCCCACAACTTGAGACTGCGGATAGCGACCGCAACCGGAGGAGGCACTTCTTTTTCCCAGCCTCCCTCATTCTTGCGGATTCGTTCAGCCAAGGTACGCGGCTGGCAGGCCATTGCTAGGGGGTCCGCCCCCGTGATTGGCACTAGGAAGCCGTTATTGAGCAGGTGCTGGAACAGGCCGGCCACTGAGGGGCGCATCTGGATGGCGGAAGCGGTGACCACCGAATCTTCGGCGACGCTGTAGCTCTCCGGGAAGCAGACCTTGCAGGCGACGGGGTCCAGAATCAGGCGGCGGAGCTGATCCCCGCGCATCGGGTAGACCATGACGCGGACGCCATCCTTGAAGAGGCGGCCGCAAGACTCCAGGACGCCGCCTTCGAGGTGGGTGTAGTGCTCGGGATTAAAGAGGTCGACGAGGTTGTTCATGCCCGCAACCAGCGTGATGCTACCCGTGGTATGCAGGCGGAAATAGGCCGGGAGACGGTACCAGCCGCGATGGCGGGTGACCAAGAGGGGGTGCTGCATCGCGCCCACGAGGCGGATGCGGTCGATGAGTTCGGATTCAGGGTGCGGGTCGGAGCCGATGCACATCTCGAACAGCGGGACCACGTCCTTGCCGCCCTCGGGCAGGGCGCGCAAAGCGCAGGCCAGCATGTCCACATTGACGATTGAGACCGGGCGGAAGGTACCGCGGGCGACCAAGACCGAGCGCTTGTGGAAGTATTCACTCGGGACCTGCGGATCGCCTTCCGGGCCGAAGAGCACGGCATCCGTGAGGCCGAGGCGGACGAGCCGCAGGGCGGCCGCGCGGTTGTCGAAGGCCCCAAAAGCTGGGCCGCTGAAATGGACGAACTCGACCTCGACGCGTCCGGCGCCCACTTCGTCGACCAAGGCGGCGAGGAAGTTGTCGACGCTATCGCAGGTGTTGAGGGCGGCGTGGATGAGATTCACGCCGACGGCGCCGAGGGCGTCCTGCTGACGGTCCGCATCCTTGTCCCAAAGACGGAGATGGAGGATGACTTCGCTTGGCTCAGCCTGAGGCCGATCTTGAAAGCGGATGCCGATCCAAGAGTGACCCTGCCCTTTACCGTCATGCGGGGTCGTCGCCACCGTGTCGGCGAAGGCGAAGAAGCGGGTCACCGGGCCACGCTCAGCCTTCAGACGATCGACCAGGAGTCCGTATTCGTGGTCGAGCATCTGCTCGAGCCGTTGACGGGAGACGTAGCGCTGAGGGTGACCATAAATCGCGTCGCTGACGCGCATGTCATAGGCGGAAATACTCTTCGCCACCGTACCCGAGGCTCCACCGGACTTGAAGAAGTGCCGGACCACTTCCTGCCCAGCCCCGATTTCGGCGAAGGTCCCGTAGGCCGACCGATCGAGATTGATGGCCAACGCCTTGCGGGAAGTGGCGGCGCCGGCCGAGGACGTGGTCTCTGACATAGCGAGAAACTAGCCCCCGAGACGGGCGGCATCGAGAGGAAAGGGGCATCAAATATGAGCTTTTGATTGGCGAAAAGGAGACACGAAAGCATCATTTCAACGACACCCGCCCCTTTCCACCTCCCATGAAAGATTTCTTCAAGTCCGTCTTCGCCTCCGTGCTCGGCACTTTCCTCGCCATCGCCGTCGGCGGCTTCGCGTTGACCGTCCTCATCGTCTCGCTCGCGAGTTCGGTCGGCAGCAACCATGAGTCCGCCACCGTCTACGTGAAGCCCAAGACGATGCTCGTCATCGGCGGAGATCTCACGATTAACGACACCCCGGCCCACGGCGCCCCGGGCCTCGACCTACTGCTACTCGGCGGCAGCGGACCCGAACTCGACCTGCTCCGCGCACTGGAAGCAATCGACCTCGCCGCCAAAGATAGGAACATCGTTGGCATTCTGCTCAGCGGTTCACTCGCCGCCGGCGTCACCCAGAAGGCCGAGATCCGTAAGGCCATCGCCGCCTTCAAGACTAGCGGCAAACCCGTCATCGCCTGGATCGAGAACGGCAGCCAAGGCGAATATTACCTCTCCAGCATCGCGGATAAGGTCTACGTGCATGCCGCCGGCGAACTCGAACTGAAGGGACTCGCCTCGTATCACACCTATTACGGGGACTCGCTGAAGCTCCTAGGCATCGGCGTCCAGGTGACCAAGGTTGGTAAATATAAATCCGCCGTGGAGCCTTACCTTGGCGGAGTCATGAGCGAGGCGGCGAGAGAGCAGTCTGAAGCCCTGCTGGGCGGAATCTGGAAACGCGTCCTAGGCGACGTCGCGAGATCGCGCAACCTTTCCCCCGGCGCTCTCTCCAAGACGGTCAACTCGGCCGGCGTCTTCAATGCGCAGAAAGCCGTGGAGCTCAAGCTGGCCGACAAGGCCATGCATCGCGACGAGCTCGTCAAGCAGGTCCGGGCCGCTGGCGCGGGCGCCGACGACTCAGGGACCTCCTTCCAGCAAGTAAACCTGCACCGCTACGCCAATAAGGTGACCTTGCCGCACAACGGCCCCACTATCGCGATTGTCTACGCCGAAGGCGAGATCGTCGACGGCTGGGGCGCGCCGGGCGACATCGGTGGCGACCGCCTAGCCCGCGACCTCCGCCTACTGCGCGGCGACAAGCGCATCAAGGCCATCGTGCTCCGCGTGAATAGTCCGGGCGGCTCGGCCTTCGCCAGCGACGTCGTCGCGCGCGAGGTTGGACTGCTCAAGAGCCAGGGTACGCCCGTGGTCGTCTCCATGGGAGATGTCGCGGCCAGCGGCGGCTACTACATCGCCGCCAAAGCCAGCCTCATCATGGCGGACCCCTCGACAATCACTGGTTCGATCGGCGTCTTCGGGCTCCATTTCAATTATGATGAGCTAGCGAAGAAGGTGCAGCTCGGCACCGACGGCGTGAAGACCGCCCGTTACGCCGACCTGCTTGCCGAGCATCGCGCCGCGACTCCCGAGGAACTGGCGATCGTGCAGACCTCGGTGGACGGCGTCTACGAAGATTTCCTGCGCATCGTCGCCGAAGGGCGCGACCTTAAGCGCGACGGCGTGCACGAGATTGCCCAAGGCCGCGTCTGGCTGGGCGAAGACGCCCGCGGCCTGCGCCTAGTGGACAAGCTCGGCGGCCTGCGCGACGCCATTAAGGAGGCCAAGCTGCTCGCCAAGATTGACGAGGCCGAGTTGATTCAGGTCCCGTCCCTCAATTCCGGCCGCGAGAACCTCCTTCAACAGCTCCTTTCGGATGGCGATAGCGACTCGCCCCTCTTCGCCAAGGCATCGGCGGACCCGGCCAAGGATTTCCTCAAGGCCAACGCCAAGTGGCTGCGTTCAATCCGCGCCTTGAACGACCCCAAGGGGGTGTATCTCACCTGCCCACTCGTGCCCGATCGCCGGTAGAGAGCCTTACGGCTGCTTCGGCATCTGGGCCTTGGCCTCCGGAAGCCAGCTCTGGAGCTGCTTCACGCGGGTGCTGTCAGATGGGTGCGTCGAGAGGAATTCAGGCGTCTTGCTGCCGGCCTTAGCGAAGCGGCCCCAGAAAGCTGGAGCGGCCTCCGGATTGAAGCCAGCGCGAGCCATGAACAGCAGACCCAGGTAGTCAGCTTCCGATTCATGGCTACGGCTGAACGGAAGGAGGATACCGTATTGCGCACCGATACCCACCGCGGCCATCCAGGAGGCGCGGGTCTTCGCCGAAGAATTCTTGGTGGCCTCGTCAGCAACGGCGGCCGCGATCGCGACGCCCACCACTTGCGAGACGCGCTCGGAGCCATGGCGACAGATCACGTGGGCAACTTCATGGCCAAGGATTACCGCGATGTCGTCGTCGGTTGGCGCATACTGGAACATGCCGGTGTTGAAGCCGATCTTGCCGCCAGGCATGGCGAAAGCGTTGGGGGTCTTGTCGTCGATGATGGCGAACTCCCACTTCGAAGAAGGGGGCAGGACGCCTGCTTTGTCGTCGCGGCGGGCGGCCGCGACTATCTTGAGACCGATTTCCCTGACCTTGGCCAAGCGCTTGTCGCCGGGCAGCTTCTTCATCTTCGAAAATTCCGAGGCGGACATCGAGACCACTTCCGATTCGTCGACGAGGATGAACTGGGAACGGCCCGTGATCGGGACGTTCTGGCAGCCGACGAAGGCCAGAGCGGACAAGAGCAGCAGGGTTAGGCGCATGGGAGGAAATCAGGATTTCTCCGAACCTGCGCCAGTCTGGCTGCGCGGTTCGTCAACGTAATACTTGCGGTAGGAGGAATCGTAGGTGTCCGTGTAGGTGGAGGCCATCCGGAGGGACATCGCATTGAGCACGACCCCGAGCAGCGGTGCTTGGGCTTCGCGCAGACGGGCCAGACAGGAGGTCGCGTTGCGCTGGTTGACGGTGTTGTAACGGACGACGTAGAGAACGCCGTCGACCTTCGGAAGGAGATGGAGCGCGTCGGAGACCGCACCGATGGGCGGCGAGTCGATGAAGATACGGTCATAGCGCCCGCGGAGTTCGTCGAGCATGGCGAGGAACTTGGGGTTGTTGATGACTTGGGTCGGATTCTTACAGCTCAGGCCGACTGGCAGTACGTCCAGGCCAGGAGAGACGTCGTGGACGATTGCTTCGTCCAGGGACATCTCGGCGTTGAACCATTTGCTCAGGCCGCCATCACCCGTGAAGCCTAGCGACGGTCCAACGTTAGGGAGGCGAAGGTCAGCGTCGATGATGAGTACTCGCTCTGAGTGCTGAGCGAAGATGAGCGCCAGGTTCGTCGCGACGAAGGTCTTGCCTTCGCTGGGGCGAGTGGAGGTGACGAGGAAGACGCGCGCCGTCGAGACGGCCGGATTGACCTTGAGGGCGGAGTAGATGGAACGGACCGCTTCGGTCGCGATGCGGTCCTTATCCTGGCGAGCCAGTAACGCGCGGTCCGGTCCAGAAACATTGGCTACGCGGGGAATGGTGCCAATGAGCGGCAGGCCGAGGGAGCCTTCGACGTCCTTAGCGGACTTGATGCGGGTATCCAAGGTTCCGATGATGACGATGAGGACGACACCGAAGAGCAGTCCCGAACCCATACCGACCAACGCGTTAAAATAGTAGTTCTTGTTGATCGGCTTGTCTGAGACGGAAGGGGCATCGAGGATATTGATCGAGGTACTCGTACCCGAGTTGGAGGAGCGTAGCTTGGCCTCCTCATAGCTGAGCTTCATGCGGCTGAGGAATTCCTCGCTGGCCTTGATATCCTTATCGACGCGTTCGAGCTCCACATTGGCGGCCTGTAGCTTGGAGATCTCCTCTTCCTTAGCGACGAGGTTACGCAGGATGGCTTCAAGGCGGGCCTTGGCATTCTCAAGCGAGCTGCGGCGGGCCTTGATCGCCTGACCAACGGCCTCCTTGAGCTGGAAATCAAGCTGCTTCAGAGCCTCGCGTTCGGCCAAGAGCTTCGGGTGCTGATCCGTGTAGGTCTCAGTCATCTGGCTGACGCGGATCTTGGAGGCACTGATGGCCGTCTGGGTGGCGGCGACGTCGCTGTCGGCGCGAATCTGGGGGATTTCGCCCAGCGCACGACTCTCCTTCTCGTAGCTAGCGATGACCGAGACTAGGATCTCGTTCTCGTCGATCTGCTTACGAGTCTCTTCGCGATCCTTCACGAGCACGGAGCGTTCCGTGGTAAGGGTGTTGGTGTCCTTCGCGATGGAGAGCAGTTTCTGGCTCTTGATCAGGTCGTTCTTCTGCTCGGAAAGGCGGCGAACCTTATCCTCGAGGGTCTCGATCTCGATCCGGGCTTTCTCGATAAGCGGATTGGTCACCATCAGGCGGTCGTCCTCGCTAGACTTCTTAATCGAATCACAAAAGTGCCGAGCGACCTGACGGGCGAGGTCCCGGTTTGGATGGGTGAAGTCGATATTGATCACCAAAGTCTGGCGCTGGGGATTGATGCCGCGCTGCTTGGCAAAGACTTCCTGCTCGGTCAGCGGGCCGGAGAAAATGTTGCCGGCCTGATAGGGCAGAAGAACGAGCCTTCGCTCGTCGGCGGTGAGGCGCTTCGAGACGCCTTCGATGATATTGGCGCTACGCATCGCCTCGACGGCGGTGAAAAAGTCGTCGTTCGAAACAATCTTGAAGTTGTCGTCGGCCGCCGAGGAGCCGCCATTGATAGTGGGAGTGAGGCGGAAGACGCGCAGGCGGCCGGTGGCGCGGTATTCCGGGACGGTGTTATAGGTGTTGAGAAGGGACAGTGTGAGGAAGACGAGGGTTGAAAGCAGGACCCACCAGTAACGCTCGCGGAGCATCTGTAGGTAGTTTTGGATCGGATTACCCTCCCCTGCTCCCCCTCGGTTATAGGCGCCGTAGTTACCGTTACCGTAACCGTAGCCGCCGTTGCCGGCGCCATAGTTGCCGTAACTGCCATAGGAACCGTAACCACGATTGCCGCCACGAGCTGGCTCGGGCGGGCGGTTGTCAGACAAGGGGTCCGGATTGGGCATGGAAAGGGATCAGATGCGGCTGTCGCGGACGTAGATCTGGTCTTCATCCTCCAGGATGAAGTCCGGCTCGTCGCCGTCGTCGATGCGGCGGACGTCCTTCGAGATCAAGAACGTGGAGCCGTCGCGGCTGCGCTTGATCGCCACGTCTGAACGATTACCGCGCGGCAGGACTCCGCCGGCCATGGAGAGGGCCCGGCCGAGAGTGAGCGTCTCTTCGGGCGGGATGGACACCGGACCAGGCTTGCCGACATAACCCGAGACGTAGACGCGACGCTCTGCGTAGGTAACAATCGAGATCGTGACCTGGGGCTTCTTGAAATAGACTCGGAACTGATTCGATAGCTCGACCTGGGCCTGCGTGAGCGTGAGGCCGGCGACGGGTACGAGCTTCTTGAGGAAAGGAATGTCCACCGTGCCATCGGAGTTGATGCGTCGTTCAATCTGCGTGTCGGGCTCGTTGATGACCAGGATACGGATGAAATCGCGGGCACGGAGACGGTAACTGTTCTGGCTGCCGGCAGGCTCAGCCTGGATTGTCGGCGTCGCCACGACATAATCAGAGGGAGCGGCGACCGGGGTGGCGCCGGCGACCGGGGTGGTCGCGACGGGATTAGACAGAGCGGACGGATCGGAAGCCCCACGCCCGAGGGTGAGGACATTCTCTGGCTCGAAGGAGGCGTCTGGGGCCGGGCTGGACCCCGAAGAAGCGCACGCGGCCAGCAGGAAAACGGTACAGAAAGCACCGAGCAGGCTTTTCAAGACGGAAGACATGGAAGTAAAATAAGGAAACCAGGCCTTCCGGTCAACCGGTCCTGCTCAACCGTGCGCCGAGACGTGAGCCTCAGTAGCGGAAAGCCGCCGAGAGCGTAAAGGCATTAGACTTGTAGGTCGAAGTCGCAACGGAGGCGGTGGAGTCGTTTAGGCTGTAGCTGGCTTGGAAGGTCAGGTGCTTTGAATACTTGTAATCTGCGCCGAGGGTATAGACGTAGGTATCGACCTGGCTGGTGCTGGCAAAAACGTCGCTCTTGGTGACCGAGAAGTTGAGGTTGAGATCCTCGGAGGCGGTGTAGGCTACGCCGTAGGTGTAGTTCTTCGAGGCCATCTGGCTATTGGTCGAGGAAGCCGTGACGTCGCGGGAGAGCGTCAGTGATTGGCTGAAGCGTTCGGAGAGCTGATGGCTGAGGTTGACCGAGTAGGAGAGGTCGGAGTCTTTGGCGGCACTATCGAAGTGATACTGCGAGTAGCCTACGCGGACGTTACCGTTGAGCTTACCGGATTCGGTGAGCTGTCCCTTCATGGTAAGGCCGGCAAAGTTCTTCACGAGCTGCTGGTGGGCAAGCGCCGGGCGAGGCGTGCCGACCTGGCTGTAATATGGGGCGGCGGAGTAATCCGTCACGTCATGCTGCAGGGCCAGACCGAAACTGAGCTTCTCGAAGGCCTGGTAATCGAAGCTGAGCGGCATGGACTTCGTGTTCAGCTCGGTCAGTGTGTTGGTGTTGTAGACGAAGTTGCCAGCCGCGCCGGTCGTCGCCGGGTCGAGGTATTGATTATAGGAATTCGAGTAACCCAGACCGACGCTGAGCTTCTCCGTTAGCTTGTAGTCGGCGCGGAACGAATGCGCATAGCTGGCCTGGCGGACGAGGGTCGCACCCAGGATACCGCCGAGGCCCTGCATCTGCAGGTCGTCGTTACGAGCGGTCACGCGATAGGAAGAGTCGACGGACAAGGAAAGCGGGCCGCCGTCAGCGAAGCGGATACCAACAGCCAGGGCGTCACGGGAATCCTCGAGGTCGGACAAGGTCTTGTCCGTGAAGTTTACGAAAGTACGCTTGACCGAAATGGTGGCGGAAAGAGCCGAGTCCTTACCGTACTCGAGCAGGAAGCCCGGAGTCACCATCCAGCTTGTGGCGGACGTCTTGGTGGAGCTGGAATAAAGGTTGTCGGTGACTTCGAGGCTGGCAGCAGCGTCGAAGTAGATGTCGCAGTCGTTGCCGATCTGGACGAGCGGCGAAGAAGGAATCCAGTTGGCGCCCTGGACCAGAGCGGAAGCGGTGAGAGCCGAGGCAGCGATGAGGAAGCGGGACATAGGAGTATTTTGGGGTTAGGTGAGAGAGTGGTAAAACGGGAGGGAGTATCAACCCCCAAACCGCCAAGAAGTACCCCAAAACAAAGCCCCCACCCTTGCGGGCAGGGGCTGATTCCCATCCTCGACGCTCCGCTTAAGCAGGAGTCGGGGTCTGGAAGACGCGAATGCGACGATATGCAGGCAAACCTGTGCCAGCTGGGACGAGGTGACCCATGATCACGTTCTCCTTGAAGCCAGTCAGGTTGTCGCGCTTGGCCATCGTGGCGGCGTCAGTCAGGACTCGGGTCGTCTCCTGGAAGGAGGCGGCCGAGATGAAGGACTCGGTCTCGAGGGAGGCCTTGGTGATGCCAAGGAGGATCGGCTCGGATTCGGCAATCTGACCGCCGCGCTCGTTGATGGAGCGATTGTTCTCCGCGAGGAGAGTGCGGTCGACATGTTCGCCCCAGAGGTAATCGGAGTCGCCCGGCTCGGTGATGCGGACCTTGCGGAGCATGCGCGAGACGATGATTTCGATGTGCTTGTCGTTAATGACGACGCCCTGCGTGCGGTACACCTTCTGAATCTCGGTGATGAGGTAATCCTGCACCTTGGATTGTCCCAAGATATCGAGGATATCATGCGGGTCGACGGCACCGTCCGTGAGGACTTGGCCCTGCTTTACCTTATCGCCGGCGGCGACGATGATGTGCTTACCGTGCGGGATGAGGTGCTCCTCTTCGCGCCCGATGGAGTCGGAGATGACGAGGCGCTTCTTGCCGCGGATGGAAGGCTCGAAGCGAACCGCGCCGTCAATCTTGGCGATCTCGGCGGCGTCCTTCGGGGGACGGGCCTCGAAGAGCTCGGAGATGCGCGGTAGACCGGCGGTGATATCCTGCGTCTTGGCGGCCTGGCGAGGGATCTTGGCGACGATGGAGCCGCGGCTGACCTTGTCGCCTTCGTCCACTTCGACGCGGGCGCCGGCGGGAATCGAGAAAGAACCGACTTCCTTACCGTTGGCGCCGATGATTTGAATCTGGGGATTCTGTTCGTCGGAGTGCTCGATGACAGACTTGTAGAACGTGTTGTTCGACGGGTCACGCTCTTCGGTGAACGTCACGCCGGAGATCATGTCGACGAGACGAATCTTGCCGTCACCGTTGGCGATGATCGGGGTGGAGTTAGGATCCCAGGCGGCGATGAGGACGCCCCTGTCGACCGGCTTACCGTCTTCGACACCGACGACGGAGCCGGCGACGATACGGTATTCCTCGGTCGGCGAACCAGCCTCGTTGAGGAGGCGAATCGAACCGTTGCCGTTGACGGCGATGAACTTGTCGCCGACGGAGACCGTGGTGAGGTCGACGTACTGGACGAGGCCCTTGCCCTTGGACTTGATTTCCGGGGTCTTCAGCTGAGCGACGCCACCGATGTGGAACGTACGCATGGTGAGCTGGGTGCCCGGCTCGCCGATGGACTGGGCGGCGATGATGCCGACCGCGGTACCGCGTTCGACCATGCGGCCGGTCGAAGGATCGAGGCCGTAGGAGGTGGGCGGAATCGCGTTCACGTTCATGTGCGTGAGCGGAGAGAGGACCTTCACGCGGTCGAGACCGACGGTCTCGATGCGCTTGGCAGCGATTTCGTCGATGAGCACGGCGGCCTTCACGATGACTTCGGAAGGATTGAGCGGGTTCGTGACGTCTTCAGACGGGCAGCGGCCCACGATGCGCTCAGAGAGCGACACCAAGAGTTCGTCGCCATCGTAGATCGGAGTCTTCCACACGCCGTTAGGAATGTGGACGTGGACGCGGTCGACGCCGGCGTCGCGCAGCTTCGCGATGAGCTCTTCGGTGAGAGGAGCTTCGGCCTTGGCGAGGGCCTTGACGGCGCCGGAAGGATTCGGGACATCGGCGGCCAGGTGACGACCAAGGGAGGCGTCTCCGAGCGTGATGACTTCAGAGCCGGGGGCGACGTCGCGGGAGTCGGTGACGATCACGTCCATGGCCACGTCGCAAAGCTTACGGGTCATGTAACCCGCGTCGGCGGTCTTCAGCGCGGTGTCGGACAGACCCTTACGGGCGCCGTGCGTCGAGATGAAGTACTCGAGGACTGAGAGACCTTCGCGGAAGGACGAGAGAATCGGGCGTTCGATGATTTCGCCGGACGGCTTAGCCATCAGGCCACGGGCGCCGCAAAGCTGCTTCACCTGGGCCTTATTACCACGGGCGCCAGAGTCCATGAGGACGTAGACCGGGTTGATGAGCATGCGGTGGGAATGGCGAGGATCGCCCTTCTTCACGCCAGCCACCTTCGCGGACTGCGAGAGCGTCGTGTACACCGACTGCGCGATGGCATCGGTAGCGCCGGACCAGGTGTCGACGACCTTATTACGACGTTCGTCGTTGGTGATCGTACCGGATTCGTTCTGGCGCTGGAATTCGCGGACCTTCGCGGTGGCTTCCCGGACGAGGCCTTCCTTTTCCTTCGGATAGATCATGTCGTTCACGCCGATGGAGATACCTGCCTTGGTCGCGATGCGGAAGCCGGTCTCCTTGAGCGCGTCGAGGACCGGGATTGAAGCCTCGCGGCCGCAATGCTTGTAGGTCTTCAGGATCAGGTCGCCGAGCTGGCCCTTCTTCACGGTCTCGTTGAAGAAACCGAGTTCGGCAGGCCAGATGGTGTTGAAGATGATGCGGCCGACCGTGGTAACGATCGTGCTGCCCGTGGCTTCGCCGTGGACCGTCTTGCGATTGAAGTCGGGGTTGGCGAAACGGACCCAGTCATGCAGGTGGAGCGAGCCTTCGGCTTCGGCGAACGTCGCCTCGGACACGGAGCCCAGCACCGGCAGGTGGGTGTTGGCCGCCGGCTTGTCGGCGGGTTCGAGCGTCAGGTAGTAGGCACCGAGCACGATGTCCTGGGACGGCGTGAGAATCGGCTTACCGCTGGACGGCGAGAAGATGTTGTTCGTGGACATCATCAGGAGCTTGCACTCCATGATG
>Ga0208960_1001281_pt1 | contig 13532 bp, 13 predicted proteins | sample GreLakmeON33MSRF_FD_187703 | JGI IMG/M metagenome (GOLD analysis project Ga0208960, IMG submission 187703) | Freshwater lentic microbial communities from great Laurentian Lakes, MI, USA - Great Lakes metaG ON33MSRF (SPAdes) | ecosystem: Environmental > Aquatic > Freshwater > Lake | place: Great...
CACCGACAAGACCTTCGACAGTTTTGCCTGGACTCACCCATTCTCGAACAGGAGTGCGCCCGATTGAAGATCCAATCATCAACGCACCAACATCATTAGCGACGACACCAGCCACGATCAAGAACAATGTGTCTGTTCCAATTGAAGATGGCAGTGCTGCATTCGTTGAATACCTTAAGATCAATGCCGCAAAAGATCCGAGAAGTCCAATCCAAACAACAGCCATTGATGTAATCGCCGTATTAGGCATTGGCCCGCTCTGCACGCCTTGCGCACCGACAAACCCAATCGAGATTGCAATAAATGCAAACGTCACAACCAATGGCAATGCTGCATCTCCGATCCAGTACGCAGCCAATGGCGCCGAAATACATGCTGCAAGTCCGGCCAGAGTTGCAGGCCTGTATCCCTTTTCTGTGACCTTGCCAAAAAATTCAACTCCAGCGAGTCCCAATATTGCAGTGACAATGAGAAGCACTGCAACCGGTCGCCACATCACAGCGATAATAAATGCAGCCAACAGAATTAATCCTGTCGTCACTGCTGTGGGCATGTCTCGCCCTGACACACCTCCGCGAGAAGTTTTTCTGGGCGCGTTACCTTGACCGCGACGCACCTGTTGTGGTCGTGCTTGACCGCCTGTGATGTCATATGACGGATCAGATGGAATTTCATACGAAAGATCTTTGGGCTCGGGTCGACGTGCGCGGTCTCCTGTTGGGTCTGTGCCGATCGAAAGTTTTTCTGGGCGTGCCGGCGGTTCGGTTCTTTGCTGAAATGTCTCCCACACATTGGCAGACGAATCGTCTCTTGTTTCGGTAAACCTAGGCATCTCTCCCGTTGGAGGTTCGGTCCAATGAGGCAAGTCCCCTGTATCGCCGGTCAGCGTGAGTGGCGACTCGTTTGTGGCGTCGTCAGCAAACTGCACCGTTCCAAAGTCTGTTCCAAAGTCTGTTCCGTACTCTGGTTCATCTTTATTCTCTTTTTGATTGTCTTCTTGGCGACGCCAAATGTCATCACTCATATTGATCCCCTTTCGGGAGTGTGTGTGGATGTGTACAACCTATACCTCAAGAAGTTCTTGTTCTTTGCGAGTAAAACCCTTGTCAATCGATTCAACATGATCATGCGTCAGTTTTTCTAAATCTTTTTCTGCGCGCTCTAATTCATCTTTAGAAATATCGCTGCTCTTTTCTGCAGTCTCTAAACTCTTTCGAACATCTCGCCGCACATTACGAACTGCGATACGACCATCTTCTGCCATATTTTTCACAACCTTGACAAACTCTTTTCGTCGCTCTTCGGTGAGTGTCGGAAAGTTAATGCGAATCACCACTCCATCATTGTTGGGTTGCAGATTGAGGTCGCTATCACGGATTGCCTTTTCGATCGGCGTCATTGCCCCTTTGTCGTGGGGTTTGATAACGAGCGTTCGCGAATCAGGCACCTGAAAACTTGCAAGTTGCTGAATCGGCACTGGTGATCCGTAATAGTCAGCCAAGATACGTTCGACAAGAACGGGAGACGCCCGGCCAGTTCGGACAGAACTGAATTGAGCCTGAACATGCTCTACTGCTTTTTCCATCTTTTCGATGGCCTCTAGCAACGCTTCGTCGATCACCCAACTAGCGTACCTACTGCTTCACCCTTGAGTATGGACTTGACATTGCCTGGCCTCAAAAGGTCAAACACCACAATGGGTAATGAATTGTCCATACAAAAAGTGATTGCGGTGGAATCCATGACCTTGAGTCCCTTGGTGATCACGTCCATGTGGCTGATTCGATCGTAGCGAGTTGCGGTCTTGTCAAGTTTGGGGTCTGCGGTGTAGACCCCGTCAACGCCTGAGTGTGTTCCCTTTAAAATCGCTTGCGCATCAATCTCTGCGGCCCGCAAGGCAGCCGCCGTATCGGTTGTAAAGAATGGGTTTCCGGTTCCGCCCGCCAAAATGACGATGCGCCCCTTCTCCATGTGACGTTGCGCGCGGCGGCGGATATAGGGCTCGGCGACTTTGGGCATTTCGACCGCAGTCATCACGCGCGACTGCTGGCCTGCTCGCTCAAGTGCGTCTTGCAATGCCAAACCGTTCATCACCGTCGCGATCATTCCCATGTAGTCGGCTTGCGCCTGATCCATTCCCTGGCCAGCGCCTTTGAGGCCACGCCAAAAGTTTCCGCCGCCGACCACAATGGCGATGTCTACCTCGAGCTCAGCCTTCGTTTCTTTTAGTTCTTGTGCGACTTGTTGAAGAACGGAATTATCAAGACCAAAACCAGTTGGTTCTGCAAGTGCTTCACCCGAAAGTTTGAGCACGACGCGAGACCAGCGTGGTCTTGGATCCATTAGCCGATCTCCACCTGTGCAAAACGAATAATCGTGCCAGCGCCAATAAGTTGAGCGATTGATTGTTTGTCGTCTTTAGCCCAAGACTGTTCGAGCAAAACGACGTCTTTGTAAAAACCATTCATGCGACCTTCGACAACCTTGGCAATCGCTTGCTCTGGTTTTCCTTCGTTGCGAGTGAGTACCTCGAGCGTTGCGCGTTCTTTATCAATGACTTCTTGAGGGATGTCTTGACGATTCAGATACTGAGGTCGCGCAAATGCGATATGTACTGCAACTTCGTGTGCAATGTCTGGTGAGGCACCAGCCATTTCGACCATAACGCCATTGACCCCACGTCCACCTTGAATATGGATGTAAGAATCAAGAATGTTTCCGGCCGCCGCATCCATATGGACAACGCGACCAATCTCAATTTTTTCTTTCAGAGTAATTTTGAGATCTTCAAGTTGTTGATTGCGTTGCGCAACAGCCTCGGCACCGGACGCAATGACGAGTGCAAGAAGTGCATCCGACTCTGCAGTGAAACCTTCGCTCGATGCAACAAAGTCTGTCTCGCACTTGAGGTGCACCATTGCTCCGACGGTGCCTTTGATTGATAGGCCAATGAGACCCTGAGTGTTGTCGCGGTCGTCACGCTTAGCATTGGCCGCTAGGCCTTGTTCGCGCAACCATTGCTTGGCATTTTCGATGTCGCCATCGTTTTCTTGAAGTGCCTTTTTACAATCCATCATTCCGGCGCCGGTGATCTGGCGCAGTGACTGAACTTCTTTTGCGGTAAATGTCGTGCTCACTTATTCTCCTGTAGCGGCTGGTTCGGTAGTCGTTACTTCGGTAGCAGCTGGTTCGGCAGCAAGACGAGCCTCTCGTCCTGCTTGAGCCTCTGCGGCACTACGTCGAGCATCGGCTTGTTGTTGAGCAAATGCTGCATCTTGTTCTGCGGTGCGTGCGACTGGGGCAGCGCCACCAGCAGCAGGATTGCGCTTCTGAGCAATGAAACGTCCCTCAATAACGGCTTCTGCAATCACACGCGCCATCAGATCGTTGGCGCGAATGGCATCGTCGTTGCCCGGAATCGGAAACTGAATGAGATCAGGATCAACATTGGTATCAACGACTGCGATGACTGGAATCTTAAGTTTATTTGCTTCGGTCACTGCAATGTGCTCTTTGAGCGTGTCGATAACAAACACTGCATTTGGACAACGCGTAAGACCTGAGATACCTGAAAGGTTCTTTTGAAGTTTTTCCAACTCGCGAGTCAACAACAATGCTTCTTTTTTTGGCATTGCTTCGAACTCCCCAGAGGTACGCATTCTTTCGTACTCTTGCATCTTGTTAACGCGCTTTGAAATTGTTTCGAAGTTGGTCAACATGCCGCCCAGCCAACGCTCGTTGACATAGGGCATATTGCATTTTTCAGCAAATGAACGCACAGGATCTTGGGCTTGCTTTTTTGTGCCAACGAACAAGATTGTTCCGCCGTTAGCCACGAGGTCGCGCACGAAGCCGTAGGCGGTCTCGACGCGCTCGAGCGTCTGATCGAGATTGATGATGTGAATACCATTGCGCTCACCAAAAATGAACTGCTTCATTTTGGGGTTCCAACGGCGTGTTTGATGCCCGAAATGCACTCCGGCTTCGAGCATCTGTCGCATTGAGACGACGGCCATAATAATTTCTCCTCTCCTGCGGTTGAAGGCACACCAACTGGCGCCGAAGCGACCGCAGGTAGTCAATGTGCATGAATTTTGTATTCGTTGTATTTTGGATGACCTGTCATCAGTCAGACATACGTCTTTCTTACTTCAAGTCGTCTTACAGACTATCCATCTAGGCGGCGATCCTGCTACCTGCTGGTGGCTCTGCCTACCAATCGGGCTCTTGTGCGACCAAAGAACGGGGTTGGGTCGAGGGCCTGGCGACCCCGGCGCACCCCTAGATACAGCACGCCGACACCATGCCCCAAGGAATCGCCCTTTCTCAGAAGGTCGCCCGTCATTATGGTCACGCCCCGACTATTGGTTCGGTCTGACACACGGCCATATGTCAGTCGCAGACCACATCCAATGTCTTGCACCACAAATTGCGTTCCGGCAACCGTGCCCGAAAATGTTACGACGCCAGTGATTGCGGCACGCACCACCTGGGCTCCCTCGAATCCAATCTCCCATCCGCGATGCCCTGCACAATATTCACACGGCGGTGCACGAAAACTTTGCACAAGATGACCACTCACTGGTGCCAAAAGATTCGGCACGCACAACGCAATAGCGGCGACAAGACTGAACAGCATGGCCACATGTGTGCAGCCGCGAAAGGTTTAGGTCATTCCCGCTGCTTGCAGTCGAGAACGCAACTGCAAAACGGCCTTCGTGTGAATCTGTGAGATACGTGCCTCGGTTACGCCGATGACTTCTCCGATTTCTGACAGAGTCAAACCTTCGTCGTAATACAACACCAGCACAGTGCGTTCGCGTTCGGGCAATTTGCGAATCTCTGCGCGCATCGTGGTTCGCAATTCATCTTCTTCAAGTGCACGCCCTGGCTGAGTTTCGTTTGTCCCTCTCGCGGGTGATGCCTCTAGCGCAACATGGTCGAGTGGCCCGACAGATCCGGCTGCGATGTCAGATAGCCACGAGTGAAACTCGTCAAGAGAAATTTTGAGATGCTCAGCGATCTCTTCGTCTTGCGGAACACCACCAGATCTCAGCTCAAGATCTCGAATAGCATTTTGAATTTGTTGAGAGTGTGCGCGCACGCTTCGTGGCACCCAGTCAAGCGCACGCAATCCGTCAAGAATTGCGCCACGAATACGAGGGATCGAATACGTCTCAAACTTGGCACCTTGCGATGGATCAAACTTGTCTATTGCGCCCATAAGACCAAATACACCCGCACTCACAAGGTCGGCGGTGTCAACCGATCGTGGTAGACCGGCTGCTAATCGACCTGCAACAAACTTGACAAGCGAGGCGTAGTGAACCACTAACCACTCACGTGCAGCAGCATCTTTGCCTTCATGCCACGCAAACCACGCGGAATCAATACTGAATCGAACAGGACGAGTACTCATGCGCGTGGATGAGTCTGGCCATATGCGGTGCGCAAACGCTCCTTGCTGACATGCATATATCGCTGCGTTGTGCTGGCGTCGGTGTGCCCAAGTAATTCTTGGATTGATCGTGTATCTGCGCCATTATCCATGAGATGCGTCGCAAATGAATGTCGCAATGCGTGCGGATGTGTGCCAGCAGGCAAACCAATGCGCTCAGCCGCAGCGTCCAAAATGCGCGCAACTTCACGACGGCCAATTGGGTTTCCGCGCGACGTCGCAAACAAAAGTCTCCCGGTAGCAGGCGACACAACTTCTTGACGCTCAATGTTCCAGGCTTTTAGGGCGTGCACTGCAGGAACACTCAAAGGAACGATGCGCTCCTTAGAACCTTTTCCGATCACGCGCAGCGATGCATGACCTAGATCAGCGCTCGCAACAGTCAGCGCGCAAATTTCAGATACACGTAGTCCACTGCCGTAAAGAAGTTCCAGGATTGCACTGTCACGCGCAATTCTCCACGGTGGTGCTTGCGTGTCTTGACTTGTGATCACTGCTATTGCCGTGACTTCGTCAAGTGGTCGCGGTAGCCGACCCTTCGGGGCAGGTGTGTGCAACCCTTTTGTTGGGTCTTGCTTAACAAGGCCATCCCGAAGACACCATGCGTAGTAGCGATGCAGAGACGCAATGCGTCGTGCAATCGTGCGGCTTGTAGCTCCGCGGTCATGCATTAATGCAAGATACTCACGAATATGTTCGCGCTCAACATTTTGGGGTTTAGTCACTGGTGTTTGATCAAGAAGCCATTCGGCAAATAGTTCGATGTCGCGTCGATACGCAGCACGAGTGTTTGCGGCAGACGAAGTGAGTGTCTTTTCGAATGACCTCAACAACCACCGTGGCAGTCGAGCATCGCGTTCTGCGCATTCCCCTTTTGCACTGGTTCCTCTTTGGCGAACGGCTTGTGACCCAGTGGAAAAACATTCTGAGCAGTGTTCGGCGTGGGCAACAACCAATCTTGTTGCTGGCGAGAACCGTCTGTCTTCGCCTTTGCTGGCTGGGAAGTTCTTAACGTGCCAAATAAAGAACGAGCGAATGATCGCTCTCCGTTGCTCGACGGTCTCAACGGTGTATCGACGCGTCTCAAGATGTTTGATATATCGCTGTAGTTCTGTTGATGTGATGTCTTGAGGAGATGCGATGGATTGTTCCGACATGTACTCACAAAAATGCATCAGTTCTGCGGCGCGTGTGGCGCGTGTGGCGTCGACAACACTGAGCGACCGCACAAAACGGGCAAAGGCATAGGCCTCGTCTCGTTCACGAAGACGAGTTGCCGACTTGGCACGTGCTGAGGAAGTCTGCGCACCCATACACAAACGGTACTTGCTGGCGCTGCACCCTTGCTGTTAAAGACTCCTATTCACGACTGTGAATACGCAACTAATGCCTCCCACCATCCAGATGTCTGCGTGACCCAGCCACTTTGCTCAAGTCGTCCAAGAGCAACTGCTACCGCGAAAACTGATTCGCCGAGGCAGATCGCCAACCAGTCGATTGTGCGGGGCTCGCCCACCAACTGACTAAGGACATCGGCGCACAATCCCATAGGAGTCACTCTTTGGTCAACAAAACCGTGCTGACGCGATGTATCAAGACCGAGTGCAACCAAGACATCATCGACATGCGTTACGGGTGCACATCCGTCTCGCAACAATGCGTTGGTTCCTTGCGACGTGTGCAGTGTGGGCGAACCCGGCACAGCCAAAACAGTGACCCCGCGTTTTTCTGCTTCACGCACTGTGATCATTGATCCGCCCGCCTCAGTGGATTCAACCACAACCACAACTTCGCTGATTCCGGCCAAGATGCGATTGCGCAATGGAAATCGAAAAGCTTCAGGACTCGTACCTGGTGGAGATTCTGAGATCAGTGCTCCGTGTGATGCCACCCAATTCCAGAGTTGCACATGTTCGCGCGGATAGACGACATCAAGACCAGATGCCACCACAGCAATTGCTTTTCCGGTAGCACCATCGTTGGATGCACGTTCGACACCGCGATGTGCGTGCACATCGATACCTCGTGCTAAGCCAGAAACGACAGCTACTCCAAGCGTCGAAAGTTGTTGACCCAATGATGCGGCAAAATGCCGACCGGCCTGCGTTGCTTTTCTGGTGCCAATGATTGCGACGCGTCGTTGCTCTAACGCCTCAAGATTGCCGCGCACAAAAAGAACTGCTGGAGCGTCTGGATCGGCGCGCAAAACGTTGGGATATGCAGCGTCATGCAATGACACGACTTGTGTCTCAATGGTCAAGCAGCGTTCATGCATCTGGCGTGGCAAGCAAGACGACGCTGTTGACCATGCCTGTAAGACATGTGGTTCGAGTGAGGGCGCGACAATTTTATGATGCAAAACTTTGTCCCACACATCACTTGGTGATCCGCGGGTAATGAGCAGACGAAGTCGTCGGTGGGTTTGCAAAGGCAACGACGCCAATGCTGCGGCATACGCCCACTCTGGCGTGTCAGAAGTCATCGATACGACCCCGCTTCGTGTGGACGAACCAGTGCAGACCGCATTCGCAATGCAATGTCGACATGATCTCGGTCGACATCAGTGTCATTAGCAAGATCTGCGAGCGTGCGCGCCACGCGACGAATTCTGTGATATCCGCGACCGGTGAGAATTCCTTTTTCTAGTTCTGCATGCAGTAATGCGCGCGCTTGGGTAGTGATGGCAGCAAAGATGTCTAGTTGGTCATGCAACAACAAAGCATTGGGGCATCCTTGTCTGTCAACGGCGCGTTTGCGTGCTGCCAACACGCGCGCTGCAACGAGAGCAGTCGATTCTCCCCCGCCGGCATGCACAAGTGCATCGGCGGAGGGTCGGTCGACATGCACACACAAGTCGAAACGATCTATTAGTGGTCCAGAAAAACGTCGTTGATACCGACGATGATCTGAGTCTGTGCATCTGCACATTCCGGGCCTGATGTCTCCGCATGGACACGGATTGCTTGCCCCTACGAGCAAAAATTTGGCTGGCATGGTGAGTGAATGACGCGCCCGTGACAAACGGATCACGCCTTCTTCGAGCGGTTGTCGCAACGCATCTAACACTGTGGGAGCAAACTCACCCATCTCGTCCAAAAACAAAACGCCACCGCTTGCCAAACTGACTTCGCCAGGTCGCATGTAACTGCTGCCACCACCCACCATTGCCACCATTGATGCACTGTGATGCGGAGACCGAAACGGAGGCGATGTGCGCAGCGCTCCAGCAGATTCGACTCCTGCTGCGCTGTGCACCATGGCGCTTGCTAACGCATCTTCATGTGTCAGTGCTGGCAAAATACCTGGCAAGCGTCGCGCCAACATTGATTTCCCGGCTCCTGGCGGACCAACCAGCAACAAGTGATGCATGCCTGTTGCTGAGACTTCTAACGCATGTCGCGCCCACGCCTGGCCGCTGACTTCGGCCAAGTCCGCAACCACATACACATCTTCTTGCTCTTCAACTTGGATGACTGATGGCCACGCATCGTCGCCCCGCAGGCATCTCACAAGATGTGCCAAAGTATCGACGGCACGTAATTGACGAGGTGATGCGATGAGTGCTTCAGCATGATTTCCGGGTGAAACCACGACATCATGCATCGCTACTGCAGACACCATCGGAGCGGCACCGGCAACGGTTCGTAACGATCCGTCCAGACCAAGCTCCGCTAAAAATGCGTGTGCTTCAGTAGATTCTTGACTCAAGACATCTTGTGCCACGAGCAGTGCCACTGCGATTGCAAGATCAGCAGCAGCGCCACCTTTGCGTTCTCCTGCTCCAGCCAAATTGACAGTGATACGTCGATTTGGCCACGGCAGCTCTGATGAGAGCAACGCGGCTCGAACACGATCGCGTGACTCACGACAGGATTCGTCTGGGAGTCCGACCACCGTAAACCCAGGTATCCCGACTCCAACGTGTACTTCAACAACGAGCGGGTGTCCCTGAGCCCCAAGAAGCGCTGCAGTTTTGACGGCGGCATACATGTGAAACCCCTTTTGCTCGTGTGTGGCTGTGAGAATAAGAAGATGTGTACGCGTCGACTGGGTGTTCTGGCAACAGTGACGGCATTTTGTTTGCTCACCTTTGCGGCATGCAGCCCATCACGGACCGGAACCAACTTCTGTCGTGTTTTACAAAAAGAGATGCCTGAGATTGGAATGTCAATAGCCACGCAAGCAGAGGTTTCGGCAATGGTCACTCGCTATCAAAAACTTCTTGATGCTGCGCCACTCGCCATTGAAAGTGATCTTGCGGTTCTCACCAACTTGTTAAAAAAATCTGCACAAGTAGACCCGTCAGATCCCAAAAGCATTCAAGAGGTAGCAGACCTTGCTTACGCTGCGAACAAATCAGCGCTTGCTGTTTCTGCCTGGACCAAAGACACGTGCGCTGTTGATATTTCTTTGGGAGTCAATATCGATCCACCTCGAGTGGCTCCTCCGACAACAATTGCCCCATCAACAACTCTTTTAGAGACCACGACGACCAGCGCAGTTCAGACAACTACTGTGCCAACTACGACGCCGTAATTCGGCAACCTGCAATTTGAGGATCTAGCGAATTTCTCCGCGCTTCACAATTACTTTGTCAACGAGACCATAGGTCTGGGCTTCTTCGGCGACGAACCAACGATCGCGCTCACTATCGGCTTGGATCTGTTCTACTGGTTTTCCGCTGTGTTGAGCGATCAGTTCTGCCATGCGATGTTTGACGTAGGCAAGTTGTTGTGCCTGAATTTCGATGTCGGCTGCAGGACCGCGCAAACCTGCGAGCGGTTGATGCATCATGATTCGAGCATTCGGCAATGTGTAACGCTTGCCAGCCGCTCCGGCAGTGAGCAAGAACTGTCCCATTGATGCAGCAAGACCCATGCATACGGTTGCAACATCGCAACTCACAAACTGCATTGTGTCGTAGATGGCCATGCCAGCCGTGACAGATCCGCCAGGACTATTGATGTATAGCCAGATGTCGGCGTCGGCGTCTTCGCTCTCGAGGTATAGCAACTGCGCACAAATCTGGTTTGCCATGTCATCGTTGACATCTGTTCCCAGCATGATCACACGGTTCTTGAGGAGACGCGTATAAATGTCGGTTCGGCTGTCCATCCCTGTTTCGAGAGCCGATGGCATCACTGGAAAACCTGATTCGGTGGAAATACTCATGGCTTTAGGCTACCCGTAGGTGGCATCAGAGCCTTGGTCTTGCCACAATAGAGATGTGACTGACCGTGAGAAGTTTTCCCCCAATGCTGCCGAACTCATCCAAAACAACGCCGAGTTTGTGGCGGCCTTCGCCGACCAAGGGCTGGCTCTCGCACCTCGCCGCAAACTTGCCATCGTGGCCTGCATGGATAGCCGGATGGACATATTTCAGATGTTGGGCCTTCATCACGGCGACGCGCACATTATTCGCAACGCGGGTGGCGTAGTAACAGACGATGTCATTCGTTCTCTCGTAGTGTCACAACGTTTGCTCAACACTCAAGAGATCTTGTTGATACATCACACCAACTGTGGTCTACAAACCGTTCAGGGTGATGAGTTCAAATCAGAACTCGAACGCGAATGCGGTATCAGGCCATCGTGGAGCCTAGAGAATTTCAGCGATCCGTTTGACAGTGTTCGCCAGAGCATGAACCGACTTCACCACTCTCCATTCTTGCAAGCAAAAGATCATATTCGTGGATTTGTCTATGACGTTGAAACTGGCAAAATAAATGAAGTCTCGCGCACGCCAAGCAAGTGAGCTTCTTGCACTAGCGCGTCACGCCACTAAATATCAGCGCAACTCTTTCATCATCTGCCACGTGTGAACGGTTCTCGAGGAGTCCAGCCAGACCAGCAGCCCCGGTAGGGCTGACATCAATATCTGTAAATTCGTGAGCCATCTCATGGGCCCTCACAACACACATCTCATCAGCAACAATCGGATGACCACCAGTATCAGCCATTGCATTTAAAACACTGATCCAGTCGTAGGTTTCGTCGTCCAAGATTCCGTCAGCAAGAGAATGTGGCTCTTGTTCCCAAGGCCACATGCACTCAGCCCATCGCGCACCTGCATCGCGCGCGCTACCGTTTTCGATTGCTGCGTCCCATGCTCGAGACAATGGTGCGCATCCGCTTGTCTGCACTGCATGTAATCGCGGATGAATGCCGGCCGTCTTAAATGCAGATCCGACACACGATGCGAATGCCCCACCGCCGACTTGCACATACATTCGATCCAACACAAAATCTAAATCGGCAGCGATCTCCCAGCCAATCGTGCGTCCACCGTCGAGGCACCACGCATTCTCTGTGCCTTGCACGCTGAATGGTATTGCACCGGCGGCGACTGCTTCTCGAAAACGATGAATGCACGGGTCGCCAGGTGGATCATGCTCTCGGCGTTGACACTCTTGCACTGTTGCATCCAAAGCCTGCAGTATGTCTAAGACAGTTTTTGATGCGGATACTGGAACAAATACAGTTATTGGCCACTCCACAGCGCGCGCCAACGTGGCTGCTGCAATTGCTGCGTTACCACACGATGCAATTGCAAGTGCAGGACGCTGCTCAGGAAAAGACCACGGCACCCTGCCAGCATGTTCAGACATCAACAAATACAACAGCGTGCTGAAGAGATGGCGAGCCTTTTGTGATCCGGCGACATTGTGTGTTTCGTCTTTTACCCACACTCCTCCAGATGCAGAAAATCCAAGTGCATCCGACAGACGATCTTGACGAGTAATGGGAGTTGAGACAAAACCTGTTCCACAAATCTTCTTAATCTGTTGATTAGTTGTCGTGATTATTTTGATGCGATCCTGGTCGCTAATACCGACTCGGGCCCCAAAAGCATCGACCGCTAGGTGATTGCGAAAGGCAACAAAAGGATTTGGGTCAGCGATTGATCGCAATGGCCGAATCGCCTCGCGAATATGCAATACGTGTCGCTTGTCCGAATCTGACACATGGGGGCATGAAAAGATGAGTCTGGAATCTAGATCGACCACTGCATGGCACACAGCACAGACAAATTCTGCTCCGAGAATGTGCGGTGATGTGGGGGTCATTCGCTCGGCTTATTTTCAGCCAACGCTGGCGACTCGCGCATTGAAGTCTTGAATGAGCTCATCCCAAATAGGGGTATAGCGTCGCAGTCCGCGCCAAAAACTCTGCGACCTCCGCGCTTCAAACACATCGAACGGTGTGCCTTGCTGCTCGACCCATGTGTAGTAGCCCAGATTAAAGATGCGGTTTCGATCGCGATCAGTGCAATCAATCATGTTGTCAGTGTCGATATTTACGAGATGCATATCGTAAAGACGTTTCGCATCTTGCGTCGAAAAACCATCTGCGAATAATCGTGCCATAGTTTTCTTACGTTCGCTCGGATACAGCACGCTTCCGTCAGTCGCAATCGTAATCAAGGCATCGTTTGCGCCAAGATTAAGCAACTTTGCGGTTTTGATTGCTGCAACAATATTGCATATTGCCGAAAAACCAAAGTGTGTAAGTGTTTCAACGAGTTCAGGGGTGAAACCTTTGGTCTCAATCAAAAACTTCTGCCCCTCCGGAGAATTGAAAACAACATCTAACTCATCTGTGACATGGTCGGAGACTGCCACGACAACATCTGTGTTTGTGATGTTTTGAATCAGTGGAATGTGCTTGTCGCCGATTCCCTGAATGTTGTGCTCACCAAAACCATTCTCGAGCATCGTTGGGCATTCAAGCGCCTCAACAGCCACGATTTTTGTTCCGTAGAGATCTTTGAGACGATCGCCTGCAGCGATTGTTCCACCGGAGCCCGTGGCTGATGTAAATGCAGCCAATCGAATATCGGAAAAGCCATTGGCTTTGACATGTTCAAAGACATGAGCAAGGGCACGCCCTGTGACTTCGTAGTGTCCGAGATGATTACCGAATTCACAAAATTGATTCAGGATGAAATTTCCGGGGTCTTTGGCCATTTCATTACACGCGTCATAGATTTCCTTGACATTGCTCTCGGTGCCCGCTGTGCGCACGATGTCAGAGGGGTCAACTACCCATTTGTCAAGCCAGTCAAAACGTTCTT
>Ga0208960_1001282_pt1 | contig 13531 bp, 12 predicted proteins | sample GreLakmeON33MSRF_FD_187703 | JGI IMG/M metagenome (GOLD analysis project Ga0208960, IMG submission 187703) | Freshwater lentic microbial communities from great Laurentian Lakes, MI, USA - Great Lakes metaG ON33MSRF (SPAdes) | ecosystem: Environmental > Aquatic > Freshwater > Lake | place: Great...
ATTAATACCCCAATACCAAGAGCGGTGCGGATCTCAGAGGCTCCATCTTTTGGACAAACTGTGATGACATATGACGCAGCCTCACCTGGCGCTCTTGCGTACCTGTCAGTGGCGCGAGAGATTTCAAATCGAGGGGGCGCATCAATTAATATTAAAAATGAGAGTGCGTGATGAGTGCTCGTAAAGGTGGTTTAGGTAGAGGATTAGATGCATTAATTCCTACCGCAGTAATGCCAACTGAAATAAAAACATCAACTGGGGTAATTACCGCCAATCGAGATGAGATTGATTTAAACAATATCTCTGCTAATCCAAAACAACCACGAACTGTATTTGATGAAGATCAATTAACAGAGCTGGCATTATCAATCAAAGAGGTTGGTTTATTACAGCCGCCAGTTGTGAGATCAATTGGAAATGGTAAGTATCAAATAATTATGGGTGAGCGCAGATTTCGCGCCGCCAAACTTGCTGGCTTAAAAAGTATCCCAGTAATAATTAGACAAACTAGTGATGATCAATTACTACGCGAGGCGTTGGTAGAAAATATTCACCGTAGTCAACTTAATCCACTTGAAGAGGGGGCTGCCTATCAACAATTATTAAATGATTTCAACTACACCCATGATGAGTTGGCAGTGAAATTAAGTAAATCCAGACCAGCAATTACTAACACCATGCGCCTACTTAATTTGCCACCCACAGTGCAACGAAAGGTGGCAGCCGGTGTTATCTCAGCTGGACACGCTAGAGCGCTCTTATCACTAACGGATGAAAAAGAGATTGAAAATCTAGCTAATCGAATTGTGGCAGAGGGATTAACAGTTAGAGCGGTTGAAGAGATTGTGGCAACAGGGGGCGCAAAAGTTAAGAGTGGATCACTTCGCACTGGCAAATTACTCTCACCAAAATTAAAAGAGATTTCAGATCAACTATCTGATTACCTAGAAACTAGGGTGCATGTTGAGTTGGGAAAGAAGAAAGGCAAGATTGTGATTGAGTTTGCAACAGTTGAGGATTTAGAGCGGATAAATAAGGTAATTAAAGATTAATTAATCTGGCGAGCTTCCATCTCACTCTTTATTACCCCGCCCAAGGATTTAATTCCCTCAGTAATTCTTTCAACTGTTGGGTAGCAGTAGGAGATACGAAGTGACCAGGAGCCAAAACCATCTGCATAAAAGGCGGTCCCAGGCACATATGCAACCTTGGCAGCAATTGCCTTTGGCATAAGCGCGTTGGTATCAATCTCAGGGGGCAAAGTAATCCAAATATAAAAACCACCAGCTGGTTTAGTCCAGGTAGCATTTTTTGGAAAGTACTTATCTAGGGCAGAAAGGGCGGCATCTCTGCGTTCTTTGTATAGCTTTGCAAAACTTGTAATCTGATCTCGCCAAGGTTGATTTGCTAAGTAGCTAGAAATAACAAGTTGAGTGAAATTTGATGGGCAAAGAATTGATGACTCTGAGGCAATTACCATCTTATCCTTCAAAGATTGTGGCACTAATGCCCAACCAACTCGCAGACCTGGGGCGATAGTTTTAGAAAAAGTTCCTAAGTAAATAACATTTTCAGAATCACTTGCTCTCATCGCATTAGGAGATGGTTTATCAAAACCTAATAAGCCATATGGGTTATCTTCAACAACAAATATGCCTTCTTGACGGCAGATATCTAATATCTCAGTACGTCGATCAGCTGGCAGCAATACCCCGGCTGGATTTTGGTAATTTGGAATTAAGTATAAAAACTTTATTTTGCGTCCAGATGCTTTAATACTTTTAATTGCATCGGCGAGTGCTTGTGGAATTAAACCATCTTGGTCCATATTGATATGAACCACCGATGCTTCATACTGTTTAAAGGTGCCAAGGGCGCCAACATAAGAGGGTGCTTCCACCAAAACCACATCACCTGGATCAATAAATATTCGTGAGATTAAATCAAGTGCTTGTTGGGAGCCGGTAGTTATCACTACATCATCTGGGTGAGCCCTAATTCCCTCAAGTGCCATCACATCACATATTTGCTCCCGCAACCTGGGATGTCCTTGGCCATTTCCATACTGCAGCGCCTCTGCGCCATTTTCACTAATTAGTTTTTCAGTAACTGAGGCCATCATCTGCATTGGTAGGGCAGAAAGATTTGGCATACCACCGGCGAGGGAGACAATCTCTGGTCTGCTAGCTACAGCGAAAAGTGATCTGATCTCACTTGCTTGCATGCCAAGTGCTCGATGAGCAAAACGTTCTGGCAGATTCTCTGGTTCACCGGTGCGCACTCGCTCCAGTGAGTCACTTTTTACAACTTTAAGTTTTCTACCGGAATCCATTAACCAATTTTGCCATAAACAACCGCATTAACAAACTAGTTTCGAAGACCTGCTCTTCTTAGATCAGAGATCTTCAATGTTCCAGTCTTAGCATCATCTTCTTCTGAGAGATAAAGCCGTTGGATCGCCACAATCATCGCTTCAGCCAGTGTGTCTCGAAAGGTTGGCGTAGCTAAGCGTTTTGCATCCTTTGGATTAGAAAGATATCCCAAATCAATTCGAACGGTTGGTGCTTGGGTTAAGCGAAGTAAGTCCCAACTTTTCGCATGGGTTCGACAGTTTAATAAATCAGTTCGGGCGCATATCTCTCGTTGCAATAAATTTGCAAACCGTGCGCCAACTACAGAGCTTACTCCTTGGTCATCTCGACCATAATAATAAGTTGCTACCCCATTGGCATTTTCATTTTTATAAGTATCAACCTTTAATGCAATTACTAAATCTGCACTTACTGAGTTGGCAACCTGGATTCGATCTTTTTCCAATGGAGAATTTTTGGCACTTCTAGTTAAAACGACATTAACCCCTAGCGCAATTAATCTTCCCTCTAATCTCTGGGCCAAATCAAAAACCACCTCAGCCTCAACTACGCCATTTTGATTCTCACCAGTGAATTCACCACCCCAACTTGGATCTAACACAATTACTTTATTTGCTAACGCTGGTGATCGAACTGCATGCCTAACATTTTCTCGAAGCGCACTTGGTGCACCACCAGAGACAGTTTTCACTAATCGCATTAATGCAATCAAAGTCACTGGTCCACATTTGCCGTCGGCCAAAATACCAACAGATTTTTGAAACTCTTTTACCGCTACCTCAGTATTAGCACCATAAATGCCATCTACCTTGCCACAATTAAATCCCATTTGAATTAATCGAGCTTGCAAATTACTAACATCATCCCCACGCATCACAATGGCTTGGTTAAATGACAAAATTCGATCACCAAGTTTAAATCTCGCCTCTTCCAACACTCTGGCAGTAATCTCATTTATTACCCCAGTTGCAGTCAACCCTCTAGCTTGTTGGAATGCCTTAATACCTTGAGTGAGTTTTTCATCAAAAACATCAGAGGGTGCGGTGAGAAAACCTAATCTGTTTAATGTATTAGCAAATAACCCAATCGCATCTGAACGATCTCCTAGCTTTGGTTGATCGCTCATAAATTCTTAAGTAGTTTATTAAATATTACTTAATATAACTTTCAAGATCTTTAAGTAATGCAGGCTTTGGCTTAGCACCAACAATAGTTTTTACTACCTCACCATTAACAAATACATTCATAGTAGGGATGGATGAGATGCCATATTTCATCGCAATGGCGCCCTCTTCATCGGTATTTAACTTAACAATCTTTAACTTAGCACCATACTCATTGGAGATTTCTTCCAAAATTGGGCCAACTGCTCGGCATGGCCCGCACCACTCTGCCCAAAAATCTACCAATACTGGGGTTGTACTCTTTAAAACAACTGATTCAAAATCAGCGGTTGTTACCTTTGATGTTGCCATTTTTCTCACCATTTCTCATCTTGTTAGTTATCTGCTTATCTTACTTTTAATTCTTTAAATCTTTAAAATTAATGCCCAGATAAAAACCGCTCTGCATCTAAAGCTGCCTCACAACCGGTGCCAGCAGCGGTTATCGCTTGGCGGTAGGTAAAATCAACTAGGTCACCACAGGCAAAGACTCCAGGTATTTTAGTTTTGGTACTTCGCCCCTCAACCTGAACATAGCCATCAGCGTTTAACTCCACCTGGCCCACTAGCAACTCACTTCTAGGCAGGTGGCCAATTGCTACAAACAAGCCGGTGAAATCTTTAACCTCTTCTTGCCCAGTCACTGTGTTTTTTAATTTAAGGCCAGATACTTTTTCATCTCCTAATACATCAATTACTTCATGGTTAAACAAAAACTCAATCTTTGGATTTTTCTCTGCCCGCTCAATCATAATTTTTGACGCTCTAAATTTATCTCTGCGATGTATTAAGACCACCTTGCTAGCAAATTTAGTTAGGAAATTTGCCTCCTCCATTGCTGAATCACCACCACCAACAACTGCAATTACCTGGTCTCTAAAAAAGAAACCATCGCAGGTTGCACACCAAGAAACTCCCCGACCTGATAACCGCTTTTCATTTGGCAAGCCGATCTCTTTATAAGCAGAGCCCATCGCCAGAATTACTGATTTAGCTTTTACAGTATTTCCAGAGCCATCTGTTAACTCTTTTATCTCACCAGTTAATTTCATCGAAACAATGTCATCGGTAATTATTTTGGCATCAAATCGCTCAACCTGCTTACGCATTGATTCCATTAACTCAGGTCCCATAACACCGGTGGCAAATCCTGGAAAGTTTTCTACCTCAGTGGTGTTCATTAACGCACCACCTGCAGTAACAGAGCCTTCATAAATAATTGGCTTTAACTGTGCTCGGCCAGCATAAATTGCAGCGGTGTACCCAGCTGGCCCAGAGCCAACAATTACTACTTCATTGATTTCACTCATTGATCCAGCCTATTACCTTCCACCCTTAATTACTTTTATTAAAGTTGTGATCTCGCTTATTTTGAATACCTTCAGCAGCAACAGATAGAAAATCGCTGATGAAGATAAAACAAGTAATAGGAAGATTAAATTCCCGCCCGGGGTGGAGTACCTAAAGAACCACACTGGCAGGACTGCCACCGCAAATATCAAGATTAACTTCAGGTAAAAAGTGATCAAACTTAAAACGGGGATCTGTACCTGATGCTTCTTTATTAATATGAATGAGATACCAGCGCCAATAAAGTAATGAATTGTAAAAACTACCGCAAGACCAACCGTCACCCATTCAGGCTCTAAATAACTTGCAGCAATTAAAGATAAAACAACAGAGATTAGATTCATAATAAAATTACCAATAACTTGGGATTTAAGGTTTTCAAAGGCATTTAACCCACGCAGTAGGACCAAATTAATGCTAACTGGGATTAATCCCAGCGCAAATGCTGAAAGGGTAATACCTAGATAATTGGCATCATCGACTGGGATACCAAAATACAAGAGCTTGGCAATCTCCTCACCAAATAGTAGGAACAAAATTGCAGCTGGAATTATAAATATTCCCATCAATCTCATAGTTAGCGACATAGAGTCTGAGACATCTTTGTACTTTTTATCAATTACTAAATTAGATAACTTAGGTAATAACGCAGTTACTATTGAAACAGTAATAATTGAATGGGGCAGAATCAAAATCAGATAAGCATTGGCATATGGGGTGTAACCAACACCGGTTGTTATTCCATCTGCTGCTGATTTAACTGCAGCTGAGGTGGCAATGTTAATCGTCACTAGATATGAAAGCTGAGAGATCATTGCGTAGGCAAAGCTCCAGCCAGCTAATCTAAATGACTTGATAATTTGAGAATTTGCCCAATCAAACCTAAGAGATAGTTTTACGCCAGATTTCATAACTACTGGAAATAGAATTAAAGCTTGTGCTAAGTAACCAGCGGTAGTTCCTAACCCTAACCAAAATAGATCATCACTTGAGATATTTGCAAGGGAAATATCATCACGGCTAACTAGTAAGAAATAAAAGAGCGCAATTGCCATTAAGTTATTTACAACTGGAGCCCACATCATTGGACCAAAGCGATTCTTGGCATTAGCAATTTGCCCAAGGAGGGCAAATAAACCAAGGAAAAATATCTGCGGCAGGCAGTAGCGCATCAAGGTGACTGTCACATCAAACTCTTTAGTACCGGCGTACTCAGGTGCGTAGATATTTACAAGTTTGGGTGCTAGTAAAATGCCAAGTGCTGTGAGCGCAAATAAAAATGTAACAGTTACAGTAAATAATCTAGAGATGAAAGCAGAACCATGATCAGCATCCCGCAAAGATTTAACAATTTGTGGGACAAAGACTGCGGTTAGCGCACCACCAATTAATAAGTTATACAAAATATTGGGCATAGTATTTGCCACGTTGTAGGTATCACCAAGGATGGCAGTGCCAAGGAGGGCGGCCAACATCAAATTTCGAATTAATCCAGTAATTCTTGAAGCGATAGTGCCAATCGCCATTACAGATGAGGCGCGAAATAATTGGTTATCTGACATTACTTTCGCCTCCTAGCTCTTCTTAGGCTTTGCACCAGCGCTGCGATAAATAAAAGTACCGCAGCACCTGAGGTAATCCAGGTGGCAACCGGGCTGATTACTGAAAGTTTTAGAATTATATTCTCTGGATAACCAACCGGCTTGTTCTGGGCATTGGTTAATTGCACCAGTAATCCAGATTCACCGCTGGCTAAAACCTGAACCGGTAAAAGTATTTGTTGTTTTGAGTTGCCATCAATTTGTACCTCATCGACAGGTGTGACTGCTACCTTGCTATTTTGCACTCTGATGCTTAACTTTAATTTAACAGGTGAAGTGAAATCATTAATAATAGTTATTGGCAGATCCTGCTCACTTGAGGTAATAGTGAATTTTGTTTTTGTAATCTTTAATTTACCGCGGATTTGGGTGATTGATTTATTGAAATCCTGCATAAAAATTACTAATTGATCATCTTTGATATCTGGATTTAATAGTTGCGATAATCGCAATTGGATATTTAATAACTCCTTTTGATCAACCACTGTGCCAATTAAATCTATCTGGCGCTGTGCGTACTTGATTAGATCTTGATTCCTTTCAGTTAATGCTTGCCTCTCACTATTTAATTTAATTTCTTGATCAACTGCTCTACCTAATAAGGATTCAAGCAATATCTCACCACTTGCCTGCAGGTAGATTAAACGCTCTTTTACTAACTGATCAACCCAATAACCAGATGGGTTTCCATAGGTTAAGGCTGAGATTTTTTCATTCTTACTTACTTTAATAAACTGCGCCAACCAATCTTTAGCAATCTGTTGGCCGGTAGGAATAGATCCATCTTTAATCCCATAACCATTACTCATCGCAACAATCTCAGAGATTGTGGCTGGATCTACCTGCCAACTTCTAAGATTTCGACTTAATGTATAAACCAACAACCCTAGCTCGCCATTAGGTGCAAGCTTTAATGCAAGTTCATCATCAACAAAAACTCCATCAGATAACCTATGAGTTGTTTCGGAGATGATTATTTCTTGAGCAGCTTGTGCACTAGGAGTGATAAATACATTAGAAACTAAAATCGTGATTAAAAAAGTTAGTACTTTTATCACGGAGTCAAACGCCCTGATTTTGCAATTAATTTTCGCTCATCTGGATATGCAAGTTTGCTGACAATCTCATCGATTGGGAACCATGCCACATCATCAACCTCGGTTACCTGCGGAGCTAATTTGCCGCCAGTTTCAGTAAACAAAAAATGATGGACAGTTTTATGAATTCTTTTACCACTTGCCATAAACCAAAAATCAATTACACCTAACGACCTAGTGATCTCACTTTTAATTCCTGTCTCCTCCGCCACCTCACGGACTGCAGCCTCTTCCGGTGATTCACCAACCTCGATATGTCCTTTAGGAAGTGACCAAAGCAATCTCTCATGGGATGCATCCTTTGGATCTAATCTGCCAATTAACAATCCTTTGGTGCCGGTCTTATCCACCACTAAACCGCCAGCGCTAACCTCATCAACTCGCTTGGCATATTTATTTTTGGCAGAATTTTTTCCACCCTGATTACCTTTGTAATTTTTGCCTTTACCTGAATTATGTTTTTTAGCGGGCTTACCAGAACCACTATTTTGCGCACCCTTACGGGTACTGCTTAAATCCTGATTGCCACCCGCATTTTCTGCCGGGGTCATAAGGAAAGGATACTGCCTACAAACCCCAGCCCACCCACCTATCTGCGCCTTCGCCTTAACCCACTCTGCTCTAACCTAGTGCCATCGTGAAAACACCAATTTCTGCTGCCGCCCAAATTGCGATCGCAACCCTTACTAAACAAGCACCAGCAGCAAAAGAACTGGCTGCACTTTTTAAGCAAGCAGGATTTCAATTAGCTTTAGTTGGCGGTCCAGTAAGAGATGCCATATTAGGCAGACTTGGCAATGATTTAGATTTCACAACAGATGCGCACCCAAAAGAGTGTGAAAAGATTTTAAATAAATGGGCAGATTCAGTTTGGGATATTGGTGCTGCCTTCGGCACAGTTGCTGGGAAAAAAGGTGAGGTAACTGTTGAGGTAACAACATATCGAAGTGAAAGTTATGCCCCTGATTCACGCAAACCAAATGTTGAGTTTGGTAAAAATATCGAAGGTGATTTAGCTAGACGAGATTTTACAATCAATGCAATGGCACTTGAGTTAACAACTATAGAACCATTATTTATCGATCCATTTAATGGTGTGAGTGATCTACAAAATAAAATAATAAAGACTCCAGGAAAGGCTGAAGACTCATTTAAAGATGATCCACTGCGGATGATGCGAGCAGCAAGATTTATGAGTCAACTTAATTTCATACCCGAGGCAACTTTGATAACCGCTATAAAAAGTATGGCCTCTCGGCTAGAAATTATTTCAGCAGAGCGAATGCGAGATGAGTTTATAAAATTGATTATGGGTGATAACCCAAGAGCGGGCTTAACTTTATTAGTGGAAACTGGTCTAGCAGATTATTTTCTACCAGAGTTACCCAAGTTAAAGCTTGAGATAGATGAGCACCATCACCATAAAGATGTTTATGAACACTCGTTAACAGTTTTAGAGCAAGCAATTGCATCAGAGGCTCGTATCGGTGGAGCCAATTTAACCTTACGGCTTACGGCGCTGCTGCATGATATTGGCAAGCCAAAAACTCGAGCGCTGTTGCCAGATGGCGGAGTTTCATTTCACCATCATGAGGTAGTGGGCGCCAGAATGTGCAAGGAGCGCATGAAAAAACTGCGGTTTGATAATCATATTATTAATGATGTTTCTAAGCTGATTTCACTTCATTTGCGCTTTCATGGGTATGGCAATGGCGAGTGGACTGATTCTGCTGTTCGTAGGTATGTAAGAGATGCTGGTGAATTACTTACCCACCTTCACTTATTAACTAGAGCTGATTGCACCACTCGCAATAAAAAGAAAGCGGATGATTTGGCTAAAACTTATGATCAATTAGAGCAGCGGATAGAGCAACTAATGGAGCAAGAGGAGTTAGATAAAATTCGTCCAGATTTATCAGGGGATGAAATAATGAAGGTATTAGATATCAAACCCTCACCTTCTGTTGGTAAAGCATATGAATTTTTGCTTGAACTTCGGTTAGAGCATGGCCCACTAGGACAAGAGCGAGCTAAAGAAGAACTACTTAATTGGTGGAAGAAGCAAAATTAGCTTTTCGCATCAGTACGCCAGCAGCGAAGAGATAAAAAAGTGCCAATGCAGTTGGCAGTAGCCAGGTAATTCCAGAATCTGGCAATAAAAGTGCAGCGCCAATTGCACCAGCAATAATCCCAGCATTTACCGCTACATCATAAAAAGCAAAAACTCTTCCTCGGTACTCATCATTAATCTTGGATTGCACTAATGCATCATTTGTTACTTTAATTCCCTGCCCACATAAACCAACTAAAAAAGCACTAGCAATCATTGAAAACTCATTAATATTTAATGCATATCCCAACAAAGGCGGGATACACAGATACATCAACAACCGCATCCATCTGTGCCTGCCAAATTTTAAAACACCATATGGTGAAATTATTGCGCCGAGCCCAATACCAATTCCAGCAATAGCAAGTGCCACACCAAAACCAGCGAGCCCAGCATCAGGATCATTAGGATCATTAAATGAGTTTCGCTCTAGTAACAGTGCCATCAAAGTCAATGCAGTAATTCCACCACGTTGGATACCAACCGATAAAATCCCACGCAGCGCATCTGAATGTGCCCTTAATATTTTAAAACCCTCAAATATCTCCCTATATCCTTTCACCTCAACTGGTGTTTCATGAGCGGTAGGGCCAATTTCAAATTTTGTTAATCGATAACAACTAAGTGCTGCAATTAAAAATCCAACTGCAGCGACTAAAACCACCACCGCATCGGCAAAATCTGCATCAGCGTTTTGACTAAGTAGATTTTTAATAGCAATTCCAATTCCACCACCAATTACCACCCAAATAGTTCCACCAGTTACTGCAAGGGCATTGGCAGCAATTAACTCCTGCCTCTTTACTAGCAACGGCAGACCAGCAGATAACCCAGCTAAAATTAATCGATTAACGCCAAATGCAAACAAAACAAATAAAGTTAAAATGATTCCAGTAGAGCTGTTGTTTATTAGATACGCCACAATCAAAAGGTTTACCGCTCTTAAGTAATTGCAGTTTCTAATGATTCGCTGTCTAGAAAATCGGTCTAAAAAAGTTCCAACATATGGCCCGATTAGTGAGTAAGGCAGTAAGACGACTGCAAAGGCTAACGCTGCCGCCATTGCATTTGGTGCTCGTTCGGGTGAGAATAAAACAAAACTAGCCAGCGCTGATTGAAATAGCCCATCAGTTAATTGGCCACTCCAACGGATAGTTAGTATGCGATTTAATCTTGAGCCTTTTGCAACTGGCCAAATCCCCATAGGTAGAAGCGTAGTAATTAAATTTAGATTAACCTTGGATCTTATGTTAGCCACGATGCGAGCAACCATTGATTACTCATTAAAGCGCCGCCGCACCTTGATCTCACTTTTCCAAGGCGCTGCAAGTGCCATGGATGCCTGTGACGCTGATCCATACTTAAGGCGAGCAGCAAGACATCATGGTGAATTAACTAATCGCAGCTGCCCAGTTTGTAAGAAGCTAAAAATTGTCGAGCTTAAGTACGCCTTTGGCGATCAACTCGGCCAATACTCAGGTCGGATTAAGAATCAAGATGAATTAATGCAAATGCAAAGTGAGTATGGAGAGTTTCGCGTCTATGTTGTTGAGATTTGTATCAGTTGCCACTGGAATCACCTAGTGGAATCCTTTTTATTAGGTGATGGAAAGTATCGAAAGCCACCACGAAAGATGCACACCTTATTAGATGATGATTAAGGGTAATCTTGGCGGGTGAGTAACTTCTTAAAAAAACTTCCCCGGCTTGGGGTTTTAGCTCTCGGCTTCTCCTTTGTTGCTGGAGTTTTTTTATTTGGCTTTGCATACTTTACAGTTTCAATTCCAGATCCAAATGCTTATGTAAATAGTCAATCAACCATTATTCAATATGCAGATGGAACTGAGATTGGCCGAATTGGTTCAGAGAATAGGACTGTTGTCACCCTGGCGGAAATTCCAGTACATGTCAGAAATTCAGTGATGGCGGCGGAGGATCGAAGCTTTTATTCAAACCGAGCAATTAGCCCAATTGCATTAGCTGCTGCGGTTTGGGATAACTTAATAACTTTAGGTAAGGGCCGTGGTGGTTCAACAATCACCCAGCAGTACGCCAAGACCGCTTTCTTGACCCCTGAGAGATCCATTCAACGTAAGGTAAAAGAGTTAGTAATCTCCATAAAACTTGAGAATCAATTTACAAAAGATGAGATCTTTGAAAATTATTTAAATACTATTTATTTTGGTCGTGGTTCATATGGTGTACAGACCGCATCCCAAGTTTACTTTGGCACCACAGTTGATAAATTAACAATCGCACAAGCAGCGGTCCTAGCTAGTATTTTGCGCAGTCCAGGTCTTTATGATCCAGGATTTAAAGAGGAAAATCTTCCACGGTTAGAAAATAGATTTAAGTATGTAATCGATGGTTTAGTTGATGAGGGATGGTTGAGTAAAGAAAAAGCTGCGAAAATTAAATTTCCAATAATTAATCCTAGGGTTACATCTGGCGCTCTTGCTGGGCCAAAAGGTTATGTGATTTCTTGGGTGGAACGAGAGTTAAATCAACTTGGCTTTACCGATGAACAGTTAATGATCGGTGGCTATATTATTAAAACTACACTGGTAAAAAATGCCCAAGAAGCTGCGGTAGCTGCTGTTACTAAAGAAGCACCAGGTAAAGCGCCAGAGAATCTACATATTGGATTGGTTGCAATAAAACCAGGTACTGGTGAGATCTTGGCAATGTATGGCGGGCAGGATTATTTAAAGTATCAATTTAACGCAGCTACCCAGGGAATAACCTCAGGTGGATCATCATTTAAAGTTTTCACCTTAGTTGCAGCACTTGAAGAGGGCATTCCACTTTCATCTGTTTGGAATGGGGATACACCAAAGGTTTACGATGATGGAATCGGCAGAGCTTATGTTGTAAATAATTACGGTGAGCAAAGTATGGGCGATATGTCACTTCTTACCGCCATGGAAAAATCTGTTAATACAATTTTTGTTCCACTAGGAATGAAAGCAGGGCTAGAAAAAGTGGTAGATGTTGCACGCCGTGCTGGAGTTCCAGATTCAGTTGAAATGATTGCCGCGCCTTCAGTTTCACTAGGTGCTGCTAGTCCACATGTAATTGACTTGGCAAATGCTTACGCCACCTTTGCAGCACAAGGTGTTTATGCCAAACCATTTATTATCAATGAAGTACAAGGGCCAAATAAAGGCATCTTGTATCAGGGCAGAATTCAAGCCCAAGAGGTATTTAGAAAAGATGTGATGGCAGATTTAACTTATGCTCTAAGTCGAGTAACAACATCCGGAACTGCAGCAGTTGTTGGTTCAAGAGTTGCCAGGCCAACTGCTGGAAAAACTGGAACATCAAATGACAACGCATCTGCTTGGTTTAATGGTTACACACCAGAGGTAGCAGCCTCCGTAGCTTTTTATCGAGATGATGCCACTCAATCACTAAATGGCATTGGCGGGCTAACCTCGGTAACTGGTGGATCTTTCCCAGCAAGAATTTGGGCAGAGTTTGTAAAAGGTTATTTAAAAAATACCCCAGTGCAGGAGTTTCCAGCACCTGCATATATTGGTGGAACTGAACCAATTAACCTTATTAATGCAATTCCACAGATGGATCCAGCATTAATTCCACCATCACCTTCACCAACACCTAAGAAAAAGAAGTAACTCTTGCTTACCAAATCGGTAAGTAGATCCTTTGCGGTAGTTGTACTACTTTGCGCATTAATCTCATTTTTAAAATTCAATCACTGCCGCAGTAATGATTTCACCTCCCCAGACAATTACGTTCATGCTTGCTACACCGATATCCCAGCATTATTTTCAGAGCGCGGCTTAGATACCAACATCTTCCCTTACGCATCGAAGAC
>Ga0208960_1001285_pt1 | contig 13518 bp, 14 predicted proteins | sample GreLakmeON33MSRF_FD_187703 | JGI IMG/M metagenome (GOLD analysis project Ga0208960, IMG submission 187703) | Freshwater lentic microbial communities from great Laurentian Lakes, MI, USA - Great Lakes metaG ON33MSRF (SPAdes) | ecosystem: Environmental > Aquatic > Freshwater > Lake | place: Great...
AGTTGATACCCCAGGAATGCATAAGCCCAAAACTGCTCTTGGCACAAGACTTAATTCGATGGTTACTGAAAATATAAGTTCAACTGATTCAGTTTTATTGTGTTTGCCAGCTAATGAGGAGATCGGCGCAGGGGATGAATACATTGCCAAACAAATAAAGAATGGCCTGCCGCTCTTCTTGGTAGTCACAAAAGTAGATGCTGTTTCAAAATCAGATTTAGCAGTCAAACTTACGCAGGTAGGTGATTTTGCGAATAAGTTGAATTTGAATCGAGCCGAAATTGTGCCAGTTTCCGCAAAAAATCTTGAGCAAACCCAACTACTTTTAGAACTACTAGCTAAAAATCTACCAATGTCGCCAGCCCTTTATCCAAAAGATATCAATACTGACCAAGCTGAAGAATTGATGTATGCCGATCTGATCAGAGAAGCTGCAATCGAGGAACTATATGAGGAGCTGCCACATTCGGTTATGGTAACTATTGAGGAGATGGGGGAGCGGGAGGGGGGAAAGATTTTTGATATTAGTGCAACCTTGCATGTGGAACGAGATAGTCAAAAGGGAATTATTATTGGTCCTCAGGGTAGTAAATTGAAATCTATTGGCACAATTGCCCGCAAATCAATTGAAAACTTAGTTGATATGCAAGTGTTTCTACAAATCCATGTAAAAGTATCTAAGGAGTGGCAAAAAGATCCTAAACTTTTAGCAAAACTTGGGTTTACAGACGCACTTTCCGACTAGCAAAATAGGAACCGATTAGTACTAGCGGTAATCCAAGCATTATTCCCAAGGTGAGTGGTTCTCCCAATAAAATTACTCCCAGTAGTACTGCAACCGCTGTATTCAAATAGGTTATAAGCGAAGCACGGGGTGGCCCAACCTCTGCAAGTAATTTAAAAAACAGAATAAATGCAATTGCTGTACAAAAAACACCAAGTGCTGCTACTGAAGCTATTGCCTCTACCGAAGGAGTTTGAGTTGGCCAATGCGCAATCGCAAATGGGAAATAGAAAATGGTAGTAATGATCATTGCCCAGGCATTTAATGCGATTCCAGGAACATTTGGAATTTTGCGATTAATCATGTTTACCGCATAGGCATAACCAATTGCAGCCAGAATCACCATACCAATTGATTTGATGTCCTGTCGGCCACTGATGGACTCGATACCTACTACGGCGACAACACCTATAAATCCGATCCCTAACCCAAATAATCGAGATTTATGCCAAACAGTGTGATCACCATTTAATGAGGCAAAGATAGCCGCCCAGATTGGCACGGTGGCAACTAATAAGCCTGTAAGGCCAGATGATAATTTTTGCTCAGCATTAGTAATTAAATACCAAGGACCTATTAGCTCTGCAACGGTATAGATAAGAACAATATGCCAATATTTTCTTGGGATTGACATCTTTTTCTGAGATAAGGCCAGTGGGAGTAATACCAATGTGCCAATTAATACTCGAAAGAAAATTATTGTTGAGGGTGAAATCTCCTCAACGGCGACCTTTATAAATAGGTATGGCGTACCCCATAAGAAGCCCACTAGGGCGAATCTGCCCCAACCCACCCGAGTCAATTATTTATGCCTTCCTAAAATTGCATTCACTTCTTTAGCAATATCTAAGTATAGTGAATCTGCGTCAGGAGTAATGCCACTTAAATTAAAGAAGCCATGTATCTGGCCTGCATACTCTTTATATATTGCAGGAACTGAATCTTTCATCAACTTTTGATAGTAACTTTTAACACCATCGGTTAGTGGATCAAACTCGGCTGCAATTAAAATTGCAGGTGCTACACCCCGAAGTGTCTTGGCCTTATCAGGTACTGCATATAAATCATTTTTGTCCTCAGCTGTGGTGAGATATTGATCCCAAAACCATTTCATGGCTTGGGTAGTCAGCCCATATCCTTGAGCAAAATTTGTTGCTGAAGGATAGGCCATATCTAAATCATTACATGGGTAAATTAGCAGTTGAAAAGCAAGTGAAATTAAGTTTTCATTTAAGGCTCTGATTGCAACGGCAGAGGCTAAGTTTCCACCTGCGCTATCTCCAGCCACGCCAATAGATGATTGATCAATTGATAGATCAGATGCATTATCAATTACCCATTTAAGAGTGGCGTAGCAATCATTAAAGGCTGCCGGGTATGGATGTTCTGGTGCCTTTTGGTACTCCACTGCCACTATTACAAAGTTCCCATTATTAGCAATTTTTCGAAGTGCTGGTTCATAAATATCTAAGAAATTTAAAACCCAGCCACCACCGTGGAAAAATACCATTGCAGGTAAATTTGAGTCACTAGTGGGTCGATAAATCCGAATTGGTAGTACTGAAGTGGGGCCTGAAATCCTGCGTTGTTCTACCAATTCAATCGCAACTAATGGTTGTTGCAGGGCAATATTAAGTTTGTTGTTTTCTCGAATTTCATCCAATGGTGCTTGCCAAACCTGTGGCAGGCCAAGGGATGCTCGCTCTGTGAGGTACGCCTTTATCTCGGGTTTTAATCCCATTGTGGCAGAGTAGACTTAGCCAGGAATGTTGACCAATTTTTATAACCATTTTGAGTCTGGGGTTTTTAAATGCGTATCGGAATTTTAACTGGCGGCGGAGATTGTCCTGGTTTAAATGCAGTAATCCGCGCCGCAGTACGCAAGGGTGTTAAAGAGTATGGGTATGAATTTCTAGGCTTCCGTGATGGCTGGCGTGGTCCACTTGAAGGCCTAACTATGAAGTTAGATATTCCAGCAACCAGGGGAATCTTGCCTAAGGGTGGAACTATTTTGGGTTCATCAAGAACTAATCCATTTAAAATCGATAATGGTGTGGAAAAAATAAAAAAGAATTTAGCAAAAATGGATGTGGATGCTTTAATCGCCATTGGTGGTGAAGATACGCTTGGTGTTGCCACTAAATTAGATTCCCTAGGTGTTAAAGTTGTTGGAGTTCCAAAGACAATTGATAATGATTTGAGTAATACTGATTACACATTTGGATTTGATACCGCAGTGAATATTGCAGTAGAAGCGATTGATCGATTGCACACTACTGCAGAGTCACACCACCGAGCCTTGATAGTTGAGGTTATGGGTAGGCATGCTGGTTGGATCGCTTTACATTCAGGATTAGCTGGTGGAGCTTCCTGCATATTGATTCCGGAGGTGAAATTTTCACTAGAGCAGGTTTGCAAGTGGGTTGAGTCCAGATTTGAACAGAGCTACTCACCAATTATTGTGATTGCAGAGGGTGCAATTCCGCAAGATGGAGACCTAATCACTAAAGATAAAACTCTTGATTCATTTGGGCATGTTAAGTTATCTGGAATTGGTGAATGGCTAGCAAAACAAATTGAAGAGAAGACAGGTAATGAGGCTCGAACCTCCGTCCTAGGTCATATCCAGCGAGGTGGTACGCCAACAGCTTTTGATCGAGTGCTGGCTACTAGATTTGGTTTACACGCTATTACCGCGGTGCATGATGGGGATTGGGGCAAAATGGTGGCTTTACATGGAACCAAGATAGAGCGGGTGCCACTAGCCTCGGCAACGGCAAAATTAAAGACAGTAGATCCTGAGCTATACAAGGAAGCGCAGATCTTCTTTGGGTAGTTGATGAAGGCCTAATTAGCCACATCAATATCCAAAGATTGCCTACCATTATCTTATGAATGCCAACTCGATATTTAAATCAGGATTAGTTGCTGCTCAACAACCTTCCTGGCCTGATCCAGAAGCGGTCAAGTCAGCGGTAGCTGAATTAGAGAGTTGCCCACCATTGGTATTTGCCGGTGAGTGCGACAATCTCAAGAAGCGAATCGGTGAAGCTGCATTGGGTAGAGCATTTTGGCTACAAGGCGGTGATTGCGCTGAAACTTTTGCAGCAGCGACTGCAGATTCAATTCGAAATCGGATCAAAACAATCTTACAAATGGCCGCAGTCCTGCAGTACTTCTCATCCTTGCCAGTAATTAAGGTGGGTCGGATGGCTGGGCAATTTGCAAAGCCTCGTAGTAATGATTTGGAAACTCGTGATGGAGTAACTCTGCCTGCCTACCGGGGAGATGCAGTTAATGATTTGGAATTTACCAAAGATGCACGCACGCCAGACCCGAAGCGCTTAGTCAGGGTTTATAACACCTCAGCTGCAACATTGAATCTAGTACGAGCCTTTACCCAGGGTGGTTTCGCCGACCTTCGCCAAGTCCATAGTTGGAATAAGGGATTTGCTGCAGATGCCAGATTCAGCGCTCGCTATGAGGAAATGGCAAATGAAATTGGCAGGGCGATTCAGTTTATGCAATCAGCTGGCGTTGATCCTGAATCATTTAAGTCAGTTGATTTTTATTCCAGTCACGAAGCACTGATATTAGAGTATGAAAAAGCACTAACTAGAATCGACTCTCGAACCAACAATCCTTATGATGTTTCAGCTCATTTTGTTTGGGTGGGAGAGAGAACTCGCCAAATAGATGGCGCACATATGGATTTTGCCGAAAAAATTCATAACCCTATTGGCGTGAAGCTTGGTCCAAAAACTACGACTGATGAAGTACTTGCCATTATAAAAAAACTGAACCCAAGCAACGAGCAAGGTCGGCTAACTTTTATAACCCGAATGGGTGCTGGTTTAGTTCGCGAAAAACTGCCACCGTTGGTAGAGGCGGTTAGAAAATCAGGTGCGGTAGTTCTATGGGTCTGTGATCCGATGCATGGAAACACCTATGAAGCACCAAGTGGATACAAAACTAGAAAATTTGATGATGTATTAGATGAGGTTCGTGGATTTTTTGAGGTTCATAAAAAGCTAGGAACCCACCCAGGCGGCATTCATATTGAGCTAACAGGTGATGATGTCACTGAGTGTGTTGGTGGGGGAGAAGCAATAAGTCACGAAGATTTATCTTCAAGGTATGAAAGTGCGTGCGATCCAAGATTGAACCACACCCAATCACTTGAACTCGCCTTTCTAGTAGCAGAGATGCTACGAGATCGTTAAAAATAAATATTGATGTTTTTATAAAACAGAATAAACTCGTCAAATGCTACTGGCTTCAACCATAAAGACTCCGGTTGGCACTTTGGATTTAATTGCAGATGAAAACGTTTTACTAGCCGCAGGATTTAAAGGTTTAGATAATCTAGTTACAAGGCTATCTAATGAAGATTTTGTAAAAGGTATTAAAAAGGTCCAGAAAATTCCAATAATTTCGATCCTTATTGATGATTACTTCAATGGTGAGCTAGATGCTATGAACAGCATAAAAGTCCGCCAGATGGGTGCTAGGTTTTCACAAGATGTATGGAAAGTGATTCGTAAGATTCCTGCTGGGAAGACATTGTCTTATGCAGAGCTAGCTAAACGAGCAGGATCGGTAAATGCAATTAGAGCCGCCGGCACCGCTTGCGGTAATAACTTGATTGCGCCAATCATTCCTTGTCACCGTATAGTGAAAAGTGGTGGCGCGCTAGGAAATTATGGTTATGGTGTAAAGATTAAAGAATGGCTACTAAGACATGAGGGCGCGCTGGACTAACTTAGGCAGCACTTGATTTACATACCCAATATCATCATCAGTAAGATCCAGATGCGTAACCAATCTTAAATACTTTGGCCCAAGTGCCCCTGTCAAAATATTCTGCTCTTGCAACCAAGATGAGAGCTCAGTTGCAGTAATTTTTAAACTTGATAAATCTAATCCCACGATATTGGTTTCAACATGATCAGGATTGATCAATCCTGGTGCTACAGCAGCAATTGCTTTTGCAATTGACTTTGCCCGCTGATGATCATTTTTCATCAATTTAATATTATTATCTAGCGCGTAATGACCCGCAGCTGCAAGTAGACCCACTTGCCTCATACCTCCACCATATCTTTTTCGCCACTGCCGTGCCTTCTGAATTCTTTCCCCATCTGAAATCATTATCGAGCCAATTGGTGCTCCCAAGCCCTTTGAAAAACAAACACTGATCGTGTCAAAGTATTTTCCGTATTCATTAAGCTCCACACCAGAGGAAACATGAGCATTCCAAATCCGTGCGCCATCTAAGTGGAGAAAGATGCCTAGTTTTTGACTCTCTTGTCGTAACTTTTTTATCTCAGAAATTGGCTGAATAGTGCCGCCGCCAAAGTTGTGAGTATTTTCAACAGCAATAGCGGTTGTAGAAACTAGATAGGGCCCTGAATCTGGCTTTGCAATATTGAGTGGATCGTCAGCATTTAATAATCCTCTATCTGCCAACCAAGTGCGAGTAGTTATTCCACTAAATACAGCCCCAGCTCCAAGTTCTGCTCTAACAATATGAGAGTTTGTTTCAGTTATTAATTCTTCACCGGGTGCTACCAGCATGCGAATGGATAATTGATTAGCCATTGAACCAGTTGGACAAAATAATGCTGCTTCCTTACCAAAGAGTGAGGCTACTCGACTTTCTAGTGAATTTACTGTTGGGTCCTCACCATAAACATCATCACCAACCTCTGCTGCTGCCATCATTTGTCTCATACCCACTGATGGCTTTGTGACAGTGTCTGACCTTAGATCTATAGTTTTAGAACTGGTCATTTCGAGTCTCCGTAATTGTTCTTTCTATTATCCGACCAAATTACCATTGCCATGGCAGCCATGACTAGGGTTCCACCGGAAATGATTCTTAATGTTAGTGGGTCATTGTCAAAGTAAAGCCCAAAAACTAAAGCAAATGGCACTTCCATGGCTAGAAGCACACCAGCAGCGGTCGCACTCATCATCGATTGTGCTTTTACTTGGATTAGAAATCCTAGGAAGGTAGCAAAGAAAGCGGTGAATAAGACAGCTGACCATACTGATCCATCTGGTGGAAGTTGATAGCCATCCTTAACAGTTAAAAGTAAGAAAATGATTGAGGAAACTAGTATTTGAATTAAGGTGAGTGCATAAGCGTTTTTGCCATCACTCCACTCACTTATTGCCACAATCTGAGCAGCAAAGAGTACTGCAGAGATTAAAACAAAAATCTCACCGATTCCAACAGATATTCCATTATATGCAATCAAATAGAGGCCGATGGTGGCTACTGCGACAGCAAGCCATTGAATTTTTACTACGTGCTTTTTTAGTATGACCCAGGCAATCAAAGGTGTAAACACTAGATATAGACCGGTAATGAAGCCAGTGTTGGAGACAGTTGCCTTAGTTAGACCAAAAGTTTGAAATATAAACCCACTTCCCACAAGTAATCCAGCTAAGGTTGCTCGCAGGATGAACTTACGGTCTAAGCCCTTTAATGAATTTGGACGGTATAAGAACATAAATAGGGCGGCTAAAATAAATCTAGATGCCAAAAATGAATAGACATCTTGGCGCTCAAGTGAATCTTTCATTACAACAAAGGATCCGCCCCAAACAGCTGTTGTTGCCAGTAACCCTGCGTATAGGAGTGCTTTAGTTTTCAATTACTTATCCCGCATCTTTTTTAACAATGCTACTTCACTTCCATGTTCTGGCTCGGCCCCAGGAGTTTCTAGAATCAGTGGTGCATTAGCAACAGCTGGGTGGGCCAATAATTCTATGAATGGCTTGCTGCCGATCTCACCTTTACCAATATTCTGGTGGCGGTCTTTCAGGTTTCCGCAGATATCCATCGAGTCATTGGCGTGGATCAATTGAATTCGTTCTAAGCCCGCAATCTCGACCAATAAATCCATGGTCTCCTTCATTCCACCAGGCTTCTTAATGTCATGGCCTGCAGCAAATACATGGCAGGTGTCTAAGCAAACGCCCACTTTTGGATGCCATTCAAGGGCTTCAAAATATTTAGTTAAATCATCAAGCTTTTTTACAAGTGATTTTCCTTGCCCTGCAGTTGGTTCCAAAAGTAACCATGGATCATCTTCCTTAAGGTTGTTCAGAATTGGCATCATACCCTCATGAATTTGCTGCCAAGCCTTCTTTACATGCGACTCATCAACTGCAGATCCAGTATGAATTACTACACCCTTTGCACCAATCTCTCGCCCCCGTTTCAAAGAGTATGCAGTTGCTGACAATGAATTCTCATATGTTGATAATGTGGGAGAACCTAAATTAATTAGAAAAGATGCATGAACATAACTTTCAATATCATGCTCAGTAGTTTTTGCTTTAAATGCCGCATCCATCGCAGGATTTGGTGTTGATGTTGCCCAGGTGCGCGGACTGGAGGCAAAGACTTGGATCACTTCCGCTTTAATCGTTAAGGCATATTCAATCGAACGCGTTGCCATGCCGCCAGAGGTTGGAACATGTGCCCCAATTCGTGGATAAGTTCTTGCAATAGCCATTTGGCGAGCCTACCTGAGAATTGGTGAGAAACTTCTATCGCAAAGTCAGGGTGATTGTGGTGCCTTGTTTTACTTTTGTGCCAATAGCAGGTGAGATATTGTTAACTTTTCCGCTACCTTTTATGCTTACCTTTAATCCCAAATTCTCGATATCCACTGATGCATCATTTTTATTCTTACCCAAAACGTTAGGTACAAATACAAACTCTGGTCCTTTTGATATAACTAATTCTATTTTACTTCCCATGCCGATTGAATCAGACTTCTCAGGAGTTTGGGACATTACTAATCCTTTGAAGATATTATCGCTAAACTTATAAGTAGCATCGACATCAAAGCCCCTGTTTGTTAGTTCTGAAAGTGCTTCATCACTACCTTTGCCTACAAATGAAAGAAGTGATATTTGTTCTATGCCTTTGCTGACTATTAAATTCACAATTGAGCTACGCTTAACTTCGGCGCCATTTTTAGGGTCACTTGTTATCACAAAACCAGATGCAAGTTTCATATCAAAACTTTCATTAATATCGCCAACTGTTAAGCCAAGAGCAGATAATTGTTGAGAAGCAACATCAGGGGTTGTGCCCTTAAGATCTGGAATTTGGATTCTCTCTTGACCTTTGGATATCACTAATCCGACAACACCATCGGGTGAAATCCTTCCACCCCCGGCTGGTTTGGAAGATATTACTTTTCCTTTAGGGATGTCTTCATCAAAAACCTCTTCTGCTACTTCGAAGGCAAGACCAATCTCTGCCAGGTTTGCTTTAGCCTCGGCTTGTGTCATTCCGGCAAGTGAAGGAACCGAAATTTTTCCAACTCCAAGTAGTTGGTAGCTACCAAAAATCAAGCCAGACAACAAGAACAGAGCAATTATTCGATTACGCTTTACTCTTCTTGAAACTTTTCTTCTTTTAGTGCCCACCGAGTCCTCAGCTTTGCTTACATTTATTGGTTTAGATGAGATTAATTGTGATGTTTTTTCTTTCAGGCCGCCAAAAGCTGAACCTACTGATACTTTACCTCGCTTGCTACTTTTTGTAACCACAGGTGGAAGATCAAGCTCCAAACTCATTTGCCTTCGCTTTGGATCAATTTGTATCTGAATCTCACTCATCTTATTTAGTAATTCTTCGGCATCTTTTGGCCGCTGGTCAGGGTTTGGCGCAGTTGCCGCATAGACCAAATCAGCTATAACTGCGGGAGTACTTGGCTTAAGGCTTTGTATATTAGGAATACGATCATTAACATGTTGATAGGCGATTTGTATTGGGGTCTCACCTTCATATGGCTTGGATCCAGTTAGCATTTCAAATAAAACAATACCAATTGCATATACATCACTTCTAGCATCTGCAACTCCTCTCTGAACCTGCTCGGGTGAAAGGTAGGAAACACTTCCTAGAACTACACTCGATTCAGCGGTCATTGTTTGGTTCATTGCTGTATGCCTTGCTAATCCAAAATCTGCAACTTTAATTCGTCCATCTTTTGATATCAATATATTTTCTGGCTTTATATCTCGATGAATAATGCCAATTCGATGGGCGGCAGATAGTGCGCTAAGAACTGGATTGATTATTTGCAGAGTCTGTTCAATTGATAACCCAGAATTCTCATTTAAGTAGTCACGCAGTGTTGTTCCTTCTACTAATTCCATTACTAGAAATACTGCAGGTGGGCCGCCTTGATTCCATCCCTGATCTTGGATTGAAACTATGTTTGGATGAGATAAAGCTGCAGTTGCTTTAGCTTCCTTAATAAATCTTGATACAAAGGCTTCATCATTGGCCAGGTGAGGGTGCATTATTTTTACCGCAACTGGACGATCTAGTCGAGTATCTATACCGGCGTAAATTGTCGCCATACCACCGGCAGCCAATTTTCGCTGAAGGAGGTAACGATTATCTATCAGCTCACCAGTCAAATCAGACACAATGAAAGTTTAAGGGAAGGGTGCTTAAATAAGAGTTTAAGGCGCACCAGAAATGGTGTAATCCGAAGCATTCTTCGTTAATTCAGCAATAAAATGTTTATTCTGGTCTAGTAAAAAATTTACCATTTCACCTCTTATGCCTTCACCATCTCTAGCAATCACCCGATCGAAACCTTGGCTTGGATCATATTCAACCCATATTGTTTTGGATAAATATTTACGAAACTCCCGTTGTCCAGAGCCGACTCCTTCAAGTATCAATATATTTGAAGTTTTTAGATCCTCAAATTTATCGAATCTATTTAATATCCAATCAAATTTTTGATATCTAATTGGTATCTGCTTATTAAATGGTTCTAGTAACTCTCTTATTACCTTGGCCGTAAGTCTTTGTGACAGCGGATCATTCCAACCCTCATACAAATCATCCATGTGAACGACCTGGCAATTTTTAAGATCACCACATAATCTTGATGCCAAGGTGGTTTTACCTGAGCCTGCAACTCCATCAATTGCCAGGCCGATAGGTTGGGTTGAATCTAATTTTTCGATTGCACTCAATAAATCAGGGTAATTAATCACTATGACTTTTTTTAGATTCCCTGTGCCATCGAATCCATCCCCAAACAGCAATTCCTGTGAAAATTAAATATAAAAATGCAGTCAGGTAAAGCTCACCTTTGAAGTATTGATATGTATAGGCAAGATCTACTATGAACCATATTGGCCATGCTTCAAAGCGTTGCCAAACCATCAATAACTGAGCCATAACACTGCCAACAAAACCAAAAGATTCAATAGCAGATGAGGTTGCACCGATATTTACTAAAACAGGCCAGAGTGCGAATGAGAATAAACCTAGAGCAGTAATCAGAATTATGCGTTCCTTGTTTGTGGATTTTCTAGGCTTTGCACCTTTTGGTCCCCAACCAATCCATCCCCAGATTCCGCCAGCTATAAAGACAAATTGCAACGCAGCACTTGCATAGTAAGCCGATTGAAAAAATAGGACTGCGTAAAGCAAACTCCCAATACTCCAAAAAATCCAAGTTATGCGAGGTCCTAATACACCCAGACTTACACCCGCAAGTGAGATTAGGAAGGCAAATATTTCTAGCAGCGACATGTGAGTATCCTTTCCAATTCGCATTACCGAACTGGTCCATCGGTCGGCCTGAGTTTCAGGCCCTCTCAGCTAAATCTCTTAGCTCCCGTGTTAGATATCTTAGCCCACCATAAAATTGTCTATAGTTGCCACGTGTTGAAGTTTGGCTACATGGCGATGATCTTGTTCACAGTACTCGGATCCTTTTGGTTAGAGCTGTTTTTAAAAACTGGCGTACTACGTCGTTTTAAGCGGGCTTTCTTGAGTATTTTTCCAGTGGCAATATTATTTTTAGCCTGGGATGCCTATGCAATCTCTCAAGGGCATTGGTATTTCGATAAAACGCAAATGCTTGGAATTGTTGGCCCTTTTGATATCCCACTCGAAGAATTTCTTTTTTTTACAGTAGTCCCACTAGCAGCATTGATGACAATCCAAGCAGTGCGAACTGTGAAAAAACACTGGCTAGTTGGTGATGAATAGTGGTTTATACCGATATCGCAGTTGTCGCACTCTTGCTCGCAATTATCTTTGATTATTTTGTAATCAAAAGTAAGTTGATAACCAAAAGAGTCTTTTGGACTAGCTATTCAATTATCCTGCCATTTCAACTATTGACTAACTGGTGGCTTACTTCAAGAAATATTGTTATGTATAGTCCAGATGCAATAACGGGTATTCGAATAGCATCAGCGCCAGCTGAAGATCTTTTATTTGGATTTGCTTTAGTGCTAAGCGTGATGAGTTTGTGGGTATTTTGGGGCAGAAGTGGTGTGCAAAAAAGTTAGTTATCGACTTACCAATGCGCGCAGATAAGCGGGTAGGGCAACTTTAGTTCTTCGCCAATTTGAGGTTTTAGCTCGCTTCGTAAATATTTGATAATCAATTTTTTCAACTTCTTGAACAATCCCACAGTAAAGTTGGCTGGCGGCTTGAATACACTGCCTAGCCCCAGGAGTTAGCAGCTTTATCCCAGCGGTGGATTCATTTTGCAATCTTCTTACCCTTTGAATCTGCTCCTTCAATGCACTTTTTATTTGAGGTGTTGTAACTCTTGCCTCCAGCATCTGGCGGTTGACACCATGGGCTTCAAGTTCAGTCATGGGCAAATACACCCGGCCACGATCTAAATCTTCGCCAACATCTCTAATGAAATTAGCCAATTGAAAAGCAATTCCTAATTTTTCCGCTGCTTCATTTGCTGAAGTCACTGCATCAGGGGATATTGTTCCCAGTACCGAAACCATCTGTAGTCCGATTACCGCAGCTGATCCATAGACATATTCATGAAGATCTTCATAAGTCTGATACTGCCTCACACTTAAATCCATGTTCATTGAGTGCAAAAATGCTTCAAAATGGGCAATGGGTATTTTGAACCTACTTGTCGTATCAACTAATGCCGCTGCAATTGGATCATTACTACTGCCAGATTTGATATCTGAAAGTACTTGGTTACTCCATTTTTTTAGGACAAATGCTTTTTCATCTAAAGTTAGATTGGAAGCCAGATCATCTACGATTTCATCTGCATACCGTGCAAAACCATATAAAGCATGTACGTGTGGTCGCTTGGCTGGTGGCAACAGAAGTGTGGCCAAGTAATAAGTCTTGCCATGTATTGAATTAAGTCTTTTACACTCTTGGTATGAAGCGCGTAGCGTTGGATCCACAATCCCAGCTGCGGTTAGTTCATCCATTTCTATTTAACTGGTCCAACAATTCGTTCTGCGGCCAATCTGCCAGAGATTAGAACCATTGGTACGCCAACTCCAGGTTGAGTGCCTGAGCCAGCAAAAACAATATTCTCATATCCCTTGGCAAGATTCTTTGGTCTAAATGGCCCAGTTTGGAAAAAAGTGTGTGCACTTGCAAATGGTGCACCCGCTTCCATTCCTTGTTTTTGCCAATCTAGTGGGGTGGTTAGGTGTTCAACCTCGATACTATTTCCAAATCCGGTATAGCCACGATCCTCTAAAGCTTTAATCATTTCATCTCGATATCTAGGACCGATTTTATTCCAATCAATATCAGCGGTTAGGTTTGGCGTCGGAAATAAAACGTAGTAAGAGGATTTACCTGCAGGAGCAAGTGTTGGATCATCCTTTGAAGGAAGTGTTACCAAAATACTAGGATCACTCATTAAGGTTTTTTTATTAATTAA
>Ga0208960_1001286_pt1 | contig 13516 bp, 24 predicted proteins | sample GreLakmeON33MSRF_FD_187703 | JGI IMG/M metagenome (GOLD analysis project Ga0208960, IMG submission 187703) | Freshwater lentic microbial communities from great Laurentian Lakes, MI, USA - Great Lakes metaG ON33MSRF (SPAdes) | ecosystem: Environmental > Aquatic > Freshwater > Lake | place: Great...
AACTCCAGTAATTTCTACTTCAATAGCAACAAATAGGTTAGTAGGTCGTGGGACTGCTGGAACTGGTGCGATGGAAGAGATTATTCTCGGCACTAATTTATCTCTAACTGGAACTACTTTAAACGCAACTGGTGGTGTTAGTGGTGTAACAAGTGTAACCGCAACCGCTCCAATAAGTTCAAGCGGTGGCGCAACTCCCGATATTTCAATTTCTCAAAGTGGTGTTGCAACAAATGGGTTTTTGACGAGCATAGATTGGAATACTTTTAACAACAAGGGTAGCGGTACAATTACAAGTGTAAGTGGAACTTTAAATAAAATAGATTCAACTGGAGGAACAACTCCTATAATAGATATATCGGCATTTTATGTTGGACAGACATCCATTACTACATTAGGCACTATTGGTACGGGGGTATGGAATGGAACAACTATTGCCATTGCCAATGGTGGAACTGGTCAAATAACAGCTACTCTTGGCTTTAATGCCTTATCTCCCGTAACAACAAGAGGCGATATTATTGTTCGTGGAGTTACAGATAATGTTCGACTTGCATTGGGTACGGCTGGTAGAATATTAAGGAGTGATGGTACTGATTTGGTTTATACAACAGCCACATATCCTACAACAACCACAATCAATACATTACTTTATTCAAGTTCTGCCAATGTTATATCTGATTTAGCAACTGCAAATAGTGGTATTCTTGTAACGAGTGCAACGGGTGTTCCTTCAATATCTGCACAACTTACCTATGTAACAACAACGGGATTTTTTACAAATACGCTATCTATAAATTCAGCTATTCAAATAAGTGCAGTAAATTCTAATACGGGAAATGCTACATTTATTCAAGTGTTAGCAAATAATGGAACATACAATTTTGCTCTGCAACAACTTGGAACGGGATATGCAACCAATGGACTTCTTGTTGCCAATCAATCAAGATTAGCAAGTTCATCAATATCTTCAATGTTAATTAACACTTCTGTGGCAAGTGTTCCTATTATTTTTGCAATAGGTGGTTTTACCGCTTCAAATGAAGCACATCGGTCTACAACAAGTGGAATTGAATTTAGGGTACTATTGAAAAGTTTAGTACATTCAGCAGCCAACTTAATGGCTGGACAAATTACATTGATAGGAGGAACATTGGCAATAGCAATTGCTGGATTGACAACATCTCATAGGGGGATGGTAACTCTTGTAACACCAAATAATGTTTTTGCTACAAGAACTTATCAAGCGGTTTGTACTGCCAACACACTAACGATTCAAGCAAATACCGATACGGGATTATTGAATATGGCGGATACAAGTGTATTGAATTATTTTATATTTTTGAGTAACTAATAATAACTAAATAAAAATAAAAATGAAAAGCACAACAGAAAAAACAGAATTAGAAATTGTAAACGAGAAACTTGCAAAGGAATTAATAGCACGAGGACAATTATGCGCCAACGCAATCAACCAATCAACCGCTAATATTCTTGCACAATTTAAGTGCGAGATTGTCGATAACAATATAGTAGCAAAAAATTTATAAAAAATAAAAATAAATTAAATAATTTAATAATTTGAATACGACACCAGAGTCATTGATTTTAGAGAAATTTCTAAAAAAAACAACTATAACGAATAGTATTGTTTCTATTGTTTTAGCATTGGTTACTGCCATTGCGGTTGTTTTGGGTTTTTATTACAATACCAAATCAACAATAAACACCCATACTATTGAAATAAAGGAAATAAAAATAGAGGTTAAAAGTTTAAATGATGTTTTAAATCAATTTTCTGTATTGCAAAATGGAGAAAAAGAGCAGATAAAAGCATTGCAAGACCAAATTGTTGATGTAAAAAAATCGCAAGAGAGAATAGAAAATAAAATAGATAAATTAATATTGAGATAAAAATGCTAAAAAATTACTACAAACCAACGCCAACAAAATGGCGAAAAATCGGAGACTCGCTATTGGCTTGTTCTGGTATTATTACTGGCGGTGGGCTATTTGCTTTTGATAATTTATTGGAGGTTTTTTCTGCTCACGAACTAAAAATAATAATTGGAATGACATTTATTGTTGGTGTTGTTGGTAAATTCATTACAAATTTGGTTAAAGAAGAAGACCTTAAATCACAATAAGCAATGGTAATTACAACAAAAAGCCCAATAATTTATTCTAACGCTTTTGGCGACAAGCTAAAAGAGTTCGTTGTAAAGCAGAAGGCAAAAAGAGATGAAAAGAAGGCGAGTGGTCAACCTACTTTACTTGATAAGGCAAAAGGTCTTTTAGGAAAAAGTGGGCAACAAGCAACAACAAACACAGCAACAACAAACACAGCAACAACAAACACAGCAACTACAAACACGCCAACAAACGTTTCAACGCCAACACCAGAAAAAAGCAAACTATCAACTGGGGTTAAAATAGGTATTGGAATTGGGGGGGCGATTGTTATTGGCTTAATTATATTTTTAATAACAAGACCTAAAAAATGAGTTTTTTATACAAAAATAGATATTGGATTGGAGGAAGTGTTGCTATAATTTTTATAGGAATTGTTTATTTTATTGTCAAAAATACCAAAAAGGTTGGAGGAAGTATGGTAAACAACTGGGGAAACGACAAAAATTTTTTTACAAATTCGGAGGGAAAAAATCTTTACGAATTAGGTAAAAAAGTTGGAATAACAATGAGCAGAAACAAGGGGTTGGGCGGAGCGTTTTCCAAAGATGTTTACGAAAGCAATAAAGAAAACCCAAAAGTTTCTTGGGCTGTTTACGATATTAGCAATCAAAAATTATTAGCAAGTAGCAAAAATGCCAGTACAAATGTTTATGGTGCGTCAGTTCCAAAAATTTGTGTTGCATCGGCAACTTTTGATAAAAATGGTGGTAAATTACCAACAGATAGCGATTATGAAAAGGTAATAAAACTTTTGGTAAAAAGCGATAATGAGGTTTGGACTTATTTGCAAGATTTGGCTGGTGGAAAGGATGCGGTTAATAATTGGTCGAAAAAGATGGGTTACACTATGCAACCAGCAAGAGGGGGCGGAAATAACGCCAACGCTATTGATATGTGTAAGTTTTTCAATGATGTATGTAGAAACAATTTTAAAGGAGCGGAAAACATTTTTAAAATAAGTTCAAGTTGTCAAACAAGTGCTGGTAGAAGTAAAAAGTGTATTCCTAAAGATGTTTTTATGGGAGGAAAAACGGGAACTTACGAAGATTCAAACAATGATTGTTGTTGGTTACAAAAGGGAGATAAGTTCTATTCTATTTGTGTATTAACACAATTAGGAAGCAATGGTTCTAATGTTATTGCACAAATATTTAGAGGTTTATATAATGATTATATTGAATAAAAAAAATGAAAAATTTATTTAAAAATAAATATTTAATTGGTACTATTATATCATTGGTTTTTGCATCAATTTTAATTGTTTTAATCAGAAAAAAAATGGGCGATGAATCAGATGGAATAAGCATAATTATAGGGGATAGTCAAACACCGCTTATTGCAAGTCAATCAAAAAAAGCAAAATTATTAGGTAGTGTTGGTAGCGAAGAAAATTTATGGAAAGGTGGTATGGGTTTGTCTTGGTTGAAACAAGCGGTAGATAATTACCCTTCTATAAATAAGGATATAAAAAATATTTTTATAAACATAGGAACGAATGGTGGTTTTAATCCAAAAGATAATGCAGATGGTTTAATTGATTCTTTAAAAAGTAAATTTCCAAAAGCAAAATTATTTATGGTTCAAGGTTCTTGGGGTTGGGGAAATAATAAAGATATAACAACAGATAGAGTAAAAAACTATTATGATAAATTTTCAGACACAAAAATTATAGACCCCCCAATCGGTTCTGTAAGTAATCCACACATAAATTTGCCAATTTACAAAGAGATAGGTAAAGAAATCGATAATCAAATAAAATAGTTTTATGGGAATAGTAGTAAACATAGACAATGCAATAGAAGAATATAAAAAAAGTGGTAAAAAAACTGCTTTTGAAAATTCTTTGCGACAAGTTTTAGAGTTTGCAAAAGATGATATAAACTTGGAAAGCGTTTCTGATTTGGCTTATTTATTAGCAACCGCAAAAGTAGAAAGTGATTATTCATTACAGAGATGGGAAAGCGATTATCAATGTGGGAAAGCTGGAGTTCCTTACAAAGATGCACCTTGCCAAAAAGCATTAGATTATTATAGAAGTTCAGATGGTAAAAGAAATTATTACAATATGGGAACTGATATGAAGGGTCTGCCTTATTTCGGTAGAGGTTTGATTCAATTAACGGGAGAAGGAAATTACGACAAGTATGGAAAATTAATTGGTGTTGACTTATTAAACAATGGAGATAAAGCATTAATACCAAAAAATTCATATAAAATTGCAAGTATTTTTTTATCAAATAAGAGAGGTGGTATTTATAAAAAAAACGGAGAAAAACAAAATACTTTTGATTTAGCAAGGTTGGGAGATTTAACTTTGGCAAGAAAAAGTGTAAATGGAGGAACAAATGGTTTAAATGAAATCAATAAATATTATGAGTTATGGAAAAAGGTTATAGAAAATAACCTTGATAGTAAAAAAAAAAATAAAATAGTATTAGGTGTATTAGGTATTGGAATAGTAGTTTTGCTTGTTGCTGGAACTATAACATTTATTTATTTAAAGAAAAAAGGTAAACTGCCAAATTTTAAACTTCCAAGTTTTTTTTAAAAAGTTTTTTCATAAAATAAAATTATAATAATGAATAATGAAAATTACACGGGGTTGTATAACGATTATATCCAATAAAAAAAATGAGCCATACTTTTTTTTATAAAAATAGATATGCGATTGGAGTAAGTGTTGCTCTTATCATAATAGGGGCTGTTGCGTATATAACAAGAACAAAAAAAGGCGAAAAAATGACAGAGGATTTTAAATTGGGAAACACGACCTCTAAAGATGGCGATTTAATATTTTCAATGCCAATAACAAAATTTAAAGAATATATAGTTGTTATTGTATTTGGTGGTATATCGTATGCAACACCATCTTGGATAATGAATGAAGTGCCAAAAGAATTGCTATCGAAAGCCATTTTTGTATTTGCCCCATATACTATGGCTTATTCAAGTGTGGCTGAAAAAATAAAAGATTTTGTCTCTAAAAATAAAATTGATGTAAAAGACACTTCTGTAATTGGGTTTTCTGCTGGTGCGCTTAATGTTCAAAAAGCATATAATAATAGTTTTAAATTTATTGGGTTAATTGACCCATCGACAAGAGCGGAATATGTTGGATTGCCTTTTACAAATAACGCTAAAATGGTTTACAACGATGATAATTGGGGAGGTTATCCAAAAATAAAAGAGTCTTTACCTAAATTATCAGAAGCAGTTAATAAAGCCAATGGGGAAGCGGAGAAAGTTGCTTTAGGTCACGCAAAAATACCAGCGTACTTTTTTAATAAATATAAAAATAAAATAGTATGAGTTTTTTATATAAAAATAGGTACTGGGTTGGTGGTGGGGTAACTCTTTTTATTATTGGTGTGGCAATATATTTTTATAACAAGGGAAATAAAAAAAATAAATTAGGTAAAACATTGGATACATCAAAAGTATTGGTTTGCTCTCACATAACGGCAATAGATAAAAACGGAACAAAAGCAGAAAATAACCTTAAAAACATATCTTTGCTTATAGAAAACGATATTGATATAATTGAAATGGATATACAAATAACAAAAGATGGAGTTCCAGTTTTATTTCACGATAACGAATTAGATTCAAAAACAAATACCAATGGCACTATTTCTAATATGAATTGGTCGCAAGTTCAAAATGTAAGATACAATTCGGATAGTTCACAAGGAATAGCAAAACTTTCAGACGCTATTGACATTTTAAAAAAATCTCGCAAATCAACTATTTTTCAATTAGATAAATGCGATAAAAATGAAATTGGTAAAATAAATAGTTTGGGATTATTTAAAGGGGTTGAAAAGCAAATGTTAGCAAAAGCGTTGTCTTTTGAAGCATCGAGTTCTGTAAAGCAATCTGGCATTCAATATATGCCTATATTACCAACAAAATACGTTAATAAAATGACTTCGCTATCTGTTATTAATGAAATAGTTGAACAATGTAAGGGAAGTCAATTTTTAGAGGCTCAATTTTCGGATTCGGATACCTTGTTAATAGATGGAACTTTATCAAAAAAATTATTGGAAGTTGGCTGTGGTTTATTTGTTGTGGCTGTTGGTGGCGCACCAACTACAAATTCGGTATCTTTTAGAGGAGACAACGTAAAACAATGGGCAAAAATGGTCAACCCTATGGGTGCAAGTGCCATAATGACAAACAAACCTTTGGCTTTAAAACAATATGTAAATGGCTTATAAAGAAGGCATAGGGGAAAATGGGAAACTTGATGACCTTGTATTAAGGAAAATTGATACTGGGCAAAAGTTATACACCCCAGCGTCATTATCTTATATGCGAATGAAAAATGACGCTAAAAAAGAGGGCGTAACCATTGATTTATCTGGAGCGTATTCTGGTTACAGACCTTGTGGAGAAAAGTCAAGAGGATGCTCGGATGGATTTACTCAATGGTGTGCTTGGGAAAAGTACAAGAATGGAACTGGGAATTTGGCATCCGACCCTACCGATTCAAACGGATGCTCTTCAAATCACGGATTTGGAATAGCGGTAGACATAAAAGGTGCGGATGCAAAAAGGTGGATTAGAACCAATGGTGTTAAATATGGATGGTGGTGGGGGGAAGCCCCAACAGAAGATTGGCATTTTACATACGACATTAAAAGAGATACTTTTTTAGATAAAAAAGATACTCCAGTAAATAACAAAGTAACAAATTCAAAAAATAATTTTTTTACTTACATACCATATTTTTTAATTGGCGTTATTGTTCCAGTTGGGGCATATTTTTTGGTAAAAACAATAAATAAAATTAAATAGTTGTGTGGTTATATAAAAATAGATATTATGTTGGAGTTGGGGTGACTCTTTTTATTGTTGGTATTTTTGCATTAATAAATAGGAAAAAAAATTTTAAATTAGGAGGAGACGCTGTGACACAAAACAAAGTTTGGGATTCGGTTTCGGAAAATAACATTGAAAAACTACATCCAAAAGTAAGGAACAAAGCACGAGAGTTTATTAACCGAGTAGAAAAAGAACTCGGCATAAAATTACGAGCAACCAGCACATTAAGAACTTATGCAGAACAAGATAAATTATATGCACAAGGTAGGACAACTGGTGGTGGCATCGTTACAAAGGCAAAAGGCGGTCAGTCCAATCACAACTTTGGAACTGCGCTTGATGTTGTACCTATTGTAAATGGTAGTGCCGATTGGAACTCAAAAGATTGGGATAAAATATCGGTAGTTGGCAAGGCGGTTGGTTTTAATTGGGGTGGCGATTGGAAGGGGTTTGTTGATAAGCCTCATTATGAGATGACTTTTGGTAACTCTTTGGCACAATTACGCCAGAAGTACGAAAGCGGTCAAAGGGATGGAGAATATGTAAAATTAGTTTAAGCGTGTTATGAATTTAGCACCAAACGGAAAAGTTAGTAACCTTACTGCTGAACAATATAAGTTGGTTCGCACTACTGCGTTCAAAAATTGGTTTGGTGATTGGGAAAACTCACCCGAAACTGCGAGTAAGGTAGTTGATGAAAATGGTGAGCCATTGGTGGTTTATCACGGAACAAGCAAAGATTTATTTTATGAATTTATGCCTTATGCAGTTGAATATGTTAATGGCGAGTCTATAAAAGAATTTAGAGGAAATAAAACAGACCAAGAATTTGATGATTATATTAATCAATATGGTTTAAGGAAAATTGAACCAAGATTTTATTTTTCAGTAAGACATATTTGGGGGGATAAAAAGTTACAATGTTTTTTAGATATAAAAAATTTGTATGTAACTGATGAATATACTCCTAAAATATCTAAAGAATATGATGGGTTTAGAGTTCCTAACCAAGATGGGAATGACTATTATTGTGTGTTTCAATCAAACCAAATAAAACTTGCCGATGGCACAAACACAACCTTTGATGGTGGCAACCCCGATATAAGGTTTGATGGTGGAGGCGGTATAAATTCTGTTAAAGTATATCACGGCACTACAAGAGATTTTAAAAACTTTGATACTAAAAAACTTGGAGAAGCAACAAAAAGTGGTTCTGCAAAAAATGGATTTTGGTTTACCGATGATATTGCAACTGCAAAAAGTTATGCAAGAGCAGAAAACGAGAGAAAAGTTCAAGAGTTCCTTGATAGAGGAGATAGGGAGTTGGCATTGAAATTAGAAAACTTAATTTTTGCAAATAAAGATAATAAATATTTAAAAGAAATTATTTTGACATATAAAAATCCATTAATAATTGATGCTGATGGAAGTATGTATAATGATTTTTCGGATGAAATAATGACTGCGACACAAAAAGCAAAAAATAAAGGCAATGATATTTTGATAGTTAAAAATTTAAGCGACAATGCAGATTACAGCGAATATACACCCGCAACTCATTATTTAGTATTAGATAATTCAATTATAAAAAGTAGTAACTCTGATATTAGGTTTGATAAGGGTGGGTTAACAAATAAATATGTTTCATATAAAGATAAGTACAATAAAAAGTATGGATATAGTAACGGAGAATCGCACGATTTACAAGAAATAGCAAAAGATACTGGTGTATCAATGAAAGGCTTACAACAAATCTATAATAAGGGCATAGGTGCATATAAAACTAATCCTCAAAGTGTAAGACCAAATGTAAAGTCAAAAGAACAATGGGCGATGGCAAGGGTGTATAGTGCTGTAATGGGAGGAAAGGCATCAAAAGTTGATGCAAATGAATTGTCTAAAGGTAAAATGGAAACTGGCGGTTTAATATTACAGAATTTAAAAAAACATCTTGAAGAATTTTCAAACAAAGAGTTTTACGAAGGCACAAAATATTCAGATATATCTATTTCTTGTGATTTATCAAAAGGCAACTGCTATGATATAAGTGAAGAATTATACGATTTTTTAAAGCAAAAAGGATATAAAGATTTATCTTTGGTAGAGGTAAAAAAACCAAAATTTGATTTAACAGATGCTCACTATGAATGGAAGCCATCAATTACAGAATATTCAAGTCTTTTCCATATAATATTAAAAGTAAATAATTATTTTATTGACTTTACTGGCATTCAATACTCAAAAGAAGATATTGGTTTAAAAATTTATACAGAAAAACAACTTAAAAAAAGGTGGGGTAAAATTTCTTATTTTAATAAATATAAAACTGGCGGAACAACCAAATCATTTACATATACAATAGGCGGATTATGAAAATAGAAGAAAAATATCAAGAGGCTTACGATAAAGCCCCAAAGGAAACCAGAAAAGTTATTGAAAGTTTCCAAAACGAGCCAAAGGAATTAAGGGATAGAAAGCCTTTACTATACTACGTCTTGGGTGCTGGAACGCCTCCATACAAAATGAGTAAAAAAGATTCGAAATATGTAGATAAGGCGATTGGAAAGCAGAATTGCGGAAATTGTATTTTTACCTACCAAAATTATATAAAAAAGAATTATATATGTTCTCAAATTAGAGGTAATATTAAATTGGGTGGCTGGTGTAAACTTTGGATTGGCGAAAATCAAAACAAATACGAAATAGGCGGACTTTGAAAAAAATCGATGTAAAAACCTTTGTAATTACGATACTATCAATTTTGGTACTTATTTTGGGCTACGTTGCATTTAAACCCAAACCAGCCCAATATAACGACTCAATACTTAAATATGTATTAAATCGCCTAAAAACAGCAAACGACAGCCTTATAAAAGAGATTGCAAGGGGAGATGCTGAAATTATCGCTTATAATTCCAAAATCGATAGCTTTCAAAACCTAAAACCAAAAATTCAAACAATATATGTTACGAAATACAAAGAAATTGATAATGCTAACGCTGGGGATATTATCAATGAGTTTTCTGGCGTTTTCTCAAAAATTGGTATTAAATAAGTTAGGGGATACAACAATTTGTTTTAGCCTTTCTCAAGGCAAATACCTATTAAAACAAACCTACAAGACGTTGGAATGCGATACATTGAGAAAAATCTGCGAAACTCAACTTGCTATATCAGATAGCGTGATTTCACAGCAATCAAAAAATATAGCCAATTACAAAACATTGATTACTAACAATGAAGATATTTTATGGGTAAAAAACGACCAAATATCAAACCTAAAATTAGAATTGAGTAACGAAAAAAAAGCTACCAGACAACAAAAGGTTTATAAATGGTTCGCTATTGTTGGTGGAGGTGCGTTAAGCGGTGTCATCTTCTTTTTTGTTTTTTTGTAAAATAAACAATCCCGTATTTTTATGCTCAACTGGAAGTGGTACTTGTTCTTTTAAAAACACATTTTCTTTTAACATTATAAGCGTCTCCTCACTTGTAAAGCCAACCAAAATAATTGCTTTTTTGTTTGGCAACTTTACGGAAATACAATCCGTTATGTTTATATAATAATACTCTTTTTCTATATCCCCTTGCAAAGTAACGGCATCCGAACCCAACTGAAATATTTGTTGCAAAGAAGCGATATCCGATTTTGTTTCCTCGTCTGTTTCAAGTAAGTTGTTAATTGTTTTAATACAATGAAGTATTGTGGAATGGTCGTAATTTGTTTGATTCCCAATTTCTTGCAATGTTATATTAGGCAATGCTTTTCTAATAAGATAAACGCTGGATTGCTTTGCCTTTATAACAGCCCTTTTTCTGCTTCTGCCTTCAAAAACACTTATTGGCAAATCGTAGTAATTGGTAACAACTTGTTTAATTAAATCGCAAGTCCTTTTTGTATATACGTTTGGTTCTGTAATTATATTAAGTATTTCTTTGGTTAATTTTGTTGTTTTTTTGTTTTTTTTAATTGCCTTCATATTTTATTTTTAGCTGGTTGTAATTAAAACTTTAAAGATATTAAAGCAGAGGGGTAGTCGATTAAATTATCTGAACCATCGCTACTGCTTATTTGAACCTTTTGCCCATCCCAAATTTTGTGCATAAAGTTTTTGTCTATAATTCCAGTAGAAAACATTAAAGTTAAGATATTAAATGTAACTTTTTTTATTCCTTTTTGCTTACATTTATACTGCAAAAAAGTTAAATACATAATTACCTCTCCTATACTACTGCACCAAGTTACCAAAAGCAACTTTGATTTTGTATCCATAGTATATGTAAAGCAACGGCTTAAACGAGGCTCGATGGCGTTGTAAAACCAGTAAGCCTCACTAAAGTCAATTACCATTTGGGGCAACGATGATTCATCGGATAAAGATAAAACAACCATTAATTGCATCTGCTCTTTGTTTAACAGCGTTGGATTAAATTTTTCAAGCGGTTTACAAAAATGCTCTTCAATAGCATTGGGGTTTTGTGTTTCTGATTTTTGAAGCATAATTTGGAATATATTTTATGGTAAATTTACAACTTTAATTATTTTCATCCTTATTCTTTTTATCTATATTATTTATTGCCTTTTCCATTTTAAACATTAGAACGGCATCAATTATTATAGTTTCAAGATTTTCGCTTTGTTTAATCATTTCATAAATCATAATAGTTATGTCTTGAGGGCTTCCGTACACAACTCCAAAACTTTTATGTTCTTTGCCATCGAGTTTATCTGTTAAAATTAGTGCGGTATCGCAAACGTGAATGTTGTCTCCAATTTCTACCAACTCTTTGGTTGTTAAATTTCTCCTTTCTGTAAACACTTTTTCTTTGTTTTTCATTAGTTTAGTTTTTAAGATTAATTAAATATTGCTTGATACATTCTTCACAATTTGATTCGTCTTTGTTCTGGTCAGCATAATTATTTCCAAGCATTGCGATATTACAATAAGTAGTGTTTCTATTAGCAATATGAATTGGAGTTGCCCCTTCAATTTCGTGGCAGAATTTTTTGCCCCACAAAAATTTGTTTTGTTCGTTTTTCATAGTTTTTATGGTTTTAATTAATTTCAGATTGATTAATGAATAAAACATCCCCAGCAAAGTCTTGGGTTTGGGTATCGTATAAACGAGCAACAAGGTCGGTTGCTGTCTCGTTGTACGGAAGGTTCAGTAAAAGCCCCTCCTCGTTACAAATCATACACTCTCCATTGGGAAGGTTTACCATTTCGATATAGCCTCCAACGTAAGATTGCAATTCACTTAATGTGAAAGATTTTTTGTTTAGCGGTTGAACTTCTAAAGTTTCTCCGCTTGTCTTAACTAATTTTGCCATTTTTTTTTGGTTTTTGGGTTTTGGTTTGGTTTTTTTTGTTTGGTTTTGGAATCATTATTTCTACAAATAGGTTGTTAAAAATTTCCGAACTTAAACTATATCCTACATTATGGTTGTCTAAAGCGTACAACAGCATTCTTTTGAGTTCGTCTGCACTATTTATTAAGGTAACGTATTTTCTCAACTTTAAATAGTTTTTGAGATTTTCGTGAAAGGTATCAATTTCTCCGTTTTTCATTTTTATTTAGTTTGGATAACTTCAAAAGTTATGTTTTTTCCCCAATATCCGTTGCAAGATTCAGCGTTTGCAATAGCTTTGTTTTCATCTGCCGTTTCCCAGCCATCGTATATAAAATATGGTGGAATACTCCCATCTTTATAAGTTGCCATTACTTTAAATGTTTTTTCGTTTTCGTTTTTCATTTTGTTGGTTTTATTGTGCGTTACCAAGTCGCACCCCTTGTTTTGTTTTTTAGTTGTATTTTAAATAAAGTTCATCATCAGTCAAGTCTTGGTCTAAAGCATCGTTTTCAAATATAGCATCTTCGATTGCTTGACCCCATTTACTATGCCCATCCCAACCATTTAAAGATTGTTTATACAAAGGGATTTGTTTTGTAGGTACTTTGAACCAATTTTGTTTAAAAAGCCAATTTTGATAACTTTTTGGTGTTGAAAGGAAGTCTTGTCCTTTGAATTTTCCAAATTTAAGCGTGAAGTTTTCGGTTTCGTTTTTCATTTTCATTGGGGTTTTAGGTGGTTTGGTTTTTTTGTTTGGTTTATTTTTAAATATTATTTGATATAACCTAAATTACTGCTGTTATTTTCGTGTCTTTGCGCTGTCCAGAATATTCAAGCCAACAAATCTTTGTTTGCTCGTTATAATATATATCAACCACCAACCCATCATAAAACCCTTTAGTTGCGGTTAGAATAACGTGGTTCATATCTAAATCACCATTAGCGGTTTCCTTCTCCCAAGTATTTAGGTATTCCTCAAATCCGTTGCTTTTAATGTTTCTAATTTTTCTGTCAATTTCAGATAAACTGAAATAGTGTTTAATCGTTTCGTTTTTCATTTTCTATTGGGGGTTTTAGGTTTTGGGTTAAATAATTTATGCAAATGTATATTGGTGGTTCTTGATATCCTAATTTTTGTACATA
>Ga0208960_1001288_pt1 | contig 13491 bp, 13 predicted proteins | sample GreLakmeON33MSRF_FD_187703 | JGI IMG/M metagenome (GOLD analysis project Ga0208960, IMG submission 187703) | Freshwater lentic microbial communities from great Laurentian Lakes, MI, USA - Great Lakes metaG ON33MSRF (SPAdes) | ecosystem: Environmental > Aquatic > Freshwater > Lake | place: Great...
GACGCACTGAGCTACTTCACCACTTCTAGTCCGGGAATCGCCGCCTTGAGTTTCGCGACGGCCTCATCGCTGACCTTGTTGCCGGTGATTTCGAGCCGCTTTAACTGCTTCAGCGCGGCGAATGACGCGAGCCCGGCGTCCGTGATTTGTGTGCCGGGCACGAGGAGGACTTCGAGGTTCTTCAAGCGCGCGAGGTGCTGCGCGCCCTCGTCCTTGATGGGGCCATAGACGCGGAGCACGCGCAGACTCTGAATCTCGCTGGCGTGGCGCGCGCCCTCGGGGGAGGCCTGGCCGTCGTGCAGGTCCAGCTCGCGAAGTTTCGTCAAGCCGGTGAGCGGCTTCACGGCAGCGCCGGTGGCCTTGCGGCTGCCGAGCTGGAGGCGTTCCAAGTTGACGAGCTTCGCCAAAGGTTGCGCGCCCGCGTCCGTGAAGTGCGTGTGGACAATCTCCAACCGCTCGTGGCTGGGCACCTTGCTGATGCCGGCAATGCCCGCGTCGTCCACCGGCGCGGTGTGGAAGTTCGCGGACTCGAGGCGCTTCAGGTTGCCGAGGAACTTGTAGCCCGCGCCGCTGCTCTTGGCCGAGGCGAGCGAGATGACGCGCAAGTTCGTGAGCCCGCCGAGCTGCTCCAGCCACGGGTCGGTGATGAGCGTGAGCGTGAGGTTGAGGCGTTCGAGGCTCTTGAGCGCGCCGACGTGTTTGAGGCCGGGACCGGCGATGTTGCTGTTCGAGAGATCAAGGTAGGCGAGGTCGGGGAGGTTCACGAGATTCGTGAGCCAGGCGTCGCTGAGGGTGGTGTTGCGTTTGTAAGTCGGGTCGTGCGGGTTGCCCTTGTCGTTGAGGTCAATGGCCGTGAGCCGGTCGAAGAGGCGCATCGCGTCATCGCCCGCCACGTCGCGCAGCCACTGCGGCCCACCGCCCTCGAAACGCACCGTGCCGCGCGCGGCCTTCACCGCGTCGGCCACGGCGAGCAGATGCGGACGGGCGAGCGCGGCCTTCTCGAGCGCGGGCACCAACTCGCGCGCGCGGATGCGCAGGAGCGGGTCGTAGCCTTTGCGCCAAAGCGTATCCAACTCGGCGAGCACCGGCGCGTCGAAGGCCTGCTTCCCCTTCGCGTCCCACGTGGTGGCGGTGGTGAGCATCTGGCGCATCGTGACCACATCGTTCGTCGTGACGGCAATCGTCTGAGCGCGCAGCGAAGTAGCGCCAAGAAGAAGCAGCGCAACGGCGACGAAGGCCGAAAGGGATGCAGTGAAAATCGAGACGAGGTCGCGCGCGGTGCGAAGGCTGGCGTTCATGCAGAGGAGCGCATCTTCGGCAGGCCTTGGGACGAAAGACAAGCCCACGTCTTACGTTGGCTAGAGCAAGCCCGTTTCCTTCATCGCCGCTTCCAGCCCGTCCGCCACGCCGTGGCCGCACTGGCGGTCGCTCACGTAACCGCCTTCGCGCAACACGGCGTCCTTCACCGGCTGGATGGCGTTCGCAGGCGCGACCACCCAGCGAGCGTGCTCGTCGAGCAGCATCGGCAGGTCGTTGAAATGGTCGCCCGCCGCGAAAACGCATTCGCGCGTGAGGCCGAGTTGGCGGGTGATTTCCGCCAGCGCCGTGCCCTTGCTGTAGGCCGTGTGGCTGAAGCGCGCATACACGTCGTTGCGCACCACCGTCAGGTTTGGCATGGACTCGCAGTAGTCCTTCAAGTGCGCCTCGATGTCGTCCGCGTCCGCGTTCGTGCCCGCGATGAGGCAGAAGGGCGAATAGGTGTCAGAATACACGGAGGCGCGGAAATGGCTGTTGACCCACTTGAAGAGGCGCGGCAGGTCCTTGTCCACCGCCTTGAACAACTCCCGGTGCGCTCGCTCGCAGTCACCGTTCCACGGTTGCAGCGGGAAGAAGCGCGGCCCCTCTCGGAAGTGAATCTCCCGCTCCACCGTCACCAGCCAGTCCGGCTGAATGCTCAAGCGCGCGCGGCCCAACCCCTCCATCAGGCTGCTCAGGTCACGCCCGGTGTTGATGACCCACTTCGCCCCGCGCCGCTGGAGATCACCGAGGAGTTCCTGCAAGCGCACCGGCACCGGTGGCTGCTCATGATCCGCGTGCAGCGTCCCGTCGAAGTCGGTCGAGATGAGTTGGATGGGCAAGGTCATCGAGTGGCGAAAGTATTCAGTGTTCAGTGTTTAGTTTCCAGAAAGCAGTTTCTTGAGATGCCGTGAGTCCGATCGGCCTCATACCCTTTCCAGATGCGTTTGCTCTGGCGGTATCACCCCATCAGCACCGCGCACGGGGATCTTGCGCCCGTCCAGGACCCTCAGGTAGGCTGCTCCCCGGTGATGCGCATTGCCTTTGCCCTTACCAGCACTGACCGCTACGTTTCCGGAGAGGCTCAGTGTGCTGCTGACGTTACAGTGGCACTCAAATGCTGGTGAAGTAAACGCAAGTGCTTGTGGATATTGGTTGCCGACGTGGCGGAATTGGCAGACGCGCTAGACTCAAAATCTTGTTCCCTAACGGGAGTGTGGGTTCGATTCCCTCCGTCGGCACCAAATCAAGGCAGGCACTCAAACCTCGGCACAGTATGGCCTTGGCATTGCGCGGAGTTTGCTAATATCCACGCGCGAACCACCCGCACAGTTCGAAGCGGCCACACCGTGCCGTCCGTGCCTACAGCTTGTTGAACCGGTGCACGCGGCCGAACCTGTTGTATTCGGAGACGAAGATGTCGCCGGCGGCGTTGAAGGCCACGCCGTGCGGCGCGGTGACGAAGCCGGGACGCCACTTGGCGGGTTCGAGGCTGTTGTTGCCCGTCTCGCCCTTCGTGTCGTTCAGGCCGAGGCGCGCGACGAGTTTACCTTCCTTGTCGAGCACGCTGACCGCGCCGCGGATTTCTCCGACAAGCGCGTAGTCGCCCTGGACGGCGATGGCGGCGGGCGCAAGCAGGTCGCTGGCGACGACGCCGAGGAAATCGCCGTCAATGGACACATGCACGACGCGGAGCTTTTCACGGTCGCAGCAGATGATGCGGACGGGGCTGAAGCGGGTGTCCACGGCGATCTTGTGCAGGGTGCTGAACTCGTAGGGAGCCTTCTTGCCGCCGAAGGATTTCAGATACTTGCCGGACTTGTCGAAGCGGTGGATGTAGCTGGTGGAGTAGCCGTCGGTGACGAACCAGTCGCCGTTGGGCGCGACGTCCATGCCGGTCAGGGCGACGCGGGACTTGCCCTCGTTGGGGGCGGGGACGATCTCGCCCTTGTCGTTCTTCTTGGTGCTCTTGGGCACCTTGGCCTTGAACTCTTCCGGGATGGCGGAGGCGGGAATCTCCAAGACCTTCTTCCCGTCGAGGGTGAGCTTCACGATGGTCTGCGCGCCGAGGCGCGGGCCGTAGAGGAATTCGCCGTCGGCCTGTTTCTTGATGACGAAGCCGTGGAAGTCGTCCGGCGCGTCGGGGAGGTTGCGCAGCCATTTGCCATCGGGGCCATACACCTGCACGCCGGCTTTCGGATCCATGACGCTCACGTAGGCCTCGCCCTTGGAGCTGATGGCGATGTCGCCGTGCTGGTTGCCCATCTGCGGGCGGCCTTCGGGGAGTTTGAGCCAGTCGGCAGTGACCTTCCAATCAGCGGCGACGGCGTGGCCCAAAAGGGCGGTGAGGGTGAGAGCAGCGAGGATGTGTTTGTTCATGGCAATGATGGTTCGAGCTGACGAGGCGCTACGGGACAACAAACCGGCCCGGACTGTCAACGCTCGTTTGGACCAGCCTTCTACGCCGCCAGTGCCGCCGGCTTCTGCGCCAGCGCGTGAATCATGCTCTCGAAGATGAGTCGCCCGTCCGCGCTGCCCAGCAAGGGCTCGCAGGCGCGCTCGGGGTGCGGCATGAGGCCGGCCACGTTGCGGCGCTCGTTGCAGATGCCGGCGATGTTTTCCAGCGCGCCGTTGGGGTTGGCGTCTTCGGTCACCTCGCCCTGCGCATTGCAGTAGCGCCAGAGGATTTGGCGGTTCGCCTTCATCTGGGTCAGCGTGTCGGCGTCCGCAAAGTAGCAGCCCTCCCCGTGCGCGATCGGCACGCGGAGCAATTTGCCTTCGGGAATCTGCGACGTGAACGGCGAGTCGTGCGCGGCGGTCTTGAGGAAGATGTTTTCGCAGCGGAACTGAAGCGAGCGGTTGCGGATCAGCGCGCCGGGCAGTAGGTGCGCCTCGCACAACACTTGGAAGCCGTTGCAGATGCCGATGACCAACCCACCGTTGTCCGCGAATTGTTTCACGGCCTGCATCACGGGGCTGAGGCGGGCGATGGCTCCGCAGCGCAGGTAATCCCCGTAGCTGAAGCCCCCGGGCACGATGACCGCGTCGGCGGGGCCGAGGGTGCTGTCCTTGTGCCAGACCAGCCGCGCGGAATGGCCGAGCAACTGCAGGGCGTGGACGGCGTCCTGATCGCAGTTGGAGGCGGGAAATTGGAGGACGGCGAAGTTCATTTTAGCTTTCAGCTTTTAGCACTGGTCAGCTCCGGTGCTGACCGCTGACCGCTCTACTCGATTTCCAGTTTGTAATCCTCGATCACCGGATTGCTCAGGAAGCGGTGGCAGGCCTCGTCGAGCGCTTGCTGGGCGGCGGCGCGGTCCGTGCCGGGGGCGAGGTCAATCTCCACATACTTGCCCACGTGGACGCCGACGACCCCGGTGTATCCCATATGCTCCAGTGCGCTTTGCACGGTCTTGCCCTGCGGGTCGAGGACGGCCTTCTTCGGTGTGATGATGATTTTAGCTTTCATTGCAGAGCGGGCGATACCGCGAAAACGAGGCGGATGTTGGGCAACGGCTTCGGGCGAGGCGAGTGTTTTCTGAAAGCCCCGCAGTGGATTGGGACATCTCAGCCGGCAATCATGCGCTCGCCCGGCTGGAGCTTCATGCGCTCGGGGTCCAGGCCGTTGGTGGCGCACCAGGCGCGGTAGGCGATGGGGGAGATTTCGCTGGGCTTGATTTCGCTGCGCCCGCCCCAGAAGACGTTCGTGTAGCTCACCGTGATGCCGCAGCTCGCGAGGTGGGCATCAATCGCCGCCTTGTGCGCGAGCACGAGCGTCTTGTCCGTGCCGTGGGCGACGCCCATGACGTTCACGTTGCGGAACTCGGGGCCGCCTTCGCGCCAGTAGGCGTGCGTCATGATGTGGTGGCGGCCAACTTCGCGGCCGGCTTCAATCTCGCGCCCGACCGGCACGGCCCAGTGGAAGAGGGCGTTGAACTTCGTGACCTTCTCGCCGGTGGTGAGGGTCTTGACGTGTTCGAGGAAGGTGGAGAAACGCCCGATGATCTTGCGGCGGTTAAAGTCGGCGGCGACTTCGAGGAAGGTCGGGAGCGGCACGCCCGCTTCAGCGGCGCGCGCGGTCCAGAGGTCGGGGATGAGTTCCTCGGGTTTGAACTCGCGCTTCACGGCTTCGAGGATGCGCCACTCCGCGTCGTTGAGCGTGACCATCGCCACGTCCGTGACCTCGGCGGGGCCTTCGGATTTGCTGCCGGGTTCCATGCCTTTGCGCCGCGTGTGGCCGACGCCGAGGGCAAAGAGCTTCTTCGCGGGCATGAGGCGGAAGTGGCCCGCGCCGATGCGGTGCGCGAGATACTCGCAGTGGCGCGGCATGGAGTAGCCAGCGGGAATCTTCAGCGTGGTCCAGAGTTTGTAGGTGGAGCCGGGCGTGGCGGCGTCGGTCGAGCGGGTGACGACATGGCCGGAGAAGGGGTCGTTCTGGAAGAGGTCGTCGAAGCCCGCATCGAGGCGCTCCGGCGGCACTTCCCACGCGACGAGCGCGCCTTGGGCGAGGTTCGTGGCGAGCAGGGTCTGGCGCACGCGGCGGATGACGCCCGCGCGGAGCATGGCCTGGATGCGCTCGATGACCGTGTCCAGCGGCAGGCCGGCCTGGCGCGCGATGGCCCCGAGCGGGTCCACCTGGAAGCCCTGCAACTGGTCCTCGGAGATGGCGAGGATTCGGTGATTGATGGGGTCGGCGATTTCAACCGGGATGGTGGCAAGGCTCATGGGTCAGATGTCGGACACAAATATCGCGCGCATCATTCCTGACGTGGCAAGGGGCTGCCAGCCGGAATTTGCCTCATGCCAGCCGCATTCGGGCGGCAGTCCACAGTAGGAGACGACGTGATGTGACCTAGCTGCGCTGGGCGACCGAAGTGAAGACATGGGCCGTCAGCAACCAGCGGGCAGCAGCAAGTTCAAGAGGTGCGGCGCGGCGCACGGAGCGGGCTGGAGAAGTTTTTCGTGGCTTGAGCTGTGCGGATGGAGAAGAGTTCGCCCGTGAATTCATCTGGAAACCAGCATGGCACGCCGCTTGGCGCGACCATCGCACGACGTTGATCACCGTGGGTCGCAAGACTGAAATCACCAACCTGCTCGCCCACCTCCCGCGTCTGGGGGTGGGGTTGGCGTATCGCGAGTCATTCCGGGACGAGCTGCTTCACCACCAGTCCGAGGTGGATTTCGTCGAGATCATCGGTGACCACTACATCGATGCCCCGCCGGAGCGCATGGACGAGTTGGCATTGCTGAGCGAGCACTTCACGATCCTGCCGCACTTCACCAACCTCTCACTCGGCACCGCGGAGGGGATTGACCCGGTCTATCTGGAGAAAATTGCCAACCTAATCCGGCGCTTGAACCCGCCCTGGTGGAGCGAGCACATCGGCTTCACACGTGCGGGTGGAATCCACCTCGGCCAATCGGCTCCCCTGCCCTTCACGCAGGAGGCGGTGGAGGTGATGACGAAGAACATCATCACCGCGCGCCGCGCCATCGCCACGCCGCTCATGCTGGAGAACGTCTGCTCGCCACTGGCCTGGCCGGGCGGGGAAATGGACGAGCCGACCTTCATCAGCGAGGTGTTGAGGTCCGGCGGAACCGGGCTGCTGCTCGACGTGAGCAGTCTCCTGAACCACGCCGTCAACCTTGGCGGCACGCCCGCGACTTTCCTCGAAAAACTCCCGCTCGACCGCGTGGTGCAAGTGCATTTCTCCGGTGGCCAAGACGCCTGCGGCCAACTGGTGGAAAGCCGTGCCCACCCGATCCCTGAGGCCCTCTGGCAACTACTCGACGACGCCGTGGCGCGGGCTCCCGTGCGCTGCATCTGCCTCGAGCGCGATGACGTCCTCCCGCCCCTGTCGGAGATGCTGGGAGAAGTCGAGCGTGCCCGCGCCATCGGCAGGCAACACCAGCGATGGAGCTAGCCCTCCAGCAAAAGCTCGTCGCCCAACTCGCGAGCGATCGCGCATTCCGCGAGACATTCTTTGCGGATCCTGCGCGCGTGGCTGCAAGCGAAGGGCTGACGGGGGAGGCGCTATCGCAGAGCCATTGCGAGCAGTTGCGCCAGTTCGCCCGCGTGCTGCAACACCGACGGCTTGCGCAGGTCGGTGAACTGCTGCCGCTCACCCACAAGGCTCTCGGAACACGCTTCGCCGACCTGTTCCACAACTACGCCATCACTCCACCTTCAGGCACGCGGCCGTGCGAAGACGCGCTGGGCTTCGTGCGCCATCTGAAACAACACGCCGCGACAGAGGGACTGGAACCGGCGTGGTCTCTCTCTCTCGCTCGCTACGAGGCGGCGCAAATCGAGGCCACATGGCTGGACGAGCGGCTCGTCTTCCGCTGCCTACCGCACGCGGTCAGGAAGCTCTCCGCCCTGCTCGCCGTTGGCGACGTGCCAGCGGGTTCCTACCGCCGCCTTTCCCTCGCCCTGTGGTGGCGCACCTCCACCCGCAGCCGCTTAAAACACTGGCTGAGGTGAACGCCTCCGAAAATCCGAAGCCGAGATTTGCGGCCAAGGAGATCTGCTTCACGCAGCGCGACGCAGGGTGAAGGCGAACTTCGCTCCCGTGCCCAATCCGCCCTCCACGCGAACCTCGCCGCCGTGGGCGAGCACGAGGTGTTTCACGATCGCCAGCCCCAGCCCGGTCCCGCCGGCCTCGCGCGTCCGGGCCTTGTCCACACGGTAAAAACGCTCAAACACTCGCGCACACGCCTCGGGCGGGATGCCGGCGCCATCGTCCTGCACCCACACCTCCACGGTTTGCTCCGTGGGCGCCTGCGCGCCGATGCGCACCGTGCCGCCCACGCGCCCGTGCATGATGGCGTTGTCCACGAGGTTGGCGAAGACCTGATGCAGTCGCTCGGGATCGGCGACGGCTTGGAGCGCTTCGGGGACTTCGTTGACGAGCGTGACTTGGCGCGTCGCCGCCCGGCTTGCGAGGTCCTCCACCACCCGCGCGACGACGGACCGCAGCTCTGTGGAAGCCAAGTTGATGACCATCTGTCCCGACTCCAGTCGCGAGATGGTGAGCAGATCCTCGATGAGAAAGGTGAGCCGATCCGCGTGCCGCTCGATGGTGTGAAGAAACTTCAGCGCTACCTCGGGGTTGTCCCTCGCCCCGTCAATGAGCGTCTCGACGTAGCCCTTGATGAGCGAGAGTGGCGTGCGCAACTCGTGGCTCACGTTCGCCACGAACTCCCGCCGCGTGTTCTCCAATTGCTTCAGCCGTGTCAGATCGTGGAAAACCAAAATCATCCCTTGCCGCTGTCCGTCCAGGCTGATGACCGCCGCTCCGTTGACTGCGAAGTAACGATCTTCCTCGACTCCCGGCAACATCAGCTCCCCGTCCTGCATCTGCCCTTCAATCAGCGTCTGATTCACCAACGCCTGCACCTGATGCAGCCGCAGCGCCTCCATGACCGTCCGCCCCCGGACATCGCCCGCGACGGAAAAGAGCCGGGCAAACGCCTCGTTCACCAACTGGACGCGGCCCGCTGCGTCCAGCAGCAGGACCCCCTCGGTCATGCTGTTGAACAGCGCCTGCTGCTGCGCCACCCCACGCGCGTCCCTCCGCGCGTAATCTTCCCGGAGCACCTCCGCCTCTTTCGCCCGCGTGGCGAGCTGCTCAGCGAAATCGTTGCGCTGACACAGCCACGCGCGGAAGACACCGCAGGCAATGACGAACAGAACGAGGCTGACAATGGGCCACATGACAACGGAATGGGCGCGGACGATTTGCTATTCGGCAATGAACCGATAGCCGACGCCCCGGACTGTGTCGAGGTAGTCTCCGGCGCGGCCCAGCTTCTCGCGCAAGCGCCTCATGTGCGTGTCCACGGTGCGGGTGTCGATCGCCACGTCGTATTCCCACACGTCGCGCAGCAGTTGATCTCGCGACTGCACCCGTCCACGGCGCTGCGCGAGGGTGGCCAGAAGCTTGAATTCGGTCGCCGTGAGTTCCACGGCCTTGCCCGCGACGGTCACTGAGTGAGCGGCCAGATCCACCACCAGTGGGCCGATCTTCAGCCGCTCCACCCCCGGGGCATCCGGCTCGCGGCGACGCAGCAGTGCCTTGATTCGCAGCACCAGCTCCCGCGGGCTGAACGGCTTGGTCACATAGTCATCCGCGCCCAGCTCCAGCCCGAGCACGCGGTCAATCTCCGCAGCCCGTGCGGTCAACATGAGGATCGGCACACGAGCGGTCGCCGGCTCGCGTCGCAGCAGCTTGCACACTTCGAGGCCGTCCAACTCGGGCAACATCACGTCCAGCACGATCAAATCCGGCTCGTCCCCGCGCGCCCGCCGCACGGCCTCCGCCCCATCGGCAGCGGTGACCACGGCGAAACCGGCGGCGGTGAGATTGAACTCGATCAGATCAACGGCATCCGGTTCGTCATCCACGACGAGAATCTTGGGAGCGGCCTTTGGCTTGGAGGACTTCATGCGGCGGAGTTTTTGCCTGTGTGGCGGATGTCACGGCCTTCGTGGAGGAAGACCACTTCCTCGGCGATGTTCGTCGCGTGGTCGGCGATGCGCTCGAGGCGCTTGGAAACCTGCATGAGGTGCAGGCAGCGCGTGATGGTGTTGGGCTGTTCCAGCATGAAGGTGATGAGTTCGCGCTGCAGCTGCTTGTGCAGGGCGTCCACGTCCTTGTCGCGCGGCAACACGGCGCGGGCGCGGGCGCTGTCGCGGCTCACGAAGGCTTCGAGGCCGTCGTTCAGCATCTCCAGCGCCATCGTCGCCATGCGCGGGATATCCACGTAGGGCTTGAGCTGCGGCTCCTTGTTCAAATCCACCGCGCGGCGGGCGATGGTGGTGGCCTCGTCGCCCACGCGTTCGAGGTTGTGGGTGATCTTCATCGCCACGCTGATCATTCGCAGGTCGGTGGCAACAGGGCCGCGCGACAGGAGGACGATGGCCAGCTCGTCCAGCTCGACCTCCAGCGCGTCGAGTTGGTCGTCGGCCTGTTCTACTTGGCGGGCGAGGTCGTCGTTGCGCTCGACGAGCGCCTTGACGGCGTTCGAGACCGAGCTGGCGGCGAGGCTCGACATGGTGAGGAGCTTTTCCTTGAGGGCGGCGAATTCGTGGTCGTGGGGGAGCATGGGAAGTTAGGGGATGGGGGTTAGGAGATGGGGGATGGGGAGCAGCGGGCGGCGGACAGATAAAGTGTTCGGGCATCGGAACACGGAACACGGAATACTTGTCTTCGCATCAGCCGAACCTCCCGGTCACATAGTCTTCCGTCTGCTTCTTTGACGGGTTGGTGAACAGCTTCGCGGTCGGGCCGAACTCGATCAGCTCGCCGAGGTAGAAGAACGCCGTGAAATCGGAGATACGCGCGGCTTGCTGCATGTTGTGCGTGACGATGACGATGGTGAACTCACGCTTCAATTCGATTATCAGCTCCTCGATCTTCGCCGTGGCGATCGGGTCCAGCGCGCTGGCGGGCTCGTCCATCAGGAGAATCTCCGGCTTGATGGCGATGGCGCGGGCGATGCACAGGCGCTGTTGCTGACCGCCGGACAGACCCATCGCGCTGGTGTTGAGCCGGTCCTTCACTTCGTCCCAGAGCGCCGCGCTGCGCAGGCTCTGCTCCACGGCGGCGTCGAGGTCGGACTTCGCCTTCATGCCGTGCAGCTTGAGGCCGTAGGTGATGTTGTCGTAGATGGACTTGGGGAACGGGTTCGAGCGCTGGAAAACCATCCCGATGCGTTTGCGGAGTTCGATGACATCCACGTCCGGGCTGTAAATGTCCTGCCCGCCGATCTTGATCGAGCCGGTGACGCGGACGGAATCAATGAGGTCGTTCATCCGGTTGAAGCAGCGGAGGAAGGTGGATTTGCCGCAGCCGGACGGGCCGATGAAGGCGGTGACGTGGCGCTCGCCGAGGGTCACGGAGATGTTCTTCAGCGCCTGAGTGGTGCCGTAGTGGAGGTTGACGCTGTCGGTCTGAATCAGCGGCGTGCCGGCCCCTTCGGCGGGCGGGCGGGCGTTCAGCGTGACTTGGGAGGGAGAGAAGGCAGCCATGGGTGGTGAAATTTAAGTCATCAGTGGCCGGCGCGCATCTTCTTGCGCACCCGCGCACGCACAATCACGGCGACCAAGTTTAACGAGAGCGTCAGGAGCAGCAGCGCCAGCACGGTGGCGAAGAGAATAGGCCGGGTCTTCTCGATGTCCGGCGACTGCGTGCTGAGGATGAAGACGTGGTAGCCGAGGTCCATGAACTGGTCGGTCGGGCCCTTGGGCAGGTCCCTCATGTAGTAGGCCGCGCCGGTGAAGAGGATGGGCGCGACTTCGCCGCCCGCCCGGCCCACGGCGAGGATGCCGCCGGTGAGGATGCCGGGGAGCGCTTCGGGCAGCACAATCTTGAGAATGGTTTCCAACTTCGTCGCGCCGAGGGCGAGGCTGGCCTCACGTAACCCGGGCGTGATGGCGCGGAGGGATTCTTCCGTGGCCACGATGACCAGCGGCAGCGTCATCACGGCGAGCGTGAGGGAGGCCCACAGGATGGCGGGCTTGCCCCAGTGCGGTTCCGTCGCGCCGGCATCCAGCGCACCGCCGATGAAGCTGATGAAGAAGCCCAAGCCAAAGAGGCCGAAGACGATGGACGGGACGCCGGCCAGGTTGTTGACCGCGCCGCGAATGATGCGCGTGGTGAGCGCGGTCGAGTTCGCGTATTCGGTCAGATAGACCGCCGTGATGACGCCGATGGGCACGACGAAGAGGGTCATCAGCATCACCCGGAGCGTGGTGCCGATGAGCATGGGCAGCACGCCGGCCTTGTTCACATCGAACATATCCTGGTCCGCACTGCCGGTGAGGAAGCGCCACGAGAAGGTGCCCCAGCCGTGCCACGCGATGTTCGCGAGGATGATGCCGAGGATGAGAAGGATGAAGAGCGTCGCCAGTCCGGTAATGCCGGTGAAGGCGAAGGACGCGAAGTCGAAGCCGCGCGAGCGGAAGCCGAGGGGGGCGGGTTTGGAGGAGGTGCTGTTCACTTGGCCTTCCCCTCCAGCCGGTCTTTGAGCCGGTGCATGATGAGGTCGCCCGCGAGGTTCGTAAGGAAGGTCACGATGAAGAGCAGCGCGCCGATGAGGAAGAGGATGCGGTAGTGGTGCCCGCCGAAGACGGCCTCGGCCAGCTCCGCCGCAATGGTCGCGGTGATGGAGCGCGTGGAATCGAACAGGCTCATCGAGATGATGCTCGCGTTGCCGCTGGCCATGAGCACCACCATCGTCTCGCCGATGGCGCGGCCAAAGCCCAGCACCACGGCGGCAAACACCCCCGGCGCGGCGGCGGGCAGCACGATTTGCCACGCGGCCTGCCACTTGGATGCGCCCAGCGCGAGTGCCGCTTGCGTGTAGCTGCGCGGCACACTCGTCAGCGCGTCCTCGGCGATGGAGAAGACCACGGGAATCACCGCCAGCCCCAGCGCGATGCCAGCCACAAAGGCGTTCAGCCGCGATTGGTAGCCGAAGACGCCTTGCAGAAACGACGCGAGGATAATCAACCCGAAGAACCCGAGCACCACGGACGGCACGGCGGAAAGCATTTCAATCGCGGGCTTCAGCCACTCCTTGAGCGTCGGCGGCGCGAGCTGCGACACGTAGATGGCCGCCGCCAGCGCGAGGGGCACGCTGAAGAGCAGCGCCACGAGCGTGGTCTTCAGGCTCCCGATGATGAGCGGGACGAGGTTGTATTTGTGGATGCGGCCGATGGGCTGCCAGACGTAGCGGTCCAGCGGGCTGCTGTCGGACCACTGGTGCTCGCCGAGGAGGTAGCGCCACTCGGTCGTATTGACCGTGGCGTCCTTGTCCTTCGGCGCTTCCTTGGCTTCTTCCAGACGCACTTCCGCGAGCGAGTCTAGGGCTTCCTTGTCCATCCGCTTGAACTCGGCGGGCGTCAGCTCCAGATAGAGCTGCTGCTCCGCCGGCTTGAGCTTGGCGAATTCCTCCATCGAAATCGCTGGGCGCGCGGCGGCGCTGTTCATCTGGCCGAGGGCGAGCGGGAGCGCCTCACGGGCGACGAACACGAAGATGAGGAACACCATCAAGATCGCCGTGAGCGAGACGAGGAAGACGAACTTCTCGGCGAGCCACTCAACGGGGCGCGCCTTATGCCCGCGGTGGATACCCATCCAGCCGACGGAGCGTCTGGCGTTGTGCGGGGCGTTCGTCACGGGCGGTGAGACT
>Ga0208960_1001289_pt1 | contig 13487 bp, 14 predicted proteins | sample GreLakmeON33MSRF_FD_187703 | JGI IMG/M metagenome (GOLD analysis project Ga0208960, IMG submission 187703) | Freshwater lentic microbial communities from great Laurentian Lakes, MI, USA - Great Lakes metaG ON33MSRF (SPAdes) | ecosystem: Environmental > Aquatic > Freshwater > Lake | place: Great...
CTATAACTCCCTTATACCCGAAACAAACCTTCGCATATACACCCAATTTCAACGGCAATGGCGAAATTTTGTTTCGTTTTTAGTATAGTTCAATATATCGTTTTTATTCTTACAAATCATCAATGGCTTATAGCTATAAATCCGTCAATAGCAGTAAAGACTTACATTATTTTTCTTTAACCCCTATAAACAGTATAAGATTAAAGATTTTTTAAAGGGAATTGATGTTTAGATTTAAACATAATGATATTTCTTTCCATTCTAATAGTTGAAGCGGTAGCTAAAACGGTAGCTACTACCCTATATTTTAATCAATTTAGAACTACTTAGATAAGAACAGTGTAATGAAACTCCTTATATGTAATGTTTAAAGGTTTATACTGTTAATTAGGATTAAGATTAGATTTCCCGTCTGGCCATCCTTTGAATATTTCTGGCCTTCTTTTTGCTTTCAGAATCTGTTTTCAAAAAACCTTTAAACCCTTGCAGTTTTTTGGACAATCTTTTTTAAATCTTTTTCTTTTGTCTGCTATTGGTCGATTTGCTTTTATAATCTTAAAGCTTGGTGTTGTTTATCAAGTTTTTTGATTTAGTTGCATCAGATATTTTTAGTTTTAGATATTAAGACCCATTAGGAAGACTCCTCTGTTTTGACATAAGCAAGATGATTGAGTACAGCTCTTAATTCTCCATACGAAACATCATCGCCTAAAGCATTTTTAGTTTCGGCGGTACCTTTACCAGGATGTTGAATAATGAAAGCCATGATCTTTGCTACTTTCAATTTTGACACGATTTCGAAAACCGATATCTCACCTGAATTGATATAAAAAGCCAGATGGCCTTCAATGGTGGTTGGAGTGAAGCCGCGCTCGATAGCGATTTCAGCTATTGTTTTTCCCGATTTGAACAGATCTAGAGATACTTTTTTTGTATCAATTTTAATTTTCTTCTCCGTGAAAGATAGTACCGTGGCCTGCCTTTCCACCTCATTGTTTTCACAATAATTAGTAATGATCTCAATAATTTGCTGTCCGTATTGCTTTATCCTGGTTTTCCCCAAACCTTTAATGCCTTCAAGTTCAAGCAGGTTTGATGGCAATGATTGGATCAATTCAAGGATCGACTTTTGAGCCAGAACAAGATACACCGGAACTCCCCATTCCTCAGCAAGGGAGTCTCTCCATTGTCTTAGTGATTTATATAATTCAGGATGCGGAATGTTGGCTGCAATTTTACCAGATTCTTTAGCTCCGACTTTTGCAGATACATGGTCAATTTCTGCATTTGATTTAGTTTGTAGGTATTGCGAAGTAGAAAAACCATTCTGGCAAATTTTCATTAATGCCTTTTTTACTGTGATCTCCTTCTGTAAATTATCTAATGCATCTTTTAAGCTGGATCTTACTGCTTTATTATCACAATCTGTGTTTAATTTCTTTAGCGGGTCATTAAATACTGATTCAGCTTTATCCATAAAATAGGCTGAAGCCTTTTTAACGCGCTCCTGCAATTCCTGGTTATCCTCAGGAAGCAAGAGGTCTGTAAGAAAGCTGTTTAGCTGTTTTTTAAAATTTTCTGAAACTTCATAAATGTCTTTTTCAGACTGTTCACGAATTAATTTTAAATCATCAATGATTTTGGTGTCGAGTATGTTATGATGATCTTCAGCAATTTTCCGGACTTGGAAAAAGTAACTTTTAATAGTGTTGAAGTCAAATAATTCAAATAGTAAAGTTTGCTGAAAAGAATTTCTAGATTCTATCAATTGTTGTTCGCCAGGTTCATTGTTTTTGGCATTTTGTGTATATTCAGATACCGTTCCATCAGTTTTAACACTGTTAAAAGAAATCGGACTTCTCAATACCATGCCTTCAAAGCTTTTACACCGACTTAGAGCAACATAAACCTGGCCATGGGCAAAGGCAAGATTGGCATCAATCACAGCTTTTTCGAAAGTTAATCCCTGGCTTTTATGAATAGTAATAGCCCATGCCAGCTTCAGTGGGTATTGTGTGAATGCACCAATAATTTTTTCTTTGACTTCTTTGGTTCCAGTATCTAACTCGTATTTGATATTGGTCCAGGTAAGCGGGTTAACAATGATCTCTGAAAGATCACCCGGGCATTTGACGCTGATCTGATCATTGGATATTCGGGTGATCATGCCTATTTTTCCATTAAAGAAAAGACGTTCTTTTGACAGGTCGTTCTTCACAAACATTACCTGTGCTCCCTTTTTTAGTTCAAGTTCGGCAACTGTGGGATAAGAGTATTCGGGAAAATCGCCTTCGATGACAGCTTTAAAGCTGAAAACAGGATCATTTAATTCTCCTAATTTTATTTCATTGATATCCTGTGCAGACTTATTATGAGTAGTAAGGGTTATATATCCTTCCTCATCAGCAGGTTTGAAATCCGGGATATATCTCGAATTTAGCTTTCTGAGAACATTCTCATCGATGTCATTTTTTCGGACGCTATTCAAAAGGTCAATAAATAGGGAATCAACCTGCCTGTAAATATGATTTAGTTCAATACTCACTGGAATGGTTTTTTCAAGGGCTTTGCTACTAAAGAAAAACAGGTTTAGATAATAATCTTTAAGTATTAGCCAGTCTTCATCCTTTACTACTGGTGACAACTGATGCAGGTCGCCGATCATTAGGATCTGAACTCCACCAAAGGGTTTACTATGATTCTTAAAACGTCTTAATACTTCGTCGATATGATCAAGAGTGTCTGCACGAACCATGCTGATCTCATCAATAACCAGAAGGTCTAGACTTTTAATCAGATTGATTTTATCTTTATTAAAACGTTTATGCTGAACATTTCCTGTATTTCCGGGTATATAAGGGCCAAAAGGAAATTGAAAAAATGAATTTATGGTCACACCTCCGGCATTGATTGCAGCTACTCCGGTAGGAGCTACTACAGCCATGCGTTTATGCGTTTGTTTTTTTAACTGGTGCAGGAATGTTGTTTTGCCTGTTCCGGCCTTTCCTGTCAGAAAAATATTCTTGTCTGTGTATTGAACAAAATTAAATGCGAGCTCCAGTTGTGAATTCTGCTCCATGGGTATTATTTTGACATTTTTTGGTTTGCTGGCAAGATAAAGATTAAAATCTTATATACTAAAGATGAATACCTTTTACAAGTATTGATCTACTGTTTGTTGATATGTTCTTTGCTCATATTAAAATATTCAATTGATAATTTCAATTTCATGCAAAAAGAGCTAAGACAATTTCAATCTGTTAATAGTGGTAAATCTCAGTTTGATAAACATATTCAGACTATTTATTGATTGAACTGATTGCTTCAGTCAATTTATATAAACTATCATTTAACTATAAAAGGAAATTCAAATCCTGGAAATATGAAGTAAAAGATAGACCAAGAATTAAATTCTAAATTGAAATATAATTTAAATTGACCTTCAATAGTGATTTTTTCCTGACTTCTTGACATCGCAATATATTTTACAATTCCTTCGGCAAACCCCATGCCGATATTGTTTTGTAGTTCATAGTCAACCTTTTCGATGGTGTAGGAGCAATCTTTAAATTCAGGGAAACTCTTGCATATGTTTTTAATTTTGTTCACAATTTCATCTTTACCAAATAGTTGACCATTCGGCATTATAAAGGTTTCTGCTAGATCCCAGTAATCTTTACTTATTTTTTGATCAATCCAAGCTGAAATAAAGGAGATCGTTTTATTTTCGATATCTATTTTATAGTTAGGGTGGTACTCTTCATAGTTAAAATTCCAGATCATTCCTGGAATCATGTTATCTGATACTTCTTCATTGAAAAACTCTTCAGTTATAAATTTATATTTTGTGCGGCTGTTGTAGGCCCCTAAAAATTCAAGAGTAATTTGTTTCTTTTTCATCAAGGTAAATAGGTCCTCTAATGCTAATTCTATTGCATTATCGTCTAATTCAGTTTCAGGTTTATAGATGGGCTTTTCCAGCAGCTCGTAAATGGTTTTCAATGGGGTATTTGAAAAGCTGTTTTCAAATACAAGTACATTTTTAAGGAATGCATTTTCAACTTCTGGAGGGAAATTGCCTGAGATAAACGTTTCTGCGCCTAGTTCTGCCTTGAGTTTCAATTGCAGAAATTCATTTTCCATGCGTATATTTTCTTCGGGATTGTTGTTCAAATGCATTTGGTTTTGCCTTGGGTTATTCATACTCTTTATTCTTTTGATTTTATTAGTAAGATGAATTTGTGAAAAAGCGTTAGAATTCAATAATTGGATATGTAAACGGTAGTTTTTTTTTATTAAAGGGTAAATAGGTAGAATTTGATATCAATTATTAAGGGCAAAGCTTGTCTGAAAGCATTGCCTTAAAAATGAGAATCTTCTTTGATGACCTGCCTGAAGGTTTTTAGTGAAGATGAGTCTTGGCTCAATGTTCAATCTAGTGGGTATGATATCGCGTCAAATAAAAAAAAAGAAACCATCAGATCAAAATCGCATTAATTTCAATTTTTTCTCACTCATACACTTGAAAATCAAAATAAAATCCTACTTTTGCAGTCCCTAAATGAAAGCTGTAAAAAGCAATGCTGTAGGGATGATAAATATTTAAACACTAAAAGGAAAAAATGCCTACTATCCAACAATTAGTTAGAAAAGGTAGAGTAGCTCTGGTTGACAAGAGTAAGTCGCCAGCGTTGGACAGCTGTCCACAGCGAAGAGGAGTGTGCACACGTGTGTATACCACTACCCCTAAAAAACCAAACTCAGCAATGCGTAAAGTTGCACGTGTGCGCTTAACAAACGGAAAAGAAGTGAATGCTTATATTCCGGGCGAAGGTCACAACTTGCAAGAACACTCCATCGTTTTAATACGTGGTGGGCGTGTTAAAGATTTACCTGGTGTACGCTATCACATTATTCGTGGAGCTTTAGATACTTCTGGCGTAGCCGGTCGTAACCAACGTCGTTCTAAATACGGAACTAAGAAACCGAAGCCAGGACAAGTGGCAGAGGGTGCAAAAGGTAATAAGAAATAATTAAACGGAGGAAAGCAACATGAGAAAGTCAAAACCGAAAAAAAGAATCTTACTGCCTGATCCAAAGTTTAACGACGTAATGGTGACCAGGTTTGTAAATAATATGATGTATGACGGTAAAAAATCTATCGCATACTCTATATTCTACGATGCAGTTGAGTTAGTAGAGAAAAAAACAAGTGAAAATGGATTAGAGTCTTGGAAAAAAGCCCTGAATAATGTAATGCCTGCTGTTGAGGTTAAATCTCGTCGTGTAGGTGGTGCAAACTTTCAGGTTCCTACTGAAGTTCGTCCTGAGCGTAAAATTGCCTTAGGAATGAAGTGGTTAATTAACTATTCCCGTAAACGTGGCGAAAAAACGATGACCGAGAAATTAGCAGGTGAAATCATTTCAGCTTCTAAGGGTGAAGGTGCAGCAGTTAAGAAGAAAGAAGATACGCACAAGATGGCAGAAGCCAACAAAGCTTTCTCTCATTTTAGATTCTAATCAGAAAATAATACAATGTCAAGAGACTTAAAATATACAAGAAATATCGGTATCGCTGCCCATATTGATGCGGGTAAAACGACTACAACTGAGCGTATCCTTTATTATTCAGGAGTAAGCCATAAAATTGGTGAGGTGCATGATGGTGCAGCAACCATGGATTGGATGGCGCAGGAGCAGGAGCGTGGTATTACCATTACTTCGGCAGCAACAACAGTTGACTGGAAATACAGAGGTGATACCTATCATGTTAACGTTATAGATACTCCGGGACACGTAGATTTTACTGTAGAGGTAAATCGTTCATTGCGTGTATTGGACGGATTGGTATTCCTTTTTTCTGCGGTTGATGGTGTTGAGCCACAATCAGAAACTAACTGGCGTTTAGCAAATAATTATAGCGTTCCCCGTATCGGATTCGTTAATAAGATGGACCGTTCAGGTGCTGATTTCTTAAAGGTGGTTAAGCAGGTTAAAGATATGCTTGGAAGCAATGCTGTTCCATTGCAATTGCCTATTGGTTCTGAAGATTCATTTAAAGGTGTAGTTGATCTAATCAACTTCCGTGGAATTGTTTGGAATGAGCACGATAAAGGGATGACCTTTACTGAGGTGCCAATTCCTGATGATTTGGTTGAAGAAGCTACTGAATGGAGAGAAAAATTGCTTGAATCAGTTGCTGAGTATGATGAAAGTTTAATGGAGAAATTTTTCGATGCTCCTGAAACAATTACAGAGCGTGAAGTGCTTGATGCCCTGCGTAAAGCGGTTCTTGATGCTAAAATCGTACCAATGGTATGTGGTTCATCATTCAAGAATAAAGGTGTTCAAACCATGCTTGATTATGTGATGGAATTATTACCATCTCCAATGGATGTTGAAGGTATTGTGGGTACTAACCCTGATACTGGTGCAGAAATTGTGCGTAAGCCAAGTGAAAAAGAACCGTTTGCAGCTTTAGCATTCAAGATTGCGACAGATCCTTTTGTAGGTCGTCTATGTTTTATCCGTGTTTACTCAGGAAATCTGGAAGCAGGTTCTTATGTACATAATATGCGTTCCGACAATAAAGAGCGTATCTCTCGTATCTTTCAGATGCATGCTAACAAGCAAAACCCAATTCCGAATGTTGGAGCAGGAGATATTGCTGCGGTAGTAGGCTTTAAGGATATCAAAACAGGAGATACACTTTGCGATGAAAAGCATCCAATTGTATTGGAGTCAATGAATTTTCCAGAGCCCGTTATCGGTTTAGCAATTGAGCCTAAAACTCAGGCCGACGTTGATAAATTAGGAATTGGCTTAGGTAAATTGGCTGAAGAAGATCCTACATTCCGTGTGCAAACTGATGAAGAAACTGGCCAGACCGTTATTTCTGGTATGGGTGAGCTTCACCTAGATATTTTGATTGACCGTTTGAGACGTGAATTCAAGGTTGAGGTAAATCAAGGTGCTCCGCAAGTTTCTTATAAAGAAGCAATTACAGGTACTATACAGCACCGTGAAACGTATAAAAAACAAACGGGTGGTCGTGGTAAGTTTGCCGATATTCAGATTATTATTTCACCAAATGATGAAGGTAAAACTGGATTACAATTTGTGAATGAAATTTCAGGTGGTTCTATACCACGTGAATTTATTCCTTCTGTAGAAAAAGGTTTTGCTGCTGCCATGGTTAATGGTGTTCTAGCAGGCTATCCTTTACAGGATATGAAAGTCCGTTTAATTGATGGGTCGTTCCACGCAGTCGATTCAGATGCATTGTCTTTTGAGATATGTGCTAAATCTGCATTCCGTGAAGCATTGCCAAAATGTAAGCCGGTATTGATGGAGCCAATCATGAAGATCGAAATCCTGACTCCTGAAGAGAACATGGGTGATGTAATTGGTGATATGAACCGTCGTCGTGGTCAACTTTTAGGAATGGATACACGTGCCGGTGCTCAAGTTATCAAAGCAACTGTGCCACTTTCAGAAATGTTTGGTTATGTAACTCAGTTACGTACAATTACTTCAGGACGTGCTACTTCTACCATGGAGTTTGATCACTATGCCGAAGCACCAAGAAACGTTCAGGAAGAGGTTATAGCCAAGATAAAGGGTAAGAAAGCGAACGGGTAAAAAGTTATAAGTTATAGGTTATAAGTTATAAGTAATAAGTACTTAGGCGTTTTGCCAGAAACTTAATACTTAAAACCTAATACTTACAACTCCAAAAACAAATATTTTAACCGGTTAGCGTTACTAATAGCTCTAACGTTAACCATAAACAAACAATAATGAGCCAAAGAATCAGAATTAAATTAAAATCTTACGATTACAACCTGGTAGATAAGTCTGCTGAAAAAATCGTAAAAACTGTTAAACCTACGGGTGCAGTAGTAAGTGGGCCAATACCATTGCCAACTGAAAAAAGAATTTTTACAGTTTTACGTTCACCGCACGTGAACAAAAAGGGAAGAGAGCAATTTCAATTATGCGCTTACAAGCGTTTACTTGATATCTACAGCTCTAACTCTAAGACTGTTGATGCCTTAATGAAACTTGAATTACCAAGTGGTGTTGAGGTTGAAATTAAAGTGTAAGGAATTTTAATTTTGTTGAACTGAACGGCGAACGGATCAAAACTTCTTTTAATGAACTTCAACTGAGTTTAAAAAGTGGGCTTAATAAGGTAAGGGTTTACACAGACAAGTTATGCCAGGGTATCATTGAACGATCATTCTTTGTAGATGCGGTGCAGATCTATCCGAATCCTTTTGATACCGAGTTGAATTTGATTCTAGGTTCAGAATATTCGGGCGCTATTAGAGTTGAGATTATGAATATGGGAGGTAAGCTCATCTATTCAAAAGATTATCAGCCTGATGGGGAAATACTGAAGCTGAATTTGGATGAGCTGGTACCAGGTCCATACCTGCTGCAGATCTCATCAGGAGGGCATCGTATACTCCGTAAAATATTCCGGCAATATTGACCCGTTTGAATAAATTTAAATTTTTAGTTCATAAATAATAGGTATTAAAATAGCTACATTAATCTATTACCTCCCAGTCAAGTCCTCAATCTTATTTCTTGCAGTTTGAAGCTCACGTGCTAGTTTTTTTTCACGTTCATTTGCTTTTGAGCGGTTTTCGCGAAGTTCTTCAAAAAGCTGATCATAAAGTGCGATGCGATAGTTGGCTTCTTTAACCGCGCTGCGCATTCTTAAAATTGCATAAGCAAGTGCGGCAGCAAGCAGGAGCAGAGCGCCCCATAAATATAGATAGTTGTTCGAACCGTTTACAGACTTATCCAATGTGTTCAGTTCACCGATAGATGATCCTGAAGCTTTAAAGCTATCGACCTCAGCCTTCATAGCGCTGATACTCTGAGAGCTTTTTTCAAGTTCAGCTTGGCTTTGCTTCAGTAACTTCTTGTGCAGGAGCAAACTATCATTCACATTCTTCCAGAGCTTTACAATCGTAGTTTTTGTACCATTCTTATTGAAACCTAAGCGGTTAAACATTTCATCATATTGCTGTGCAAGTGTATCTGATTGTGCAATAGGCTGTTTCGCGGCAATAGAATCTGCTGAAGGCACCTGTCCTATAGCATTTGTGGTACTACATATAATAAGGAATAAATAGAATGATCTGCTTAATCTCATGTCTATGGTATTTTTTATTACAAATAACTGATTTATAATGGGTTTATTAAAATTAATTTTTCTTGTTTCAGCTTTATACTTAAAACTTATTACTTAAAACTTATTACTTATAACTTATTACTTTCAGCTTTCCCCTTTCCCCTTTCAGCTTTAACCTTTCAGCTTTAACCTTCCTCCTTTCAGCTTCCTAAACCCTTCCCTAAATAAATTAAAAAATAATCACTCAACTATTTGATAATTAATAAGACTTTCCTATCTTTGCCCTCCCTTTAGAGGGGTTTACTATGTCTTGAACGAAGCCCTACTGCTTCGATGGACACAAATTGATTAAAGAAAATGTCAGGAATTATTGGAAAAAAAGTAGGAATGACTAGCATATTCGATGCTGAAGGGAAAAATATCCCTTGTACAGTGATCGAAGCTGGGCCATGCGTAGTAACCCAACTACGTACCGTCGATACAGACGGCTACACAGCAGTTCAGTTAGCTTTCGACGACAAGAAAGAGAAAAACACAAGCGGTCCATTAAAGGGGCATTTCACAAAAGCTAAAACCACTCCTAAGCGTAAGCTTGTTGAGTTTAAGAATTTTGAAGATGTGAAATCTCTTGGTGATATTGTAAGTGTTGAGATCTTCGCTGAAGGCGATTTTGTCGATGTAGTTGGAACTTCAAAAGGTAAAGGTTTTCAGGGTGTTGTAAAACGTCATGGATTTGGTGGTGTTGGTGGTCAAACTCACGGACAGCATAACCGTTTAAGAGCTCCAGGTTCACTGGGTGCATCTTCATGGCCTTCTCGTGTATTCAAAGGTATGCGTATGGCAGGCCGTATGGGTGGCGACCGCGTCAAAATTCAGAATCTTCAGGTTTTGAAAGTTTATTCAGAGCAAAACTTATTAGTGATTAGCGGTTCAATTCCGGGAGCTAAGGGTTCTTACGTAATCGTTGATAAATAAGAAGATGGAAGTTAAGGTTATAAATATATCAGGCAAAGAAACAGGTGCCAAGGTGCAGCTTCCTGATGCGATCTTCGCAGTAGAACCAAACGATCATGCGATCTATTTAGATGTAAAGCAATACTTGGCAAATCAGCGCCAAGGAACGCATAAGTCTAAGGAACGTAATGAGATTGCCGGATCTACCAAAAAATTATACAAACAAAAAGGTACAGGTGGTGCCCGTTCAGGATCTATCAAGTCTCCATTATTTAATGGTGGTGGTCGTGTATTCGGTCCGCAGCCACGCGACTACAGTTTCAAGCTGAATAAAAAGCTTAAATCTTTAGCTCGTAAATCTGCACTTACCTATAAAGCAAAAGATAATAACATTGTTGTTCTCGAAGCGTTCTCTTTTGACTCGATCAAAACTGCAAACTACGTGAAAATCATGGCTGATCTGAAACTAACTGATGCTAAAACATTATTAGTATTGCCAGCTGCAAATAACAATGTTTATTTATCAAGCAGAAATTTAAAGAAAGCAAAAGTAGTTACTGCAGCAGAATTAAATACATATGATGTATTGAACTCAGGAACTTTATTGCTAACAACAGAAACTGTTAAAACATTGGAGGAGGCGTTCGCTAAGTAAGATGGAAATTTTAAAGAAACCAATTCTAACCGAGAAAGCATCAGCTTTAACTGAAAAGTTAAACCGCTTCTCATTCAAGGTTGATCACAGAGCCAACAAATTAGAGATCAAAGGTGCGATCGAAAAAATGTATGGAGTGAATATCCAGGCTATCAATACGATAGTTGTTTATGGAAAAACAAAATCGCGTAACACTAAGGCTGGTGTTGTAACAGGAAATGCTCCGAAGTACAAAAAAGCAATAGTAACGCTAAAAGATGGTGAAACCATTGACTTTTACAGCAATATTTAATTAAGACATGGCAGTAAGAAGATTTAAACCGGTTACCCCGGGTACTCGTTTCAGAGTAGGAGGAGTTTTCTCTGATGTAACGACTAACGTTCCAGAAAAATCGTTAGTTACTAGCATCAAGAATTCCGGTGGTAGAAATAATTCCGGTAAAATGACTATGCGTTATCTCGGTGGGGGACATAAAAAGTCATACCGATTGATTGATTTTAAACGCGATAAAAACGATATCCCCGCAACTGTTGCCACAATTGAGTACGATCCGAATCGTAGTGCACGTATCGCCCTGGTAAATTATGCCGATGGTGAAAAACGTTACATTATTGCTCCGGAAGGCTTAAAGGTTGGAATGAAGGTTGTTTCAGGTGAAGCTTCGGCTCCTGAAATCGGAAATGCACTTCCTTTAAAGAACATTCCGTTAGGATCTATCATTCACAACATTGAACTTAACCCCGGACAAGGTGCGATCATCGCACGTAGTGCAGGTGCTTATGCTCAGCTTTCAGCACGTGATGGTAAATATGCAATCATTAAAATGCCTTCTGGCGAAACCCGAATGATCTTGGCTACTTGTATGGCAACTATCGGAACTGTTTCAAACTCCGAAAAAGCAAACGAAGTATTAGGTAAGGCAGGTAGAAAACGTTGGTTAGGTCGTCGTCCAAGAGTAAGAGGTGTAGCCATGAACCCGGTCGATCACCCAATGGGTGGTGGTGAAGGTAGATCATCAGGTGGTCATCCTCGCTCAAGAAAAGGTTTATTAGCGAAAGGCTTTAAAACCCGCGATAAAAAGAAAGCATCTGATCGTTACATCATAGAGAGAAGGAAGAAATAATGGCACGTTCAATAAAAAAAGGACCCTATATAGATCATAACGTAGCGAAGAAAGTAGCTACGCAAAATGAGGGTATTAAGAAAACTGTGATCAAAACTTGGTCACGTAGGTCAATGATTTCTCCGGATTTTGTTGGTCATACATTTGCAGTTCACAACGGAAATAAATTTATTCCTGTATATGTAACTGAGAACATGGTTGGGCATAAGCTTGGTGAATTTTCTCCAACCAGAACATTTAGAGGTCACTCTGATAAGAAAAAATAAGCAATGGAAGCAATAGCAAAACTAAATAATTGCCCTACCTCACCACGTAAGATGAGATTGGTTGTTGATCTGATCAGAGGTGAACGGGTTGAGAAAGCCTTATATATTTTGAAATTTACCAATAAAGAGGCTGCAATAAGAGTTGAGAAACTTTTGTTATCAGCAATCAAAAATTGGGAATCAAAAAATGAAGGTCAACGCCCTGAAGACAATGAATTGTTTGTGAAAACGATCATGGTTGATGGCGGACGCCAGTTAAAGAGATTAAGACCAGCTCCACAGGGTCGCGGACATAGAATTCGTAAGCGTTCTAACCACGTAACTTTGATAGTTGACAGTAAAATTAGTGAACCAATAACTAAGTAAGGAGAAATGGGACAAAAAGCACATCCAATAGGTAACAGATTAGGAATCATCAAAGGTTGGGATTCTAATTGGTTTGGTGGGAACGATTACTCCGAGAAATTAGTTGAGGACGAAAAGATCAGAAAATACCTGGCAGCACGTATTTCAAAAGGCGGAATATCCAAAGTGGTTATCGAGCGTACCTTGAAGCGTATCACTATCACTATTCACACTGCCCGTCCGGGTATCGTGATTGGAAAAGGTGGTCAGGAAGTTGATAAGATCAAAGAAGAGCTTAAAAAACTGACAAAGAAAGACGTTCAGATCAATATATTTGAGATAAAACGCCCTGAATTAGATGCACAATTAGTAGGTGAAGGAGTTGCAAAGCAATTAGAAGCAAGGATTTCTTTCCGTCGTGCCATGAAAACTTCAATTGCATCAACCATGCGTATGGGAGCTGAAGGTATCAAAATTATGTGTTCAGGTCGTTTAGGTGGTGCTGAAATGGCACGTACCGAGCAATATAAAGATGGACGTGTGCCTTTGCATACATTCCGTGCTGATATAGATTACGCTTTATCCGAAGCGCTTACTACGTATGGTAAAATCGGTGTTAAAGTTTGGATCATGAAAGGCGAAGTTTACGGAAAACGTGATCTTTCTCCAAACATTGGTCAAACAACCGGAGTAAAAGGCAGAGGCCCTGAAGGTGGCGTAGCACCATTTGCTGGTGGCGGCGAAAGACGCGGAGGTGGCGACAGACGTACGGATAATCGTGGTGGTGGTGGCGACAGACGTAGCGGTGATAACCGTGGCGGAGGTCAAAATCGCGGCGGCGAACCAGGTGCAGGTGGCCAAAATCGTAGCGGTGGACCAGGTGGTCAGAACCGTGGCGGTAATGCAGGCGGTGGATTTAGAGGTAAAAAATAATTAGGAATTAGTAGTTAGTGATTAGTAATTAGTAGTTAGACGAAGCGCCTAACCAACCAAGA
>Ga0208960_1001293_pt1 | contig 13435 bp, 5 predicted proteins | sample GreLakmeON33MSRF_FD_187703 | JGI IMG/M metagenome (GOLD analysis project Ga0208960, IMG submission 187703) | Freshwater lentic microbial communities from great Laurentian Lakes, MI, USA - Great Lakes metaG ON33MSRF (SPAdes) | ecosystem: Environmental > Aquatic > Freshwater > Lake | place: Great...
TGGCTCGGCGCCACCCTGCGCGATCTGGTGAACCGCGGCCGTGAGTCGGCCGTCGTCAGCAACATGGAGCTTTCCGATGACCGCGGCATTCTCGTCAAGGCGGTCGCCCCCAAATCCCCCGCCGCCCTCGCCACAATTCCCGCCGACGCTGTCATCGTCGCAGCCAATGACGTCAACATCGCCAATCTCGCTGCGCTGTCCTCGGTCGTACGCGAGGCCGGGGCGAATCCTATCCGACTGAAAATTCTCACCGCGACCGGCCACATCGAGGTTAACATCGCAGCCGCTGCCGCGATCCCTCAGCTCGACGCATCGTCCGCTGCCTCCACCGAAACACGCCGTTCCAAACCCGCGCGAAAAGTCCGGCCGACCCAGCCGTAGCCATAAAATGACGACCGACGGCTGGGACGCGTTGTGCGCTTCGTCCATCGTCACCTCACCCCGTTCGTCACCTTCATTCTCGTCAGCTTGATTCCGATGAAAACTACCCCTCTCGTTCCCTCGCTGTTGGTTCCCGCCCGAGCCACCGCCGCCTGCGTATTCGGCGCGGTGCTCTCCTGCGCCAGCGCGCAAACGGCCCCGGCCCCACCGCTCTCAACGCAATCATCCGCCACCGTTGCGACCAAGTCCGCCACCGCCGCACCCGGCGACACGGTGCAGATGTCCGTCTTCGAGGTCTCCTCCGATCGCGATCTCGGTTACCGCGCAATGTCGTCGATCGCGGGCTCCCGCACCGGCGAGGACCTCCGCAACGTCCCGATGCCCATCACCGTGCTCACGGAGGAGTTTCTGCGCGACATCGACGCCACCGATCTCCTCGAGGCCGGGCGTTTCTCCACCGGCGGACGCGGCATGCCCACCGACGACAACGACCAGCAGGCCTTCCAGTTTCGCGGCTTCCGCTCGCAGTATCAGACCCGCAATCTCTTCGTCTGGCAGGCCCCCGCCGACGCCTACAACATCGAGCGCATCGATATCGCCAAGGGCCCCAACGCCCTCCTCTTCGGCTCCTCCGAGCCGGGCGGCGTCGCCAACTTCAACACCAAGCGCGCGAACTTCACCAACAGCGCCGGCCTCACGTTCCGCGTCGGGTCGTGGGACCAGTATCGCGGCACGCTCGACGTGAACCGCCAGCTGACGTCCGCCGTCGCCGCCCGGTTGAATCTCGTGCGCGACTCCCGCCGCAGTTGGGAAAACTGGGTCGGCGGCACCCGCGAGGCGGCCCACCTTGCACTCACGTTTCGCCTGGGAAAAAACACCACGCTCCGCGCCGACGGCGAGGTCGGCCGGAATGAGCGCGTGCAGGCGATTTCGCTACCGAGCGATGCGTTCACCGCGTGGAACGGCACGACGCCCTTCATCGCCACGGCCACCGCGATCCCGAGCGGCACGGCCCGGCTGAGCACCGCCACCGGCACGGACTATCTCGTGTGGGACACGCTCACATCGCGTTATCAAAACTGGCGCGGCTTCGGCCAGACCAACGGCTCCGCGCAGAGCCCGGCCCGCCCGGTCAAGAATCCCGCCATCATCCCGCGCGGGGCACAGTTCACCGGTCCCGACAAAAATCAGGCGACGGATTTTCACACGTTCGGCGGCTCGCTCGAGCATCGCGTCGGCCAGGCCCTCTCGTTGCTCGCGTCGTTCAACGCGCAGAACATCACGGAAAATCTCCGCCGCCCCAACAACCCCGCCGTCCGCCGTGATCCCAATCCCACGCGCCCCGACGGCACGCCCAATCCGTTTTTCGGCGGCCACTACATGGAGGTCACGTGGAGCGACACGCGCAGCCACGACCTCATCTACGATTTCCGGCTCGATGCCATTTACGATTGGAAGCCCGCCCGCTGGATGAGCCAGCGGCTTTTTTTCACCGCCGGTAGCACCGTCGGCCGCAATAACTCCGCCGCCTTCACTCTCGTCCGCATCGACAACCCCGCTGCGCCCAACTTCAACGCCGCGGCCAACACCGTCCGGCGCCGCGTGTATTTCGCCGCCGGCGATACCGCACTCAACAGCGGCCTCGGCGTGCCCGCGCGCGACGCCACCTCGGGCATCGCCACCGCGTTCATGCCCACCGGCGGGAAAACCCGGCTGTGGAGCGACTCCAGCTACGAGGGCATCGGCGCCGCCGGCACGTACTGGGGCGGCTTCCTCCGCACCAACCTCGGGCTCCGCCACGACGACTACGCCAATACCATCCAGTCCGGCGTGCGCGACGCCGCCTCGGGGCTCCTCAACTTCACTGATCCGCGCCGCAGCGTAAACAGCCTGAAAAAATATTCTCCCACCCTCGGCGGCACGCTCACGCCGTGGAAGCCGCTCACGGTTTTTTACAATTACGCGAAAACGTTCCGCGCCCCCGGTACTACCGGCACCAATCCGCTCGGCGAATCCACCACGCTTCGCCTCGGCGAGGGTCGCGAGGGCGGCGTGCGCGTCGAGTTGCTCGAGGGCCGCTTCTATCTCACCGCCAGCGCCTACGACATCACGCAAACCGGTCAGAACCACAGCGTCGCCGGCGTTTTCAATGCCATGAACGGCATCTGGACCGATCCTGCGCTCAACACCCTCAATCCCACCTACGCCAGCCGCGCCCTGACCGGCGGCACCAACGAGAGCCAGACGCTCAACGCCACCGGCTACGAGATCGAGGTGCAGGCCAATCTCACGCCCGCATGGACGCTCACGGCCGGCTACGGCAACAACATCAATCGCGTCGGCGAGCAGGACGTCAGCACCCTGCGCTACGTGAACGCCAACCTGCCGGAGTGGGAACGCCTCGCCGCTGCCAATGCGGCCGTCGGCGCCTCCATCGCGGCGGAGATCGCCGCCATCTACGATTTCATTCGCGACGCCGCGCCCGGTCTCGTGCGCGGACGCTCGAACCGCGACACGGTCAATCTCTTCACGCGTTACGCGTTTCGCTCCGGTAAGCTCCGTGGCCTCACGGTGGGCGGCGGCATGAACTACCGCAGCCCCGCCGCGCTCAACAGCCAGATGCTCAACGGCAACGTGGTCACGATCTGGGGCTCCATCATCACCGAATACGAGGCGATGGCGTCGTATGCGTTCAAGCTCGGCGATCGCTATCGGGGCCGCGTTCAGCTCAATGTCCGCAACCTCCTCGACCGCCAGCGCTACGAGGAACTCACCCTCGCCCAAACCCGCTATCAGGCCCCGCGCTCCCTCAGCCTCACGACCTCCGTCGCGTTTTGAGTCGCCCGGGGGATCAAGCGCGCGAGTCCGACACCGCCTCGCCTCGCGTGCGGAAACCGGGATCGTTGGCCAGCGCCGCCGTGCTCCCTGCCAGGCCATCGCAACTTAAGCGTTTAAGTAAACGCACCCTTGCCTGCCGCCGCCCGGCACGCATCAAATGCCGCCCATACCGAAGTCCGTTAGCGTCGGTGCAGCCCCCACACCCATGAAAACCCTCCGTCCTACCGCGCGTGCGCGTCACTCCCTCGCCGCCTTGATCGCTTCCGCCCTCATCGCCTCCGCTCAAACCCCTGCTCCCGCCCCGGCCCAGCCGGCCGCTGGAGAAACGATTCTCCTGAATCCCTTCGATGTCACCGCGGGCTCCAACAAGGGCTACATGGCGACCAATACCATCTCGGGCACCGCGATGAACACGCCGCTCAAGGAGGTGCCGATGGCGATCAACGTCATCACGGCCGAGTTCCTCGCCGACAGCCTCGTCGGCAACTTCGAGCAGGCCCTCGACTACAATTCCGCCATCACCCAGACGAGCCGTCTGCCCGTTAACAACCGCAACGACGCCTTTGCCATCCGCGGCTTCCGCAACCGCAACACGCTCGTCGACGGCGTCATCACTGGCGAATTCATCCCGCCGCAGATGATCGACCGCATCGAGATCGTGAAGGGGCCCAACACCCTTTACGGCCAGTCCGATCCCGGCGGCCTCATCAACGTCATTTCCAAACGCCCTCAGGGCGGCAACCGGCTCTCGCTCGGCCTCCGCGCAGGCGACAACGGTCTCTTCGGTGCCGACTTCGACGGCAACGTTGTCGCCGGCAACGGCCGCCTCGGCCTCCGTCTCGTCGGCGCGCACAACACCACCGACGGCTACCGCACCATCGACGGCAACGACTCCACGTTCCTCGGCGTGGCCGGCGACGTGAAGCTCGCGCAGGACACAACCGCCGTCTTCCACGTCAGCGGCAGCGAGACCGACGGTATTTCGAGCCAGCGCTCCACGTTTTCCTTCGAGCTCATCCCGACCGACCTGAACCGCGACGGCCGGATCGACACCACGGTCGTCAACGGTATCACGGAGACGACCGCGCGCTACAACAACACCTTCCTTCCGCGCGACTACACGAGCGCGACCGACGCCACTCGCTACGAACAGGAGAGCAAGTTCCTCCAGTTCGGCCTCCGCCAGCGCTTGGGCCGGCACGCGAACATCCAATACATGTTCGTCCGCACGGACCAGGACATGGACATGACCTTCCGCGAATTCAACACGTTCAACCCCGCGGGCTCCTCCGACGCCAATCACAGCGCGCAGACCAACTCCAATCGCACCGATGTCCACACGCTCAACTCGCTCGTCACGGTTACTACCGGCCCGCTCACCCACCGCCTCCTCGTCGGCGCCCGCTACAGCTGGGATCAGACCGAAGGCGCAACTCACAGCCTGCGCACGCTCGGGCCCGGCACGGAACGCGCCACCCTCGATCGCCTGATCTCCCAAGGCCGGCGCATCCGGCTTTTCCTGACCAAGAACGACGTCCTCTCCGGTGTGAAATACTGGCTCGACGACACACCCACCGCCCAGGAAATGCGCACGCTCGGCACCCGCGGCGGCAACGTCTACGTGGCCGAGTCCCGGGTCAGCTCCGCCTACATCTCCGACAGCATCGCGATGCTCAACAACCGCCTCAAGCTGCTGACCGGCCTGCGCTATGTCCGCATCCGCAGCCAGTCGACCGACCTCGCCGGGGTGAAGATTGGCCGGCTCAACGACCAGGACGACACGAGCTACCAGGTGGGCGCGACTTACGACCTCACCACGCGGATCGCCGCCTACGCCAACACCGCGACCGCCTTCAACCCGAACGGCTTCGACGCCATCACCGGCACCTTCTTCGATCCCGAGCTGTCCCGCGCCTTTGAGGTCGGCCTCAAGTTCGAGGACCTCTGGCAGGGCCGCCTCGGCGGATCCGTCTCCCTCTTTAAAATCCGCAAGGAAAACGTCCTCCGCTCCGACTACAATCCGGTCACCTTCCGGGCCGATAGCGAAGTCTCCGACGACGAGAGCCGCGGTTGGGAGACCGAGCTGTTTTTCAATCCGACGAAGAACTGGCAGCTGGTGGTCAATTACAGCCGCATCGACGCGAAGGTGATCGTCAGCCGGACGCTCGCGAAGAACCTCGCGCTCGAAGGTGCTACGCCCCACCGCTTCACGCTGTGGTCGAACTACGCGGTCGACGCCGGCCCGCTCAAAGGCCTCCGCTTCGGCGGTGGCATGATCCACGCCAAGGGCCCGATCCAGCAGTTCGGCACCAGCAACAGCCAGCTCGTGCGCGAGGACGGCTACACGACATTCAGCGCGTTCGCCCGCTACCCGATGAAGCTCTTTGAGCAGCGTGTCGCCGTCGGCCTCAACGTGGACAACCTTACCAACGTGTTCTTCATGCGCTCCCGCGCGGGCACGAACAACCCGCGCCAGGTCGTGCTCTCGGTGCGTTGGGACAAATGATCCGCCGCGCCTACGTTGTCCGGGCCGCAGCGTGGCTGCACGCGCTCGGGATTCTCGCCACCGGGCTGCTGCTCTCCACCGCGTCCGCCGCTCAGAACGCGCGGCCGAACATTATCTTCCTCCTCACCGACGACCAGCGGGACAACTCGCTCGGCGCGATGGGGCACCCCTTCGTCAAGACGCCGCACCTCGACGCACTCCTGCGCAACTCAGTGCGTTTCCGCAACGCCTACGCGCCCACCCCGGTGTGCTCACCGAGTCGCGTCTCGTATTTCACCGGTCTCACCGAGCGGGTGCACGGCGTCGGTTTCAGCTCCTCCTACGAACTCACTGAGGCGCAGTGGGAGCGTACCTACCCCGCGCTACTGCGGCGCGACGGCTACTACACCGGCTTCGTCGGCAAGTTCGGCGTCGAATATTATGCGTTCCGAGGCGGCGCCGCGGCGAAGTTCGACTACTGGTGGGGCCACGACGGCTGGACGCGTTTTCTGCCGAAGGACACCGCAGGACCCAGCACCAAACCCTACCACCGCGCCAAGGCGGATCTCATCACGCCCATCATGGGCGAAGCGATGAGCGAGTTTCTCGACCGCGCGCCCGCGGGCCGCCCGTTCTGCCTCTCAGTCAGCTTCAACGTCCCGCATGGCTCACAGACCTCGTCGATGCACACCGGCTACCCCGAGTGGAGCCGCATGACACGCCCGGCGAACGAGAATCCCGCGCTCAAGGGCACGCCGTTCTACGATACGCTCTATCGCGACATCGGGCTGCGCATTCCCGAGGAGACCAGCACCGCGCCGGACCGCCTCATCCCGCGCTTCATCCTGGATCAGGACAAGGGCCGCAATACGACCTACGGCTACAACTACGACCGCGCCACCAACCGCGAACACCATATCCGCTACTACCAAACGATCACGGGGCTCGACCATGTGATCGGCGGTCTCCTCGCCGACCTGAAGCGCCGCGGTTTGGACCAGAATACCGTGATCCTCTTCGGCAGCGACCACGGGCTCATCATGGGCGAATACGGCATGGGCGGCAAAGAACTCCTCCTCGATCTCTCCGCCAAGATTCCTTCTTTTATCCACGATCCCCGCACGCCCCGCGACCAGCGCGGCCGGACGCTCGACCATCTCGTATCCGGAATCGACTACACGCGCACGATGCTCGACTATGCCGGCGTCTCCGCCCCCGCGGAGATGGAGGGGCGCAGCCTCCGACCGCTGGTCGAAGGCAACACCTCCGGCTGGCGCGACGAACTCCACCTCGAAAGCCTTTTTTCGCTCCGCGACAACCCGTTCCAGGAAGGCATCCGCACCGCCCGGTGGAAATACATCCGTATGTATGACGGCGTGAATCAATTTCTCGAAAAGCACGTCGACTTCCGCGGCCGCGCCCCCGAGTTCGAGCTGCTCTTCGATCTCGCCGCCGACCCCGGCGAGCGCACCAACCTCGCCGCCGATCCGGCCCATGCCGCAGTCCTCGCTGAATTGCGCGCCAAGGTCGCCGCCGAGTCCGTCGCCCGCAACGAGCGCCGCACCGCCTACGTCCGCACGTTTCCACCCGCCCCGCGCCCGAAACCCGCCGCACCCAAAGCGGCCAAGTAACGGCGCGCCGCCGCGACCGACTGAGCGCAAGCCCGATAAATGGACCTCCTCCGCCACCTGGCCGGGCCGACAATTCTGTTTCCCAACCTAAACGTCTCCAAGACCAGCTAGCAGGACCCCCCCCTCGTGAAACCCGCCCTCACGCTCCTCGCCGCCGTGTTGCTCGTGCCGTCGACCGAACTAAGAGCCGCTGATGCGCTCGGGGCCCGTGCCGTCAATCGGCCTGCTTTCCACTTTGCTCCTCCCGCGGGCTGGATGAACGATCCGAACGGCTTGCTGTATCACGACGGGGAATACCACCTGTTTTACCAGGCGTATCCTGCGGATACCAAACGCGTGATTTATCCCGGACCGGCCGGTGCTGCCGGTGCCCACATCAGCTGGGGTCATGCCGTGAGTCGCGACTTGATCGGTTGGGAGCACCTGCCGCTAGCCATCCCCGAGGAGGTCGGGAAGAATCGGCTGGGCGCCATTTACTCCGGCAGCGCCGTGGTGGATTATGCGAACCGCAGCGGGCTCGGCTCCGAAAATCAGCCTGCCGTGGTCGCCTTCTACACCGTGATGCAATTCGGGCCCGCCGCTGCCGATGGCAGTTGGCAGCCGACGACCCAGCCGGTCGCCATCGCCTACAGCACCGACCGCGGCCGAACCTTCACCAAGAATGACCGGAACCCAGTCGTTGACGTCGGCGACCGAAAGTTCGGCGATCCGAAGGTGTTCTGGCACGAGCCATCGCAGCAGTGGATCATGGTCAACATCTGGGGCTACACCCAGGGCAAGGTCGGGTTCTGGGGCTCGTCTAATCTGAAGGATTGGAAATTCCTCAGTGAGTTTCGCGCCGAACAGGAGGCCCCGGGAAAATGGGAGTGCCCTGACCTGTTTCCCCTCGCGGTCGACGGTGACACTGGGAGGACGAAGTGGGTGCTGAAGGTGAATTGTCGCAACAAGAAGTATTTCATCGGCGAGTTCGACGGCCGCGAGTTCCGCGCGGATCCCGCTTTGGATAGCTCGCTCCCGTATAGTCAGGGTAGTTTTTATGCCGAGGTCACTTTCAACGGCATTCCGCAGACCGACGGCCGGCGGTTGATGATGGGGTGGATCAACCAAGGAACCAGCGAGAAACGGGCTTGGACCGGCCTGCAATCCGTGACGAGGGAGCTCACACTCAAAACCACGCCGGAAGGGTTACGCGTCTGCCAAGAACCCGTGAGGGAACTAAGAAAACTGCGCGGGACGGGTCGGAAATGGGAGGATGTGAACATCACTCCGGGAGAAGCCCCTTCCACGCTGGGACTGGTCGGCAGCCTCTGGGAACTTCAGGCCGATTTTTCTCCTGGGTCTGCGGCCGAGTTTGGTTTCCGATTTTCCCTCGACGACGGTCGGGAGGTAAAAATCGGCTATGACCAGGCTGAGCAGCAGATATTCTTCGATCAACCCGGCCAGAATCGGAGGAATACTCCGCAACCCCTGAGGGGCAGCACGCTCACGTTGCAGGTGCTGGTGGATCACTCCGTGATCGAGGTGTTTGCTGAAGGGGGCGAAACCAATCATGTCCTCGTGATCAATCCGGATGCCAGCGTCACAGGCGTCAGCTTGTTCGCAAAGGGAGGACTGGCCGCGGTGAAACGATTGGAAGCTTGGCCTCTCGGCAAATGACTGACCGACCACACCACGAAGTGCCTAACCGCGAAACCCACCCTCACGCTCCTCACCGCCCTGCTGCTCGTGCCGCTGGCCGGGCAGGAATTCCCGTTGCCAAAGCGCGCGCTGCCGTGGCCCGCATGGGCAACCAGCCTACCACGTGCTCGCACCACCCACCGCATTTCAAACCCACCGCATCCCCATGAATCCACTACTCCGCCTCCGTGTCGACCGCGCCCTACAGTCCGGTCGTGCTTTGTCCGTCTGCGCCACCCTCCTCTCCGGCTTTGTCCCTGCCGCCCTCGCGCAATCCGCTCCCGCCGCGGCCGATCCCGTTCGCCCCAGCCCCTCCGACCCCACCGTGCGAAAGGTGGCGACGGAAAGCACCAGCCCCGCGCAACCGCCCACTGGCGAAGGCATCATCAAACTTTCCCCTTTCATCCTCAGCGACAAATCGGTCTCCGGCTATGCCGCCACCGAAACGCTCTCGGGCACGCGCCTACGCACGGACCTCAGGGATGTCAGCGCCTCCCTCTCCATCCTCACGCCGGAGTTCATCCAGGATCTCGGCATCACCTCCTTTGAACAAGCCCTGACATACACACCCAGCGTGAATCTCGACCAGGGCGATCCCAGCAACGGCGGCGTCGCGCTGCGGGCCGGCTCCGGCCAGGATTTTTCCATCCGCGGCTTCTCGGGTGATGCGGGTATCTCCAACGACTTTTTCTCCGGCTACGTTACGAACGATATCTACAACACCGAGCGCATCACCCTTTCGCTCGGGCCCAACGCGCTCCTGATCGGCGTCGGCAGCCCCCAAGGTGCGGTCGTGACCTCCACCAAGCGCGCCAAAATGGGGAAAACCTCCACGCAGATCTCCTTCCGGACTGCCAAATGGGACTCTCACCGCGTGTCACTGGACCACAATCAGCCGCTGATCGCCAACCGGCTCGCCCTTCGCATCAACGGTCTCTTCGACCGCCAGCACGAGTTTCGCGGTGCCGAGGGCAAGAACCAGGAGCGCGTTACGCTCGGCCTCGTCGCCCAGCCGTGGAAGAACACGAAGGTCACGATCAATCATGAGAACTACGATGTCGGCCTGAACAACGCCGCCTTGGTCTGGGGCTTCGACGGCGCCGCGCTCGCCTGGATGGCCGCCGGCAAACCCGTCGTCGGCAACGACCCTAGGAACTACCTTTTGCCCATCAACGCGCAGACCCAGACGATCGTGATCGGCCTGGACCTCGCCAATCCGCTGGTGAACATGCGCACCCAGCGCACGCTACCCGCTGCCACCTTCGGCGGCGTCAACAGCATCAGCTACACGTCCCTGCGGCCTTGGGAGACCTTCGGCCTCTCGCAGGATACTTTCCTCTACGGCGGCACGCGGAAAAATCCCCCCAACCAGCTGCGCGGCTCCTGGACCCACCTCTTGCTCGAACAAAAGCTCGCTCCGAATCTCTACCTCGAACTCGCCGGCGCGCGCGCCCGACAGCACCGCGACCTCGACCAGAACAACCTCACCAACATCACCATCGATCCCAATCCCCTGATGAGCGACGGATCACCCAACCCCGGCTACCTTGTGCCCTATCACGACAGCGGCGTGAGTCTCATCCGTATCTTCGATGACAAAAGTGACGAATACCGCGCCACCCTTTCCTACGAGCTCGACCTCGCCCGGCGCGGCCCATGGCTCGGACGCCACAGCGTCTCGCTCCTCGGCCAGACCGGCACGAAGTACGCATCTCAGGTCGGCTTGGCCGCCTACAACCTCGGCACCGTCGGCCGCGCCGGCTGGGGCAATGCCGCCGCCGCCGGCATCAACTGGTTCAAGGCCCGCCACTACTTCCGCAACGGCAATGTCCCCGAGATCTGGACCACTACCGCCCTCATCAAACACGCCGCGGAGATCTCCGCCTACGGCAATCTCCGCGGCGCCGCCGCAAACGATCGTGCGCCCGTCGACCTGCGACTCCTCCCTCGTAGCTCCCCGATATCAGATAAAGTCACCACCGACAGCCTTTCCTTCGGCTGGCAGGGGCGTTGGTTGCGAGACCGGCTGGTCACGCTATTCGGCTACCGGACAGACCACATCACGACCTATGGCGCCCCGGAGTCGCAGAATCTCATTTTGCCCGAAACAGTCGGCCGATCCACCAGCCCCACCTATAACTATAACTTCTTCGACTATGCTTCCGCGACGGGGCCCATTAACCTAAGCAGTGATGCTCGAGGGCTTTCGCGCACGTTTGGCGGCGTATTTCATGTCTTCCCCTGGCTCAGCCTCGGCTACACTCAGTCCAACAACTTCACGCCAAACCAGACCACCATGAGGACGGCCCTCGGCACCTCCTTTCCCAATCCCAGCGGCGAGACCCGGGATTTCAGTGCCAGTCTCTTGCTGCTGGACAACAAGCTCTCGCTTCGCCTCGCGCGCTTTGACACCACCGCCGTTAATCAGAGATATGCCGTCGGCAACAAATTAACCCCTGCCAGACAGCTCCTTTCGTACCTCCAAGAAAACTACAAGGCCGCAGGCGACTCGCACTTCCAAGCGATGGAAATCCTTTATCCGGTGCAAGACGGAGGCCACGATGTGCGCAACATCAATGCCACCGGCTGGGAGCTAACGGTCGTCTACAACCCGACGCGGCAGTGGCGGGTCTCTCTTTCCGGCAGCTCCAACAAGAACATACTGGTCGACGACGACAGGTATGCTGGTCTCTACTTCGCCAGAGACACCGCCTTCGAGGGACTCGGCACCTGGCGAAAGTTCGCTAACGAGCTCCAAAAGGTGGCCTCCGGCACCGCCTCCAGCAGTTTCGACCTCAATCCCGCCAGCCCCGCGGATCGCCAGAAGGCCCAGGCCGACGCCACCTACATCAGATCGCAGGTCGACAGCAGCGAGAGGAGCTACCTCGACGGTCAGCAACTCATCGGCCGAAGCCAGAGTCGCACTGGCGGCCAATACAACTTCAACGGCGTCACCGCCTACGACTTCACGGAGGGCCGGCTCAAGGGATGGACGCTGGGCGGCAATTTCCGCTATCGCTCCGCCGCCGTCGTCGGCTACAGCCGCCTGATGGGCTCCACCGGTCGACCCGGGCTCCTAAGCGTCAAGGATCCTATCATGGGGGAGGCTAACTGGGACTTTGGCGCCCTGATCGCTTGGAAACACAAGCTCACCCGGAAGGTGAATCTCCGGGTTCAGCTCAATATCCAAAACCTCCTCAACGAAACCGATCCCCTGCTCACTGCCGTCGATACCGATACGAATAGCGTCTACGGCACCGCCCACGCCGCGGTCCCAGTCTATTACACCCTGCTGCGCCCCCGCAATTTTGTCCTCAGCACCACCTTCGATTTCTGACCTAACCCCGCCGCCGGCTTCGGGCAGATGCAGCCGGGCGATCGGTTTGGTGCCGGCCCGAACGAAGCCGAGGGGATCAGGCCTAAACAACAGTGATCGAAAAACCCCTCCCGGATCCGATCCCCCTCAAGATCCAGTTTCCTTCCAATTGGAGTTCGCGCCGGGCAAGGTGACGTTCGTCTCGACCACGGGCCAACGCGTCACCGCTGCGGTGCGGCATGAGTTTCTCAGAACGGGCAAACTCTGATCTGAAAATTACCCAATCCCTTCCTCGACCAATCATGAAAAAACACCTGCTCCCTCTCTGCGCACTCACGCTCGCCTTCCTCGCGGGCTGCGGCAAACCGGCAAACACGGCGAATACACCGTCCGCCCCCGACAAGTCGAAGGGCACGATCGGCGTCTCGCTGCTCACCCTCGACAATCCGTTCTTCAAAGTCATCGGCGACAACATCACTGCCGAAGGCAAGAGGCGCGGTTATGAAACCATCGTGGTCAGCGGCGACAAGGACGTCGCCAAGCAGGGCAACCAGATCAAGGACTTCATCGTGAAAAAGGTCAGCGCGATCGTGCTGAGCCCGTGCGATTCGAAGTCGATCATCCCGGTGATCCAAGAGGCCAACGCCGCCGGCATTCCGGTCTTCACGGTGGACATCCCGTGCAACGAACCCGGCGTTAAGATCGTGACGCAGATCGCCACCGACAACTACGGCGGCGGCAAGGAGGCCGGCCAGGCGATGATCGAGGCACTCGGCGAGGCCGGCGGCAAAATCGCCGTGCTCCACTTCAAACAGGCCGAGTCGTGCCTCCTGCGCGTGAAGGGATTTCGCGAGGTGATCGACGCCCACAACGCAAGCGGCAAGGCGAAGATCACCATCGCGACCGAACTGGAGAGCGGCGGGGCCAAGGATGTAGGCTACAAGGCCGCCGAGGATGCTTTGCAGGCGCACCCCGATCTGCGCGGCATCTTTGCAATCAACGATCCCGCCGCGCTCGGGGCCCGCGGCGCGCTCGAAAAGGCGGGCAAGACCCAGGTGTTGATCGTGGGCTTCGACGGCCAGCCCGAGGGCAAGCAGGCGATCAAGG
>Ga0208960_1001294_pt1 | contig 13433 bp, 8 predicted proteins | sample GreLakmeON33MSRF_FD_187703 | JGI IMG/M metagenome (GOLD analysis project Ga0208960, IMG submission 187703) | Freshwater lentic microbial communities from great Laurentian Lakes, MI, USA - Great Lakes metaG ON33MSRF (SPAdes) | ecosystem: Environmental > Aquatic > Freshwater > Lake | place: Great...
TCAGTTTGCAATCGAGGCACTCGGCGATGCCCAGCTCGTGCAGCTTCTCCAACGCGCGCAGGAAGAACGCGGCCTGCGCAGCAGCGCTCCCTTCGCCACCGCCGCCGGAGAGCGACGCTACTTTCTTCACCTTCGCAATCAAGTCAGTGCGTTCCTTCGCCAGCGTCGTCGCACGCTCTGCTGCTGCGGCGCGATCGAAGTATTTGCGGCCCTCAATCCACGTCTGCTCGCACAACGTGTCGTAGGCCAGCGGCGACTTGCTCCACAACGCGAAGTCCGCGTCTTTGCCGGGTTCCAGCGAGCCGACCCATTGGTCCACGCCGAGCTGCTTCGCCGGATTCAACGTCACAAACTTGAGCGCCTCAGTTTCACTCGTGCCGCCGTATTTCACCGCCTTCGCGGCTTCGAGATACATCCGCCGCGCCAGCTCGGAGGAGTCGGAGTTGAAGGACACATTTACCCCGCGCGCGTGCATCAAGCTGCCGGCGTAGGGGATCGCGTCAAAGACCTCGAACTTAAACCCCCACCAGTCCGTGAAGCACGAGCCGCCCGCGCCGTGCCGGGCGATTTCGTCCGCGACCTTGTAGCCTTCGAGGACGTGCTGGAGCGTCGCCACGCGCACGCCGAAGCTCTCGCAGACGCGGAGGAAGGCGATGATTTCGTCGCCGCGATAGCTGTGGCAGTGGATGCGGCGCGTGCCGTTGAGAATCTCGCCGAGCGCCTCCAGTTCGAGGTTCGTGCGCGGCGGCACGCCGCCCTTGCGCGTGTAGTCGGCCCAGTCGTCGAGATACTGGCGCGCGGCGGTGAAGCGGTTCACGTAGAAAGTCGGCACGCCCATGCGGGACTGCGGGAAACGCGTGGTGTTCTTTTCGCCCCAGTTCGACTGCTTCACATTCTCGCCGAGCGCGAACTTGATGCCGCCCGGGGCGTTCGTGAACTTCAGCCCCTCCGGCCCCGCCCCGAAGCGCAGCTTGATGACGCTGTTCTGGCCACCGATGGGATTGGCCGAGCCGTGCAGCAGGTTGGCCATCGTCAACCCGCCGGCGAGTTGCTGATACAAGTTCTCCGTCTCTGAGTTCACCACGTCGGCGATGCGGACCATGGCGGTGCTGGGCAAGGAACCTTCGTTGACGCCGCCGAGAATCGCCGTGTGGCTGTGGCAATCAATCAGGCCGGGCGTGAGATGCTGACCGGCGGCGTCGATGACCAGCGTGTCGGCACTCAACTGCGCTTTGAAGTAGCCGACTTGCTGCACCTTGCCGCCGACGATGAGCACGCTGGCGTTGGTGAGCGTGCCCTGCGGGCCACAGGTCCAGACCGTGGCGTTGCGGATGAGCACGGACTTCGGGGCAGCGAGCGGGCCGCGCGAGGCGTTGGGCGGCTGGGCGAGGCGCTGCTTCTGGAGCGCGGTGAGTTCGGCTTTCTTCTTCTCCGCGTCAGCTTTCTTCGTGTCCTTGGCTTCGGCCTTTGGCTCGGCGGGCTTGGCTGGGATAGCTTTCACAATGGCGGGCTTCGGCGGCTGCGTCTCGAAGACCACGCCGTCAATCCACACCTGCTTCACCTTCGCCTCCGCGTCGAAGTAGCCCGCGCCCTCGACCACCGTGAGGTTCGCGATCTTCCCCTTCTCAATCGTCCCGAGCCGGTCGGCCACGCCGCAGAGCTTCGCCGGCACGGTGGTCAGCGCAGCCAACGCGTCGCGCTCCGAGAGGCCACGGTCTATCGCGAGGCGGAGGTTCTTGCGGAAGACTTTCCGGTCCCCGAGCGCGTGGGTGGTGAGCGCGACTTCCAGCCCTTGCTGCCGCAGCATCGCCGCGTTCTCCGCCGCCCAGTCCCAGTGCCGCAACTGGTCGAGCGAGACATCCAGCCAATCATCTTCATCCGGCAGCTTCGGTGCGGACGGCAAGTTCAGCGGCATGATGAACGGCGCGTTCACGGCCTTCATCAAGTCCGGCCGCCGCCACTCGTGACCGCTGCCAACCACGGCGAAGTTCAGCCCCAGCTCGCGCGCGAGCTGCCCGGCGCGGTCGCCCATCAGCACGCTGCCCGGCTCGAAGACGACGGTGGTCTGCCGGTTGAGGACGGGCGCGAGGGCGTCGAGGGCGGGGTTGAGGTCGGGGCGTTTGCGGGCCGTGGGCTTGGCGCGGTAATCGGCCTGGTCGAGCACGTAGTGACGCGCGTCGGCGAAGGTCTGGCGCACCACGGCAATCGTCCCCATGAGCGACTTGGGATAAACCTCCTGCGACTCGAACGCGATGTGCTGGTGCGTGTCGGCCCGGAGAATCGCCTCGTTCGGCGGCGCGTCGCTGAGATTCACGAACGCGCTGGAGCCGCGGAGAATGCCCTTGTTCGGCACGACGTTGCCAGCGGTGAAGCCAAGCTCGCGGAGCGTCTCCAAGGTCTTCGCGTTCGGCGTGTAGCCCGTCGCCACGCGCGCCTGCGGCGTGACGCTGGTGACTTCGTAGCCCGCGCCCGGCTGGAGCCGAACCTTCTCTTGGCTCTCGACGCCGAGGAAGTTCACCCCGCTGGTGAGGCCGCCAATCGGGTCCACATGCGTGGTTGCGACCGGCGCGTTCGTGCCAGTGATGCTGAGGTAAGGGTCGATGAACCCGGCGTAGATGACGGAGTTGCTGGCGTTCCAAATGCGCGCGTCCGACGGCGGCTTCACGTCGCGCCCGACGGCCTCGATGATTCCGTCGCGGAGGATGACCGTGGCGTTTTCGAGCGAGTTGCTGGGGTTGATGACCACGCGCCCACCGATGAGCGCGTGGACCCCGGGCGACTTCGGGCGATGACCAGGCGGGAGCAAGTCAGCGGCGCGGGCGGACAGTGCGCACGCGAGCAGGAGCATGGCGCAGCCGAAGCGGAAAGGGCCGATGTTCATTGAGGTGGGTTTATGGCTCGCGGCGGTGGGTTGTTCAATCCGAAACCACGAGCGCGCAGAGCTGAACCACTAACCCGCACTCAGCCGAGTCGAGTTCCCATTCCCATTAGTGCCGGTTAGGGCAGGGCAGTGGTTCCAGCGCTCTCTCCGGTTAAATGCGGATTTGTCAGCGGCGCGGGTTGTGCCACATTCGAGACAGCAAACCCAAACTCGTCGCGCCATGAATACCTTCCCGACCGGCCTCTGCACTCCGCCCTCGCCCGCCGACCTGTTCCGCACCCGCCGGGAATTTCTCGCGCAGTCGGGCCTGGGCTTCGGCGCGATGAGCCTCGCGGCGCTCACGGGCCTCGGCCTGATGCCCGCGTTGCCGGGGCAGGCTGCCGAGGTGAACGCCACCTCGCCGCTCGCGCCGAAGAAGCCGCACTTCCCGGCCAAGGCCAAGCGCGTGCTGCACATCTTCGCGCAGGGCGCGCCGTCGCACCTTGACACCTGGGACCCGAAGCCGGAGTTGGCGAAGTTCGATGGCAAGTCGCTGCCCGGCGGCGGGACGGGCTTCGGCTCACCGTTTCAGTTTCCGAAGCAGGGCAAATCTGGATTGGCGATGAGCGAGGTCTGGCCCGCGTTGAGCCAGCACGCGGACAAGCTCGCGGTCATCCGCTCGACCTACACGGACATCCCGGCGCACGATCAGGCGACCATCTTTATGAACACCGGCTCGCTGCGCTTCTCGCGGCCGAGCGTCGGCGCGTGGACGCTCTACGGCCTCGGCAGCGAGAACCAGAGTTTGCCCGGCTTCGTCGCCCTCTCGCCCGGCAACGTGGACGCGCAGAATCTCCGCTCGGCGTTTCTGCCCGGCGCGTTCCAGGGCACGGCGGTCAACTCCACGCGCAATCGGCCCGAGGAACTCATTGAGAACATCCGCAACAAATTCGTCTCGCTGCCCGAGCAGCGTCGGCAGCTCGACTTGCTCCACCAGCTCAACGAAGTCCACGCGCAGAAAATGCGGAAGGACGGCCAGCTCGAGGCGCGCTTGCAGGCGTATGAACTCGCGTTCCAGATGCAGATGGAGGCCGTGGATGCGTTCGACCTCACGAAGGAGCCGCAGGCCATGCACGACCTCTACGGCACGAACACCGCGCAGGGTCGGCAGATGCTCATCGCGCGGCGGCTGCTGCAAAAGGGCGTGCGCTTCGTGCAGGCGTGGCACGGCGGCTGGGACCATCACAACAACATGGTCACCGCGATGCGCAACACGGCGGGAGCCATTGACAAGCCCTTCGCCGCGCTGCTCACCGACCTCGCGCAGCGCGGAATGCTCAACGACACGCTGGTGATCTGGGGCGGCGAGTTTGGCCGCACGCCCGCAGCGGACGGCAACGCGATGGGCAACCCGGGCCGCAACCACAACGCGAAGGCGATGAGCGTGGTGCTCGCGGGCGGCGGCGTGAAGGGCGGCATCGCGCACGGGCAGACGGATGAACTGGGCGGGTCGGCCGTCGAGGACCGCGTCCACATCCACGACCTGCACGCGACAATGCTGCACCTGCTGGGCTTCGACCACGAGAAGCTGACCTTCCGCCACAACGGCCGCGATTTCCGCCTGACGGACGTGTATGGAAACGTGGTGCGGCAGGTGGTGGCGTGATGAATGGTCAAGTGTTGGTCATCGAGTTGCCGAGCAACTGGACCAACTCCGCCATCTCCCACGCCCGCTGCCGCGCCGACAGCACCTCCGCCGTGTGGCCGTGCTCCCAGACCGCGTGGCGGATGATCAGGCCCGTGTGATCGCGGAGGAGCGACTGCGCGAGCCAGCCGCCGAGATAGCCCGCGAGCACATCGCCGCTGCCGCCCTGTGCGAGTTGCGGATTACCGGAGGAGTTCACAAACACCTCGCCGTCCGCACGCCCGACGAGCGTGTGGCGGCCTTTCAACACCACCCAGCAACCGCCCCGCGACCGCGCGATTTCCCGCAGCGTCCCCTCGCGGTCGGTCAGCACGCCGGCCTTCGCGATACCGAGCATCGCCGCTGCCTCGCCGGGATGCGGAGTCACCACGCGCAACGCGCCTGCGTGCGTCGGTCCACGCGGCAGCCAAGCCAACGCGCTCGCGTCCGCGATGACCGGCAGCGGTGACTCCTGCCACAAGCGAACCGCCTCCTGAACCAGCGCCGGCGGCACGTCCACTCCCGCAAGACCCGGCCCAATCAAAATCGCTGAACACGACTTCGGCAGCGACGCACCCGCCACCCACGGATGCACCATCGCCTGCGCGAGCTGCGCCGCCACCAGCGCATACGCGCGCTCCGTGGTGAACACGCTCACCAGCCCCGGCATCGCCCGGAGCGCACCGCGCGCCGCCAGCACCGCCGCGCCGTGATAGCCCTGACTGCCCGCGAGAATGACGAGATGGCCGAACGTCCCCTTGTGCCCTGCCACCGGACGCGGCGGCGGGAAGTGCGTGAAATCCTCGGGCAACGTCCAGTTCAACTCGGTGTTGAAGGGACACGCCACCAGTCCGATGTCGGCCGCCACCTCCAACCGGCCAGTGAACGCTGCGGCTTGCGGCTGCAACAGCCCGGCCTTCATCGCGCCGAACGTCAGCGTCACCGTCGCATGCACCGCGGTGCCGAGCGGTTCGCCCGTGTCCGCGTTTAAGCCCGACGGCACATCCACCGCGAGGATGGGGACGCGCGACGCATTCAACGCCTGCACCAGCCGCAGCCAATCCCCCGCCAGCGCACGGCTCAAGCCGATGCCGAACAACCCGTCCACGATGAGCGCGCCGGCAAAGTTCCTCACTTCTGCCACTGCTGCGTGCGGGTCGGTCACGTTCACCAAGCGCACGGGTCGGTCGGTCAAATCCTCTGCGGCAAAGCGCGCGTCGTCACCATTGTGGCCCTTGCCAGCCAGCACGAGAAGCTCCGCGCCGGGCCGCGTCAACCGCCGCACACATCTCGCCACAGCCTGGCCCGCGCGCCGCAGGACCGAGGCCTCGGACACGCCAGTCGCCCACGTTGTGCGCTCCCATTCGCGCATCTGTGCGATGTTGATGACCGGTGTTGGCACAGCGCAAATAGAGGTGAAAACCGCTGATGACGCAACGGCCCTCCAAAGGCGGCGCTACTGGGTCGCGACGCAGTAGAGAAATTTGTCTGAGCGCAGGAACAGCTCCTTGCCGCTCACGGCAGGCGTGGCGTTGAACTGCGTGGCGTCGGAAGCGAAGGAGTTTTGAGCCACGAGTTTGAACTGCGGTTTCGCCTCGATGACGAACGTGCCGTTGCGCCGGCTGACGGCGAAGAGGTTCCCATTCGCCAGCACGGCTGAAGCATAAAATGGCTTGCCGCCGCGGCCGCTCGCGCTCGCGCCGGGGAGTCGCTCCTTGAAGACCTGCTCGCCGGTCTGCGCGTCGAGGCAGAGCGCGAAGCCCTGGTCCGTCACGACGTAGAGCCGGCCTTCGTGCAACACGGGCGTGGGGACGTAGGTGCTGTTGCGCGTCTGCCAAAGCCGGTGCGAAATCGTTACGTCACCCTTGCCGCCGGTCTTCACCGCGACCGCGCCGAGCTGTGGGAAACCACCGAACGCGAAGACGACGCCCTCGCCCACGACGACGCTCGGCGCGATGTTGCCGGGCAGGCCGGTCGTGGCGAACCAGCGGAGTTTGCCAGTGTCGGGATTGAGCGCCCACAACTCCTCCGGCAGCGCGAAGACCAACTCGGGTGCGGTCGGGGTGCCCGCGAGCGCCGGCGAGCCGAAGACGTATTCGAGCGCGGCCCCGGGTGCGCGCCAGACTTCCTTGCCCGTCTTCTTGTCGAGCGCGACGACGGCGTGGGCTTCCTCGGAGGCGGTGATGATGACGGTGTCCTTGTAGAGCACGGGGCTGGCGGCGGAGCCCCAGTTCTTCTGGTTCGCACCGTCGCCGAGCTTCACATGCCAGAGCTGTTTGCCATCGAGGTCGAAGGCCGCCGCGCCGCTGCGCCCGAAGTAAACGAAGACGCTTTCCCCGTCGCTCGTGGGCGTGTGGCTGGCGTAGCCGTGCTCAGGCAAGTAGCCCTCGTAGTGGTCCACCTGAGTTTCCCCGGCAACCGCTCGCGTCCACTTCACCTTGCCGCTCGCGCGGTCCACGCAGACGAGTTCGCGGCTCAACGGGCTCTTGCCCTTCGTCACGCCGTAGCCCGTCCAGCACGTCACGAACACGCGGTCGCCGACGAGGATGGGACTCGATGTGCCGGGGCCGGGCAGCTCGGTTTTCCACTTCACGTTCTGCGTGTCGCTCCAAGTGGTCGGCGGCTGCGCGCCTGTGGCAATGCCCGAGCCGTTGGGGCCACGGAAGCGCGGCCAGTCCGGTTCGGCGGCGAGGAGGGGAAGCGCGAGGGCGAGAAGCAGGGCGGCCAAGGCAGCTGCGTGGTTAGCAGTTTGGCTCCTGAACCTCGTGGGACAGTCAGTGAGGGGAAGTGGGTTCATGCAGCAATGGTATAATCCCGCCTATTTTTCACCCTTTCCCGGTGGCGGGCCTTTGCCGGGTGGACCGCCTTTGAACCCCACGTCCCCCGCGCCGAAGCGCATCGGCGGCGGCCCACGGCGGAAGAAGCTGCTCTCCGGCGTGCCCTTGAACTGGCGCGGGATGAACGGAAAATTCTCCGTCAGCACGTAGTGATACGTGCCCTGCGGAAACTCCGGCGTGACGCCGAAGCGCCCGTTCGCCTCGTCGAGGTCGCCCGCGCCCTTCACGAACTCAAAGTCTTCGACGTAGCTGCCATCGAACTTTCCGCCCGGCCCGCTCGCCCGCGTGCCCTCGCGCAGCCGGTAGCTGGACTTCATCCGCTTCACCGCGCTGTTCGTGCTCTTGGCGTCCGAGTAATCCCACGGGCCGTAAATCGGAAAGCCATCCGCTGCCCAGCCGACTTGCGCGACCCGCTCCTTGCCGCCGGTGCGCAGCTCAATCAAGCCCGTCGGCAGCGCGTGGTAGTGATACGCACCGCTGGGCTGGACGTGCGCGTTGTGCCGGTCCACGCCGAGCTTCTGCGAGCCGCTGATGGGATCGAGCGTCCAGCCCGAGCGCGGGTCCATCTGCCACCACTCCGCCGCGCCGGGGTCGAAGACGACGCCATTCAGCGCGATGCCGAAGGGGTGCATGACGAGCTTGGTGAACGTGGCGTTCTCCTTTGGCGCGAGCGGCACGCGGTAGTTATAATTCTGCGCCGTCACCAAGTGCGGGTTGCCGCGATTCGGGAACTGCCCGGGTGCGTGGTCCGGCAAGCCATTCGCGCGGATGACGCGGAAGCCGCCCTCCACCGTGATGCTTACCTGGCTCTTGCCCGGACTCTGCCCATCGCCCGCCGGCGCGGCGTATTGCTTGCCCTTCTGCTCGCCGCCGCCCGGTCCGGCAGGGCCTTTGGGTTCGGGTGGGCGGAATTGCGCATGGACCAGAGCGGACAGCCCCAGCACGGAAAGCAAGACGGTCAGTGTGTTGGGCGGGCGGATTGGGGTTCGTTGCAGCATCGCGAACATTAAGCTGCAACCTAGCGGGCCACCGGTTGATTGCCGAGCAACATTCTCGGAGCGACTCGTCAACGCGTTGCTCTCCATCGCAACACTGGCGGCACAGAGGCGCAGTGTTCGAGCTTGCGGCCCGCCCCTCGCTTCTTGAAGCTCCGCCTCGTTGCACCCTGTTTCATCCATGCGGCTCGCCTCCGTTCTCACGCCGCTGAACGAATACAACCTCACCCTCGCGGCGCAGTGCGGAGTCGAGGACATCACGGTGCGCTATCCCGGCCCTGACCCGGAGCACCTCCTGCGGCAGCAACGCCAGATTGAATCGCATGGCCTGCGCCTCGCCATTGTAGAAGGTTACCTTCCCATCGAGCGCCTCAAGCTCGGGCGCGACGACGGCTCCGAACTCGCCGCGATGAAGTCGCTCATCCGCCAGATGGGCCACGCTCGCATCCCCATCCTTTGCTACAACTTCATGGCCGGCACCGACTGGGTCCGCACGCGGCTGGACGCGCCCGAGCGCGGCGGAGCGCGCGTCACGGAGTTCAACCTCACGGCGGCGGAACACGCGGTCTCCCTCAGTCCCACCGCCAGCACGATCAGCGGCGAGCGCATCTCGGCGAATGAGCTCTGGTCGAACCTCGAACGATTGCTCCGCGAACTCGTGCCCGTCGCAGAGCAAAGCGGCGTGGTCCTCGCCATGCACCCGGATGACCCACCGCTGCCGGAGTTCCAAGGCAAGGCCCGCATCATGAACTCGGTGGAAAACTTCGAGCGCCTCGTCCGCCTCGTGCCCAGCGCGCACAACGGCATTTGCTTTTGTCAGGGCACCTTCGCCGCGATGGGCGCGGACATCCCTGCAACCATCCGCCGCCTCGGCCCGCACATCCGCTACGTCCACTTCCGCGACGTGCGTGCGACGGGCCCGGGGCACTTCGTCGAGACTTTCCACGACAACGGCCCGACCGACATGGTCGCCGCGATGGCCGCGTATCGCGAGGCGGGCTTCACCGGCCCGATGCGCCCCGACCATGTCCCGCAGCTCATCGGCGAGGAAAACGGCGAGCCGGGCTACACCATGCTGGGCCGCCTCTTCGCGTATGGCTACATGCGCGGGCTGATGCAAGCGGCGGAGAAATTCGTCCGAGTGCCCAGCCAATCCTGACAACACCCGCTCCTCTTTAGCCCCACCACGTCATGTCCGCCGCCGCTCCCACCAACGTCCGCCATCGCATCATCGCCGTCAGCATGCTGATGGCGTTCATCCTTTACCTCGACCGCATCTGCATGGCGTTCATCCTCAAGTCCGCCTCGTTCCAGGCCGACGTGCCACTCACCAAGGAGGAGTTGGGTCGCGTCCTCGGCGCCTTCTTTCTCTCATACGCACTCTTCCAAGTCCCCGCCGGCTGGGCCAGCGACCGCTTCGGCGCGCGCAAGATGCTCACCATTTACATCCTGCTCTGGTCCGTCTTGACCGGTCTGACCGGCCTTGTGTCCAGCTTCGCCGGGTTGCTCGTCATGCGCCTGCTCTTCGGTGCAGCGCAGGCGGGCGCGTATCCGACCAGCGGCGCGGTCATCCGCCGCTGGATTCCGCTGACCTCGCGGGCGAAGTCCAGTTCCATGGTGGCGTTCGGGGGCCGGCTCGGCGGCACGCTCGCGCCGTTCGTCACTGCTTGGATGGTGATCAACCTCGGCCACTGGCGGCGGCCCCTGTGGGTGGACTGCGCGATCGGGCTGCTCATCGCGGCGCTTTACTGGCACATCGTCCGCGACCGACCCGAGGAGCATCCCGATTGCAACGACGCCGAACGCGCGCTCATCGGCCAGCCGCCGGTGGAGCAGCCCATCCCGACCCGCGAACTCCTCGCCATGCTCGGCGCGTTTTGCCGCAGCCGGAGCCTCTGGCTCAACGCCGCCGGGCAGATGCTCGTCAACGTCGGCTGGGTCTTCCTCGTCACCTGGCTGCCCATTTACCTGAAGGAGCAAAAGGGCGTTGAGGATGTCTCCAGCGGGCGCATGGTCTCGTTCGCACTTGCGTTCGGCATGGTGGGCCAGCTCGTCGGCGGCGTGCTGGCGGACTGGAGCGTGCGCCGGTTTGGCCTGCGCTGGGGAAGGGTGCTGCCCATGTCCGCCTCGGGCTTCCTTGCCGGCTCGGCTTACCTTGCCTGCCTGCAAATGGACTCCGCGTGGGGCGTCATCGCCTGCTGCTGCGTCGTCTCCTTCGCAGTGGACATGGGCAACCCCGCCATCTGGGCCTTCATGCAGGACGTGGGTGGGCGCGCGACCGCTGCTGCGTTCGGCTGGGGCAACATGTGGGGCAATCTCGGCGCGTCCGCCATGTCCATGCTCGTCCCGGAGTTGATGAAGATGGGCCCGACCGGCGAGGCCGGGCAGCGGATTGTCTTCTTTGTGTGCGCCGGTGCGCTGTTCCTCCACAGCCTGCTTGCGCTCGGCCAGGACGCCACCAAGCCCGTGTTGAAGCAGGCGACTCCCTCCGGCGCGTGAGCTCTGCATGAAGCTTCCGTAGTCGCAGGCTTCAGCCTGCGCGTCAGTTCATGGCGGCGGGCGCTTGCGCAACTCGGCGCTCACCGAGCGCCGCTCCATCAAGCCCGCGATTCGCAACCTCTGGGTTGCACCACCGCACTTCCTCGCTAAACTCTCGCGCGTGAAAACCCTGTTCCCCGCCCTCGCACTCGCGCTCTTCGCCGCGACCGCTCTCGCCGCTCCGGCCAAGCCCAACATCATTTACATTCTCTGCGACGACCTCGGCTACGGCGACGTGAAATGCCTGAACCCACAGGGCAAAATCCCCACGCCGCACCTCGACAAGCTCGCCGCTGCCGGGATGTATTTCACCGATGTTCACTCCAGTTCCTCCGTCTGCTCGCCCACGCGCTACGGCATCATGACGGGCCGCTACAACTGGCGCACTAAGCTCCAGAGCGGCGTGCTCGGCGGCCTCAGCCCCCGCCTCATCGAGCCGGGCCGCCTCACCGTCGCGCAATTGCTTAAGAACAACGGCTACCACACCGCCGCCATCGGCAAGTGGCACCTCGGCATGGACTGGGTGAAGAAGGAGGGCAAGACCGTCGCCGAGTTGAACGTCGAGTCCGCCGACCAGATTCACAACGTGGACTACGCGCAGCCCATCAAGAACGGTCCGAACGCCGTCGGCTTCGACTACTACTACGGCATCAGCGCGTCGCTCGACATGGTGCCTTACACGTTCATCGAGAACGACCGCGTCACCAAGCTCCCGACCGTGGACAAGGACTTCCCGATGTTCCTCGGACGCGCGCAGGGCAAGTGCCGCCTCGGTCCCGCCGCGCCGGACTTCGAGGTCGAGGACGTGCTGCCCACGTTGACCACGAAGGCCATCGGCTACGTGAAGTCCCGCGCCGCCGAAGCAAAGGCGGGCAAGCCCTTCTTCCTCTACCTGCCGCTCGCCTCACCGCACACGCCCATCGCGCCCACGAAGGAATGGCAGGGCAAAAGCGGCCTCAACCACTACGCCGACTTCGTCATGCAGACCGACGCCGCCATCGGCCAACTCCTGGCCGAGTTGGACAAGCAAGCCCTCGCCGAGAACACCCTCGTCATCGTCACCAGCGACAACGGCTGCTCGCCGCAAGCCGACTTCCCCGCGCTGCTGGCCAAGGGCCACAACCCCAGCTATGAGTTCCGCGGCCACAAGGCCGACATCTTCGACGGCGGCCACCGCGTCCCGTTCCTCGTGCGCTGGCCCGCGCGAGTGAAGGCCGGCACCCTCTCGCAGCAGTTGCTCTGTCTCACCGACTTCATGGCCACCGCTGCCGAAATCATCGGCGCAAAAACCCCTGACAATGCCGCCGAGGACAGCGTGAGTTTCCTCCCCGCACTGCTCGGCACGGCCAAGGCTTCGCTGCGCGAAGCGCTCGTCCACCACTCCATCAACGGCTCCTTCGCCATCCGCCAAGGCAACTGGAAGCTCGCCCTTTGCCGCGAGTCTGGCGGCTGGAGCGACCCGCGCCCCGGCACGCCGAAAGCCACCGCCCTCCCGCCCGTCCAACTCTTCGACTTGGACAAAGACATCGGCGAGCAAATCAACGTGCAAGACAAGCACCCCGAAGTCGTCGCCCGCCTCACGAAGCTTCTGGAGAAATACGTCGCCGACGGCCGCAGCACGCCCGGCACACCGCAGCAGAACGCCGTGCCCGTGCAGCTCGTGAAGACCGCGAAAGCTGCGCCCGCCAAGGCGAAGTAGAAGTAGTTCGGAGCGCCGTTCTCCGACCCGGCGTCACGCCAAGCCGCAGTCTTGCGACCTCCCCCGCCCTTCGCCACTCTCTCCGCACAGTCATGGCCTCTTTCCCTGAGTTGTTTCGCAGCCTCAGCCCGGACGAACACCGGCGCGGACGCGAGTTCGAGCGGATCTGCAAATGGTTCTTGGAGCACGACCCGCAGTATCGGCGTCTCATCAAGCGCGTCTGGTTGTGGGACGACTGGCCGGGACGCTGGGGCCGGGACAAGGGAATTGACCTCATTGCCGAGGGCTTCGATGACAAACTATGGGCTGTCCAATCCAAGGCCTACGCGCTGACCCACTCCTTCGCCAAGAGCGGGGCTGACTGCGGGCAGAAGCCGCACCCCGCCAGCGCGCAGCAGCATTGACCGCGCTCCCGTAGGCGCACGCTTCAGCCTGGGGGAATTTATTTCGTTCTTCCCCGGTCCCTTTTCACCGACCGCTCACATTCCTGGCGGAGGGCTACGAGCGGCGCAGCGTGATTCTGGGCCGACGAAGCGTGCAACCAGACCGAACGGAGCCCAAGGTTCAATAACCTGTTGAAAAGAAGAGTTTTTCCTGATTCAGTCGTCCCCTATTGTTCATGGAAACCACCCCAACCAAGGCTGCAAATGGCCCTCAAACCAGCGCGCCCCGGCCTGGGTGCAGCGCAAATGAGGTTTCTTTCTGGCGAGTGACCCCCTCGCGGAGTCCATCGGACAAGCAGCCGTTTCCGACTTCATGTCGCGAAACGAACAATTGAACGCAGCGTGCCAAAGCGGTCTGGCCGGTAAGTTCCGGCGCG
>Ga0208960_1001296_pt1 | contig 13418 bp, 8 predicted proteins | sample GreLakmeON33MSRF_FD_187703 | JGI IMG/M metagenome (GOLD analysis project Ga0208960, IMG submission 187703) | Freshwater lentic microbial communities from great Laurentian Lakes, MI, USA - Great Lakes metaG ON33MSRF (SPAdes) | ecosystem: Environmental > Aquatic > Freshwater > Lake | place: Great...
TGACGGCGCCAGCGCGCCGCCCCTGGGCAGCACCGTCTCAGTGCTGCCCAAGGCCCTCGAGCGCAGCGGGGCAGCGGTGATCAAGCTGCCCACCAGCGCCTTTCGGCAAGACGGCCAAACCGCCGCAGTGTGGGTGCTGGAGGCGGCCACCATGACGGTGCGCCTGCAGCCCGTGCAGATTGCCACCGCCGACGGTAACGATGTGGTGGTGGCCGCGGGCCTACAGCCTGGCATGCAGGTGGTGGTAGCTGGGGTGCATGTGTTGTCCCCGGGGCAGAAGGTCACGGTTTATCAACAGAAACCTGCCCAGGCGCCAGCCGCCGTGGCGAAGTGAGTCCGAGATGAACCAGCCCGTCAAGTCCGAGCGCTTTAACCTGTCCAAATGGGCGCTTGACCATGCCGCACTGACCCGCTACCTGATGGTGGTGCTGATGGTGCTCGGCCTCCTGGCCTATTTCCAGCTTGGCCAGGATGAAGACCCGCCCTTCACCTTTCGCATCATGGTGGTGCGCGCCATCTGGCCCGGAGCCACCGCGCAGCAGATGGCCGAGCAAGTGACCGACAAAATCGAACGAACCCTGCAAGAGGTCCCCAATGCTGACAAGATTCGCAGCTTTTCGAAGCCAGGCGAGACCACTATTTTGTTTCAGCTCAAAGACTCCACCAAGGCCGGCGATGTAGGCCAGCTTTGGTACACGGTACGCAAAAAGATTGGCGACATGCGCCAGTCGCTGCCCAGCGGGATTCAGGGCCCCTTTTTCAATGACGAGTTTGGCGACGTCTTTGGCGTGATTTACGCGCTCGAGGCCGATGGCTTTAGTCAGGCCGAGGTCCGGACTTTTGCAGATTCGGTACGGCAGCAATTGCTTCGTGTGCCGGATGTCAACAAGGTCGAGTTGTTTGGCGCGCAGGACGAAAAAATCTACATCGAAATCGCGCAACGCCGTCTGGCCCAACTTGGTTTGGACATGAACCAGGTGCTGGTACAACTGGGTCAGCAAAACGCGATTGAGTCGGCCGGCACATTGCAAACCCCGCTGGACGTGTTCCAGGTACGGGTGGCCGGCCCGTTTACCGACCTCGAGCAACTCGCGGCCATGCCGATCCGGGGCAGCTCAGGCAAGCAGTTGCGGCTCGGCGATATTGCCGAAATACGTCGTGCCTACGTCGATCCGCCCCAAGTGAAGGTGCGCCACCAAGGCCGGCAGGTTATTGCACTCGGGGTTTCCATGGCCAAGGGCGGCGACATCATTGCACTGGGCGAAGCCCTGCAAACCGCCACCCGGCGCATTGGCAACACGCTGCCAGCCGGCCTGCGCTTGGTCAACCTGCAAGACCAACCGGCCGCGGTCACCAAGTCGGTCAACGAGTTTGTTGCGGTGCTGATCGAAGCCATTCTGATCGTTTTGGCGGTGAGTTTTATCAGCCTGGGCCTGCACAAACAGGGTGGCAGCGGGCCCTGGTTCAGGCGTTACTACCTAGACATGCGTCCGGGCCTGGTGGTCGGCATCACCATTCCCCTGGTGCTTGCCCTGACCTTTCTGGGCATGTACTTTTGGGATATCGGGCTGCACAAGATCTCTTTGGGCTCGCTCATCATTGGCCTGGGCCTGATGGTTGACGATGCCATCATTGCTGTGGAGATGATGGTGCGCAAGCTCGAAGAGGGTTATGACAAGGTGCGCGCGGCAACCTTCGCCTACGAGGTCACGGCCATGCCAATGCTCACCGGCACCTTGATTACCGCTGTGGGTTTTTTGCCGATCGGCATTGCCAAATCAGCCACAGGCGAGTACACCTTCGCGATTTTTGGGGTGACCGTGCTGGCCTTGGTGGTCTCCTGGCTGGTGTCTGTGTACTTTGTGCCCTACTTAGGAACCTTGCTGCTGAAGGCCAAACCCCTTGGCGCCAGCGATCAGCCGCAAGAGTCCTACAACACGCCTTTCTACAACGGCTTTCGGCGCACCGTGAACTGGTGCGTGGCGCACCGCTGGATCACCATCGGCCTGATGGTCTTGACCTTTGCTCTAGGGATTGCCGGGATGGGGCGTGTGCAACAGCAGTTTTTCCCAGACTCCAGCCGCCCGGAAGTTCTGCTGGATGCCTGGCTGCCCGAGGGCAGCTCGATTGCCGTGAACGAGCAGGTTGCCAAACGCATCGAGGCACGGTTGATGCAGCTGCCCGGCGTGTTGAGCGTCAGCACTTGGGTGGGCTCGGGTGTGCCGCGTTTTTACCTGCCCCTGGACAATATTTTTGCGCAGTCCAACGTGTCGCAGTTCATCATCCTGCCGTCTGATCTCAAATACCGTGAGCCGCTGCGCCTGAGCTTGGCGAGCATCATGGCGCAAGAGTTTCCGGAGGTGCGCGCGCGCATCAAGATATTGCCCAATGGCCCGCCGGTCGCCTACCCGGTGCAGTTTCGGGTCGTCGGTGGTGAGCCGGCTGTGTTGCGCCAGCGTGCAGACGAGGTCAAGGCGCTGTTGCGCGACAACCCCAATATGCGCGGCGTGAATGACAACTGGAATGAATTCGTCAAGGTGTTGCGCCTGGAGGTTGACCAGGCCAAGGCCCGAGCACTCGGCGTGAGTAGCCAGTCAATTGCTCAGGCCGCGAAGGTGCTGCTGGTGGGCAGTACGGTGGGGCAATACCGAGAGGGTGACCGGCTAATCGATATCGTGCTGCGCCAGCCGTCAGATGAGCGTAACGCCATCACGGATATCGGCCACGCCTACCTCAGCACGGCTGGCGGCCAGTCCATTCCGCTCACGCAAATTGCTAAGCCGACCTTCGCCTGGGAGCCCGGCGTGATGTGGCGCGACAACCGTGACTACGCCATCACCGTGCAAGGTGACATCATCGAAGGCCTGCAGGGTGCCACGGTGACGCAGCAGCTGTTGCCCGGTCTGCGCCTGCTCGAGGCCAGCTGGCAGGCGCAGGGTCTGAACGCCTACCGCATTGAGGTGGCCGGCGCAGTAGAGGAGAGTGCCAAGGGCTCGGCCTCAATTGCTGCTGGCGTGCCCATCATGCTGTTTGTGACCTTCACCTTGCTGATGCTGCAGCTGCACAGTTTTAGCCGTGCCATGCTGGTCTTTCTGACTGGCCCCTTGGGTATTTTCGGCGTAGCGGCTGCGCTGCTGCTCTCTGGGCGGCCCTTCGGGTTTGTGGCGCTTCTTGGGGTGATTGCCCTGATGGGCATGATCCAGCGCAACTCGGTGATATTGATCGATCAAATTGAGCAGGACCGCGCCAGTGGCATCCCGGCCTGGGACGCCATCGTTGAGTCAGCCGTGCGCCGTCTGCGCCCCATTGTGCTCACCGCTGCGGCCGCCGTGCTGGCCATGATCCCGCTGTCGCGCTCAGTGTTCTGGGGCCCTATGGCGGTGGCCATCATGGGTGGGCTGATCGTTGCCACAGTGCTCACCCTGCTGGCGCTGCCGGCCATGTACGCAGCCTGGTTTCGGGTCCAAAGGGAGCCCGCAGCCGCGGGTTAAAATCGTCCCTCACTGATTTGCTGGGGTGGCTCCAAAGGGCACCCCCTTTGTTTTTGCGCGGGTGGCGAAATTGGTAGACGCACCAGGTTTAGGTCCTGACGGTAGCAATACTGTGGGGGTTCGAGTCCCCCCCCGCGCACCACATATATTTTTGGAGATGCTTGATGACTGTTCATGTAGAAACCCTGGAAAAACTCGAGCGCAAAATGACGCTGTCGCTGCCTGTAGGCAGCATCCAGGCTGAGGTGCAAACGCGTCTGCGCAAGCTCGCTCGCACTGTCAAGATGGACGGCTTTCGCCCCGGCAAGGTGCCCATGAACGTGGTCTCGCAACGTTATGGCTACACAGTGCAGTACGAGGTCATGAATGACAAAGTCGGCCAGGCGTTTTCTGATGCTGCCAACCAAGCCAATCTGCGGGTTGCCGGGCAGCCGCGCATCACCGAAAAAGAAGGATCGCCCGCAGGCGAGTTGTCTTTTGATGCGGTTTTTGAGGTATTCCCCGAGGTTCGTCTCGGAGCGCTGGCCGACGCAGAGGTGGAAAAAATCAGTGCTGAAGTCGACGATGGCGCGGTCAACCGCACACTTGATATCTTGCGCAAGCAGCGCCGCACCTTTGCCCAGCGACCCCAAGATGCCCAGGCCCAGCTAGGAGACCGCGCCACGGTTGACTTCGAAGGCAAGATCGACGGCGAGGCCTTTGATGGCGGCAAGGCCGAAGCCTTTAGTTTCATCCTGGGCGACGGCCAGATGCTTGCAGAATTTGAGGCTGCTACCGTGGGCATGCAATCAGGCCAGAGCAAGACCTTTCAACTCAGCTTTCCGGCTGACTACCACGGCAAAGACGTGGCCGGAAAAACGGCAGACTTCATGCTCACTGTTAAAAAAATTGAGGCGGCACACCTGCCAGAGCTCAATAGCGCGCTGGCCGCTTCCCTTAACGTTGCAGAGCCCACAGTTGAGGGCCTGCGCGCAGACATCCGTAAAAACCTCCAGCGTGAGCTTGCCAACCGACTGCGTATGCGAAACAAGCAGGCGGCAATTGCGGCGCTGGTATCCAAAGCCGAGCTTGACCTTCCCAAAGCGAGCGTACAAGCCGAAATACAGCGCTTGTTGGAAGCTGCTCGCGCCGACCTCAAGCAGCGCGGTGTCAAGGACGCTGAAAAAGCATCAATCCCCGAGGATATTTTTCGTCCGCAGGCTGAAAGCCGTGTGCGCACGGGCCTGGTGGTGGCCGAGCTGGTGCGGGCCCACAAGCTGCATGCCAAGCCGGAGCAGGTTAAAGCTCATGTTGAGGAATTGGCTGCCAGCTATGAAAAACCGGGCGACTTGCTGCGCTACTATTACAGCGACAAGCAGCGCATGGCCGAGGTTGAGGGCCTGGTGATGGAAAACAACGTCACCGACTATGTGCTTGCACAGGCCAAAATCACCGAAAAAAGCATCTCCTTTGAAGAAATGATGGCCTCCAATTGAATTCCTTGGCTGCCTGCGCCCAGGCTTGTAAAGCCATGCCGAGTCCCCAACTACCTGAGAGTTTCTTTTTTTCGTTACATTACGGTGATAAGGGGTAGCTTCATGAGCATGCGGTATGGTTCGACAGAGATACAGGGCCTGGGCATGGTGCCAATGGTCATTGAGCAATCAGGCCGCGGCGAGCGGTCTTATGACATTTACTCGCGCCTGCTCAAAGAGCGCGTCATTTTCCTGGTGGGCCCGGTGAACGATCAGACCGCCAACCTGGTGGTGGCCCAACTGCTTTTTCTGGAGAGTGAAAATCCAGACAAAGACATTTCCTTCTACATCAACTCGCCCGGCGGCTCTGTCACAGCCGGCATGGCGATTTTTGACACCATGAACTTCATCAAACCCGATGTGTCGACCCTCTGCGTTGGCATGGCTGCCAGCATGGGGGCGCTTTTACTGGCCGCAGGCGCCAAGGGCAAACGGTTTTCACTGCCCAACTCAAAAGTCATGATTCACCAGCCCTCTGGCGGCAGCCAGGGGCAGGCCACAGAGATCGAGATCCAAGCGCGCGAGATCCTCAAAACCCGCGAGCAGCTGAACAAAATTTTGGCTGACAAAACCGGGCAGCCACTCGAGCGCATTGCCCGTGACACCGAGCGCGATTACTACATGACGTCTGAAGAAGCACGCGAATACGGCGTCGTCGACAAGGTCATCGACAAGCGGGCCTGAGCGATATGGCCGAGAAAAAAGGTTCTGCCGGCGAAAAAACCCTGTATTGCTCGTTTTGCGGCAAGAGCCAGCATGAGGTCAAAAAACTCATAGCCGGCCCTTCGGTCTTTGTCTGTGACGAATGCATTGAACTGTGCAACGAGATCATCCGCGACGAGTTGCCTGCCAGCACCGAACCTCGGGCCGGAGCCAGCGAGTTGCCCACCCCGGCAGAAATCAAGGCCAACCTTGACAACTATGTGATCGGGCAGGAACCTGCCAAGCGCATGCTCGCGGTGGCCGTGTACAACCACTACAAACGCTTGCGGCACAAAGAAAAAGCCAAGAAAGACGATGTCGAGCTCGCCAAGAGCAATATTTTGCTGATCGGCCCCACCGGCTCTGGCAAAACCCTGCTGGCTCAAACCCTGGCGCGGATGCTAGATGTGCCATTTGTGATGGCGGATGCCACCACCCTGACTGAGGCCGGCTACGTGGGCGAAGATGTTGAGAACATTGTGCTCAAGCTCCTGCAAAGCTGCAACTATGAGGTCGAGCGGGCCCAGCGCGGCATTGTCTACATCGATGAGATCGACAAAATATCGCGTAAGTCAGACAACCCCTCGATCACCCGCGATGTGTCTGGCGAGGGCGTGCAGCAGGCCCTGCTTAAGCTGATTGAAGGCACCATGGCCAGCGTACCCCCGCAAGGGGGGCGCAAGCACCCAAACCAAGATTTCGTTCAGATTGACACCACCAATATCCTGTTCATTTGCGGTGGCGCCTTCTCCGGGCTTGAGAAGGTGATAGACAACCGCACCCAGTCGTCGGGCATTGGCTTTGGGGCCTCGGTGAAAAGCAAGGCGCAGCGCAGCCTGACCGATGTGTTCAAAGAAGTCGAGCCCGAAGACCTGATCAAATTCGGGCTCATCCCTGAACTCGTTGGCCGCATGCCGGTGGTTGCCACCCTGGCCGAACTGACCGAGGATGCCTTGATACAGATCTTGACCGAGCCTAAAAATGCGCTGGTCAAGCAGTACGGAAAATTGCTGGCCATGGAGGGGGTTGATCTTGAAATCCGGCCCTCGGCACTCAAGGCCATTGCCAAGAAGGCGCTGGCGCGCAAAACTGGCGCCCGCGGTCTGCGCTCGATTCTGGAACTCGCCTTGATTGACACCATGTTCGATCTGCCAAGCAGTGGCAATGTCGAAAAAGTTGTCGTCGACGAGGGCACCATCGAGGAGAACAAGCCGCCCCTGCTGTTGTACCGCGAGGCTGCGCGTAAAGCCTGATGTACTGCAGCATCGCAGGTGATTACTGTGCTTAGGCGGTTTTTTAAATAGTCATAATTCAGGCGGGATCCACAAACCCCCTCCGAGATAGACCTGCATCAGGTCAAGAAAGGCAATCAGATGTCCGGTCACACCCCCTTGCCCGCCACAGCCATCGAACTGCCGCTGCTGCCGCTGCGCGATGTCGTGGTTTTCCCCCACATGGTCATACCCCTCTTTGTGGGGCGCCCGAAAAGCATCAAGGCTTTAGAAGCCGCCATGGAGTCTGATCGGCGCATCATGCTGGTGGCGCAAAAGGCTGCCGCCAAAGACGACCCGCTTGTCACAGACATGTTCAATATAGGTTGTGTCTCCACCATCCTGCAAATGCTCAAGTTGCCCGATGGCACGGTCAAGGTGCTGGTCGAAGGGCAGCAACGGGCCCATGTCAACAATATCCAAGAAGGCGAGTCGCACTTCACCGCCACGCTCACGCCCATGCCCCTGCCCGATGAGCCCGAGGCCACGCTGCGCGGCAAATCCAGCGAAATCGAAGCCCTGCGGCGTGCCGTGATGCAGCAGTTTGACCAATACGTCAAACTGAATAAAAAAATTCCTCCCGAAATACTGACCTCGATCTCCAGCATTGATGACGCGGGTCGTCTGGCAGACACCATCGCTGCGCATCTGCCGCTCAAGCTTGAGAACAAGCAGGCCGTGCTTGATTTGGCCGGCGTCAAGGAGCGACTCGAAAATCTTTTTGAGCAGATCGAACGGGAGGTCGACATTCTCAATGTCGATAAAAAAATCCGTGGTCGGGTGAAGCGCCAGATGGAGAAAAACCAGCGTGATTTTTACTTGAACGAACAGGTCAAAGCCATCCAAAAAGAACTTGGTGAGGGCGAGGATGGCGCTGATGTTGACGAGATCGAGAAAAAAATCAAGGCCGCCAAGATGCCTAAAGAAGCCCTCAAAAAAGCCGAGGGCGAGCTCAAGAAGCTCAAGCTGATGTCACCCATGTCGGCCGAGGCTACGGTGGTGCGCAATTACATCGATGTGTTGGCAGGCCTGCCCTGGGCCGCCAAGACCAAGATCAAGCATGACCTGACCAAAGCCGAGCAGGTGCTCAACGAGGATCACTACGGGCTCGACAAGGTCAAAGATCGCATCCTGGAATACCTTGCTGTGCAGCAACGGGTCGACAAGGTCAAGGCACCCATTCTTTGTCTTGTTGGCCCCCCAGGCGTTGGAAAAACCTCGCTTGGTGAGTCGGTTGCCAAGGCGACGGGGCGTAAATATGTTCGCATGGCCCTGGGCGGCATGCGCGATGAGGCCGAGATCCGCGGCCACCGGCGCACTTATATCGGCGCCATGCCTGGCAAGGTGTTGCAAAGCCTGACCAAAGTCGGCACCCGAAACCCGCTTTTTTTGCTCGATGAAATCGACAAGCTCGGCACTGATTTTCGGGGCGACCCGTCCAGCGCCCTGCTCGAGGTGCTGGACCCGGAGCAAAACCACAAGTTTGGCGACCATTATGTCGAGGTTGATTTTGACCTCAGCGATGTCATGTTTGTCGCCACTTCGAATTCCATGAACATCCCGCCGGCACTGCTTGACCGCATGGAGGTTATCCGCCTGTCAGGCTACACCGAAGACGAGAAAACCAACATCGCCCTGAAATATCTGTTGCCTAAACAGTTCAAGAACAACGGCGTCAAAGAGTCTGAACTGCAGGTGGGGGAAGACGCGCTGCTTGACATCGTGCGCTATTACACCCGGGAGGCTGGCGTGCGTTCCTTGGAGCGGGAACTCTCCAAGATTTGCCGCAAAGTGGTCAAGGGCCTGCAACTTAAAAAAATGCTGCCGCAGGTGAAGGTCACAGCGGACAACCTGAATGATTTTCTCGGTGTTCGCAAGTTCACCTATGGACGCGCTGAGCAGCAAAACCAGGTGGGTCAGGTGGTGGGGCTGGCCTGGACCGAGGTCGGCGGCGACCTGCTCACGATTGAGGCGGCCATGATGCCAGGAAAGGGCGTCATCACCCGCACCGGCTCGCTTGGCGATGTGATGAAAGAGTCGGTAGAGGCCGCGCGCTCAGTGGTGCGCAGCCGTTCGCGCCGACTGGGCATCAAAGATGAGGCCTTCGACAAGAAAGACATTCACATCCATGTGCCCGACGGCGCTACACCCAAAGACGGACCCAGCGCTGGGGCAGCCATGACCACCGCTTTTGTGTCGGCCATGACCGGGATTCCGGTTCGGAGTGATGTGGCCATGACCGGAGAGATCACCCTGCGCGGCGAAGTCACAGGCATAGGTGGCCTGAAAGAAAAACTGCTCGCCGCGCTCCGCGGAGGCATCAAGACCGTGCTGATACCGGAAGAAAACGCAAAAGACCTTCAAGAAATTCCCGAGAACGTCAAAAATGGCCTGGAGATCGTTCCGGTTCGCTGGATCGACAAGGTGCTTGAAATCGCGTTGGAGCGCATGCCACTGCCTTTGCCCGATGACGAACCCCTGGTGGCTGCAAGCGCGGATGCGGCGGTGCCGCCGGTTCAATTGTCTGATTCGGTCAAGCATTGAAGCGCGCGCCTGGCCCAAAATATTTTTTACCGCCGCGCCAGATGCCTAGCCCAAGTTGGCTATACTGTTGCCCTTGAATCTGCGGGAATAGCTCAGTTGGTAGAGCGCAACCTTGCCAAGGTTGAGGTCGAGAGTTCGAGACTCTTTTCCCGCTCCAGATGCCAAAAAGGGAAGCCAAAAGCTTCCCTTTTTTGTCACAAAAAAACGGCGCGATAGCAAATCGGTTATGCAACGGATTGCAAATCCGTCTAGCCCAGTTCGACTCTGGGTCGCGCCTCCATAATTCCTGATAAAAACAACTTGGCCTTGATCCACAAGGCTGGGCCTTTTGTTTTTTTAACGGCCAGGGCAGTCTTGGCTCGATTGCGTTTTTTGCCTGGGTTGCCACCCAACTCAAGCCCAATGAGTGCCTCACGGACACATTCATGTCGTGGCGGATGCTGGAGGCTCTGATCAGGTCGGAGATGACAAAAGGTGATGACACCAGCCTGTCAAGTCCAGCCATGACCGGGAACCTACCGCTTCCAAGTGTTGCAGGGATTGGAGCGACAGTTGGCGAGAGAGGGATGCATGACAATGTCCTGCTTGAACGTCACCGGAGAATCGCCCTTGCAGGCTAACGATCCAAGTACGCGCGCGCCAGGCGCTAGCCGCATGCCCACTTGGTTCATTCCGCACGGCGGCGGGCCCTGTTTTTTCATGGATTGGAACCCGCCCCGTGCCTGGGACCGCATGGCTGACTTTCTCAAGGGCCTGGCGGCCACCTTGCCGGTGCAGCCAAGGGCTATTGTGATGGTGTCCGCGCACTGGTTGGAGGGCTCGTTCAGTGTCACCTGCGGCACGCACCCTGAACTGATTTTTGATTACCACGGGTTTCCACCCCACACCTATGCCTTGCAATACCCGGCGCCTGGTGAGCCTGCCCTGGCGGCACGTGTGGCCGGACTGCTGGCCGCTGCCGGATTACCCGCTGAGCAAAATATCAGCCGTGGGTTTGACCATGGCATGTTCATCCCGATGCTGTTGATGTTTCCGGCCGCCCATATCCCGGTGGTGCAACTGTCTCTCAGCACCACGCTGGACCCGGCGCTGCATCTGGCCGCTGGCCGGGCGCTGCAGGCCTTGCGCGACGATGGCGTGCTGATTATTGGCAGCGGCATGAGTTACCACAACATGCGCGGCTATGGTGACCCGCGGTCGGGCCCGATTTCGGACGAATTTGACGCTTGGCTCACCGAGGCTGTGCAAGCTCCACCGCGGCAGCGTGAGCAAAGCCTGACTGACTGGGCCCAGGCGCCGTCAGCCCGGCTGTCGCATCCGCTGCACGCCGAGGAGCACCTGCTGCCGCTGATGGTGGTCGCCGGTGCTGCCGGTCAGGACCTCGGCCAGAAGTTGTTTTCCGATCGGGTCATGGAGACCAAGCTGTCGGCATTCCGGTTTGACCGCTCGGCCAGCTAGGCCGCGCCACTGACCGCGGTTGATTGGCCCTGGTCTATCTGGTTCTTTTCCATCGACCCTTGCATGGCTTCGATGAGCTTGTAATTTGCTCGCTCGGAGTGCCGGCTGCCGCCACACTCCGCCTCATTTGTAGGCGCGCCTGCTTGCTGTCAAGTTTTGGGATTCAAGCTCAAAAACCGCTACATAATTCAAGCCGATGTTGTCACTGTGTTGCCTGCCGCAGAGCTGCGAAAAGCGTGAGCTGCTGCGCCGGATGTGGCGACTTTTGAAGCCTTGGAGCAGCAGGATATTGGCGCTTCGGGGCGGCTGGGCACAAGGCAGCGCTGCGGGGGTTTTTGTGCTGCTGTTGGCCGGCTGTGGCGGGGGCGATCCGCTGGCGTCTGATGCCGGCAGCGCAAACGCTGATTCAAGCGGGCCGGTGCTGCTGCTCAGCCAGGGCGGCTTCACAATCAACTACGACTGCAGCCTGCACAGCGCCCTGCGATACGACTACACACTCGGGGCTGACACCGGCAATTTGACCCGGCCAGACAGCTATATGTTCGACCCCACCTTGCCCACGGGTTGCGGCCAGCAGACCAGCACCAGCAGCTATGCCTCGGCCATGCCGGGCTGGGACCGAGGCCACTTGGTGGCCTCTAACCACATGGACAATGACGCCAACTACTTGCTGCGAGCGAACTACATGAGCAACATCGTTCCGCAAGCCTCGGTCTTGAACCGGGGGATTTGGCTGGCCACCGAAAACCTGGCCGAATGCTACCGTGATCTGGCACCCGTGCGGGTGCTTGGCGGCGTGGTTTACAGCAGTTCGGCGAATGACTATTTTTTACTCAGCCACGGCATTCGAACGCCAGATTTTTTCTGGAAGCTTATCCTGACCACCGAGCCCGGAAGTGCCAACCTCAAGGTCATCGCTTGGTACATACCCAACAGCAACGAGGTGGCGGGGCTTGACAGCTATTTGATCAGCATCGCAGAGCTCGAGCGCAAGTTGGGCGTGGCAACAGTTGGCATTGATGCGCCGGTCGCGGTCAAAACCGCGCGGCTTGGCGTGAGTTGGTCCTTGCCCGCGGGGTGCTCGCTTGGCTAGGGTCTCATGCCATGGGCATTCCCGCTGTGGGCTACAGCAGCGAGCTCGGCCTGCTCGTTGGCGATCAACTGCGCCAAGGCGCGGCGAAAACGGGTGGGGCCAAGGTCAATTTTGAGGCCGATGGGTGCAACACGCGCTTTGTCGATGCCTTTTTGAACCGCTTCCAAAATTTTTTTGTCCTCGGCAAATGCAAAGCCTACCGATTCGGTGAACTGGCGCGATACCTCCGCGTCACCCGGCGCAAAGTTGCGCATTTGGAACCAGTAATACCGGGTATTGCTAGCGTCGATGGGCGTCATGAAGTTGTAGCTGTCCATGATGAAAGCGTCTTGGTGCAGGGCTTGGTCGTCCCCGCCGCTGCCTGGCGGGGTAAAAATCGCCCTGATGAATGCATGGCTAGGAAAGCGCACCTCGTACTGCTGCTTGCGGTCGCAGTTGCCCTTGAACTTCAAGAAGGGTTCATAAAACGGCGCGGGCGCAAGATCGTGCATCCAGCGTGAGACGGTGATCCCGTTTTCGGCCACCAAGGTGTCCACCTCGGTCTCTTGGTAGTCAGCATTGCCAAAAGAGCTTTGATGCACCCAAGAGACATGCGAGGGATCCAGCAAGTTGTCGGTGATGTGCAGGTAATTGCAGGCCATGGTCATGGCCTCACCCTGGTTGCGGCCCCAGGTGGGGTCGTCCCAGTGCGGGATGTGGTGAATTGCCTGCCTGGCTGCGCCGGCCGGCTCGCCCATCCAGATCCACAGCAGACCGTAACGGTTTTCAAGTGGAAAAGCCCGCACCAGGGCAGCGGCAGGAATGTTGTCGGTGCCTGGCACCTTGACGCAGCGCCCGCTGCAGTCAAAACGCAGGCCGTGGTAGCCACACTCCAGCAGGTCGCCCTGGATGCGCCCCTGCGAGAGCGGTAGTTTGCGGTGGGGGCAGGCATCTTCCAGCGCCACAGCCCTGCCGTCAGAGCGGCGATACAGCACGATGTCTTCGCCCAGAACACGCACCGCCAGCGGCACCTGGCCCAGTTCGCGGTCCCAGGCGGCGACATACCAGGCATTGCGCAAAAACATCGTCTTCTCCAGTCTGGCCGATGCGCCGGAAACATCCGGCAACCGGCAATGGTTCACTGACAGTCTATCATCGCCAAATCCATGTCCGGCATCCTGATCCTTGAACAATCCTTGAACGGCCTGCAGTTCGGCCTGATGCTGTTCCTGCTCGCCGCAGGGCTGACGCTGGTGTTCGGCATCATGGACATGATCAACCTCGCGCACGGCTCGATCTACATGGTCGGCGCCTTTCTTGCCGCGACGCTGGTGCAGGCGACCGGGTCGTTCACCGCCGGCGTGTT
>Ga0208960_1001298_pt1 | contig 13402 bp, 11 predicted proteins | sample GreLakmeON33MSRF_FD_187703 | JGI IMG/M metagenome (GOLD analysis project Ga0208960, IMG submission 187703) | Freshwater lentic microbial communities from great Laurentian Lakes, MI, USA - Great Lakes metaG ON33MSRF (SPAdes) | ecosystem: Environmental > Aquatic > Freshwater > Lake | place: Great...
TGGCGAAAGTGGGTATTTTGATCGTTCTCTGGCCGCCTATGGCCAAAACGGTCTTCCTTGTCCGCGGCCAAGCTGCCGGGGCTTGATCACTAAAGCCAGATTTATGGGGCGATACAGCCATTTCTGCAGTAAGTGTCAACCAAAACCGGCTTAATCGAGTTAGACGCGCAATTTACGCAAGTTGCGGTACTTGGATAAAGGCGAAGGGTAGGTTTGCCCCTGCGTAAGTGCAGCGTTTAGGAGAGCCAGACAGGTTTAGCCAGAAAAAGGAGGTCAGTAGATGTATTTGAAGAGCCTGACCTTGAAAGGTTTTAAATCCTTTGCCTCTGCCACTACCTTGCAATTTGAGCCTGGCATTACCTGCGTTGTAGGCCCAAACGGTTCTGGTAAATCCAACATTATTGATGCGCTCACCTGGGTTATGGGCGAGCAGGGCGCAAAAAGTTTGCGTGGCGGAAAGATGGAAGATGTAATTTTTGCCGGAACTACAGGTCGCCCACCGCTTGGGCGTGCAGAAGTTGCCGTAACAATTGACAACACTGATGGCGCATTGCCGATTGATTTTACTGAAGTAACTATCTCAAGAATTCTTTTTCGTAACGGCACCAGCGACTATCAGATAAATGGTGAGAGTTCTCGTTTGTTAGATATCCAAGAGCTATTAAGTGATAGTGGAATCGGCCGAGAAATGCATGTGATTGTTGGACAAGGGCAGCTGGACACAATTTTGTCTGCAAACCCAGAAGAGCGACGCGCATTTATTGAAGAAGCTGCCGGAATTCTTAAACATCGAAAACGTAAAGAGAAAGCACTTCGCAAATTAGATTCGATGCAGCAAAACTTTACGAGAATCCAAGATTTGTTGGCCGAGTTACGCCGACAATTAAAACCACTTGGACGTCAGGCGGAGGTTGCCAAACGAGCAGCGACTATTCAGGCAGATGTACGAGACGCGAAGTTGCGCGTACTTGCTGATGATTTACTTTCTCTGCGCTCAACACTCTCTGCAGATGTAGAAGATGAAACAGTTTTACGAAGTCGAAGAAGTGATGTTGAAGGCGAGCTGAATAGAACTAGAAAGCGTGAACAAGAGTTAGAAGAAATATCACTGCGCGAAGCACCTATTTTAGTCCGAGCCCAAGAAAATTTTTATCGACTAAACAGTTTGCGTGAGCGTTTTCGTGGGACAGCAAATTTAGCAACAGAACGGGCTCGGTTCCTTGCTGATTCCGAAGAGATCAGAGCGTCAGGAATTGATCCAGATGCGATGGATTTAGAAGCGAAGCAATTGCGCGCTGAAGAAGGAAAAATTCGCGATGGAATGCTGTTGCAGAAAAGCGCGTTAGAGAAAGCTTCTTTAGATTTGCAATCAGCAGAAGCTGCTCTTACTGCGCAAGAAAGTCAATTGGCTTCTGCGTTGCGACAGGCTGCAGATGCGCGCGAAGGAAGTGCCAGGCGCGAAGGTCGAGTTAATTCTTTGCGCTCAAGAATTCAAGCTGGAGAAGCAGAAATTGAGAGATTAACGCGAAACCGAGATGAAGCACTGAATCGCGTGAGTGTCGCACAACGTGAATTTGCAACACGTGAATCTGAGATTGCCGGAGTTGATGCCGGTGAAGCACATTTGGATAGCGCTTACCAAGAAGCGAAAAAAGTATCGGATCAAGTGCTAGAAAATTTAGAAAAAGCGCGGGATAACGAACGTGGCAGCGAACGATCAAGATCTTCGGTTGAAGCTCGAATTGAGGCACTTAAGTTAAGTGTTAACTCAAGAGATGGTGGAGCCGCCCTTTTGGGTTCTTCTTCAGAAGTTAATGCGCTTGGTTCTGTCGCCTCACTCATTGAAATTTCTGCTGGCTGGGAAAGTGCAATCACGGCCGCACTCGGTTCGCTTTCAGATGCAGTAGTTGTTGGACGTTTATCTGATGCTATAGATGCGCTAACTTTACTTAAACGCGAGAAGGGTGGTCGTGCCGAGATTTTGGTTATGGGTTCTATCGAGGCAATTTCAAATCAAGCGAGTATCTCACTTCCTTCGGGTGCATACCGTGCAATTGATTTGATTAAAAGCGAACGCTTAGTTCGTTCGTTATCTCATGTCTTAGTAAATACAGTTGTTGTCGAAAATTTGCAGTTGGCTCACACATTATTGCAAAGCAATTCTGATTTGCGCGTAGTAACTCGCGACGGAGATATTCTTGGCCGTGATTTAGTCGTCGGTGGATCTAAGAGTGAGTCAAGTTTGATTGAGCTTCGCGCGATTATTGACGAGAGCGAGAAGTCGCTCAGAGAATTTACGCACAATGGCGAAAGACTTCGTTTTGAAATTAGTGCATTAGAGACACAATCTTCTGCAGCGCGCGAAAATCTTGAAAAGTGCATTGCGCAATTAAATGAATCAGATGCTCATATGGCCGCACTTGCTGAGCAAATGGGATTGGCAAATCAAAATGTTCGTGCGGCATCAGCTGAAGCTGAACGGTTAGCCACAGCAATTGCCGAGGCTCAAAAAGCGCTAGAAGAACATCGTAATCAATTGACCCATCTTGAAAATGAACCTGTTGAGCAAATACATTTTGCTGAACCTGACACTGCTGCAATTGAAACCAAACGTGAAGCGGTAGCGATTGCACGAAGTGTTGAAATGGAATCTCGTTTAGCTCTTCGAACAAGTGAAGAAAGAGCCAATTCGACAGCATCTCGCGCTGAGCAACTTGAAAAATCAGCACAGGCAGAACGGGATTCAAAAGTTATTGCTATAACACGTCGCGAAAGTCGAGCCAAAGGTGCAATAACGGCTCAAGCAATCGCTGAAACTGCATATGAGGCGCTAATTCAGATTGAAGTTTCAATAACTAAAGCAATGAATGAGCGCACTGAATTAGAAAATGAAAGAGTAGCGCGTGAGGGTGAATTGCTAGCAGCAAGAGCAAGAAACCGGGAATTAACAGTTGAGATGGAAGCACTTACCGATAGCGTGCATCGAGATGAAATTGCAAGAGCTGAGCAGAAGTTACGGATTGAGCAATTAGAGGAAAAAGTTTATGAGGAATTTGGTATTGAATCTCAGGCGCACTTAGCTGAGTACGGACCAGATCGTGAAGTTCCAACCTTTGTACTTGATGATGAAGGTCAAGTTATTGCAACAGAAATGATTCCATACCGCCGCGACCAGCAAGAAAAACGATTAGCGGCAGCAGAACGCTCATTGGCGGTGCTAGGAAAGATCAATCCATTAGCCCTTGAGGAGTTCACCGCTCTGGAAGAGCGCTCAAAGTATTTGACAGATCAACTAGAGGATTTGAAATCAACCAGACGTGATTTGTTGGAAATTGTGCGTGAAGTTGATGAACGCGTAGAGATTATTTTCCGTGAAGCATATGAAGAGACAGCACGTCAATTTGCAGTGATTTTCCCAAGGTTATTTCCTGGGGGTGAAGGCCGGTTATTACTAACTAATCCTGAAGATTTATTAACGACCGGAATTGACGTAGAAGCCAGACCGCCAGGAAAGCGGATAAAAAGGCTTTCGTTGCTCTCTGGTGGAGAACGCTCATTAACCGCTGTCGCGCTTTTGATAGCGATCTTCAAAGCCCGCCCAAGTCCGTTTTATGTTTTGGATGAGGTTGAAGCCTCGCTAGATGATACAAACTTGGGAAGATTGCTTGAAGTTCTGGCTGAACTTCGCTCATCTTCGCAATTAATTGTTGTGACTCACCAGAAGAGAACTATGGAGATTGCCGATTCACTCTATGGAGTTTCAATGCGTGGTGATGGCGTCACTCAAGTAATTTCACAGCGAATTCGTGAAATCGAGAACGCTTAAATTATGGCTCTGTTTTCCTTTTCTGGGGTTACATCTTTAATTTCAAAATTGCGCCGTGAACCAGGGGTAAATGCTGATGTCGACTGGAATGAAATTGAGCAGCAACTAATAAATAGTGATCTCGGACCAAAGTTGAGTGTTGAACTAGTTGAATTATTAAAGAAAAATTCAAATACTTCTCTTGAAGATGGCTTGCTTGAATTGTTGGGTAAAGACAGAGATAGAAATTTAGTTAGAAACCAAACTCCAAATGTAATTTTAATTGTTGGAGTTAATGGGGTCGGGAAAACAACCACTGTTGGAAAGTTGGCACATTATTTAGTTGCAACTGGGAACAAAGTAGTCATCGGTGCAGCAGATACTTTTCGCGCAGCAGCTACCGGACAAGTAAGCACTTGGGCCGCAAACGCCGGTGCAACATTAGTTTCTGGAAAAGATGGTGCAGATCCAGCGGCAATTGCTTTTGATGCAGTGGCCAAAGGATTTGAAATTGGCGCAGATTTTGTTTTGATCGATACCGCAGGACGTTTGCACACCAAAGCCGGCCTAATGGATGAATTATCCAAAATCCGCCGGGTAATCGAAAAACGCACCTCAGTTGGAGAAGTTTTATTGGTAATTGATGGAACCACTGGACAAAATGGGCTGGCCCAAGCGCAGATTTTTGCGCAGGCAGTAGGAGTTACCGGGGTAGTGGTCACTAAGTTGGATGGTTCGGCAAAAGGTGGAATCGCTTTCGCGATTGAGCGTGAATTAGGAGCTCCAATCAAGTTTGTGGGTACCGGGGAGGGGATTTCCGACCTGGCGCCCTTCGAGGCAGCCGCTTTTGTTACAGCGCTCATAAGTAATTAGCTATCTGCTTAACCTGCCGGTAACACAACACCCATTTTTGTGATCTTTTGGAAACCTTTACTGCTCATGTCCGGAAACACGGTAATTAGATACTTCACTTACTCAACGGCGAGTGCCTGCTCCGACGCTTAATTCGGACCCACATTTAATCCCACCTGAACGTGAGGAAAAATTATGAGTGAAGTAGTTCTAAATACTGGTGATACAGCTTGGATGCTAACCAGTACCGCACTTGTTCTATTAATGACTCCAGGTTTGGCACTTTTTTATGGCGGAATGGTCCGCGCTAAAGGTGTGCTTAATATGATGATGATGTCCTTTGTTTCCATGGGTATCGTTTCAGTGCTTTGGGTTGTGTATGGATACTCGATGACATTTGGAAAAGATTTAGGAAATGGATTACTTGGTGATCCTTCAGAATTTATTGGCTTGAAGGGCTTAATTGCGCCAGATTCTTTATTTGGAACAATTCCAACCACTGTCTTTATTGCCTTTCAAGCGATGTTCGCAATTATCACCGTAGCGCTAATCTCTGGTGCAATTGCTGACCGGGCAAAATTTGGCGCATGGGTAGTTTTCGTAATTGTCTGGTCAACTTTGGTTTACTTCCCAGTTGCACACTGGGTATTTGACTTTGATAGTGGAGATAACGATCCGGGAGGATGGATTGCAAACCAACTTGGTGCAATTGACTTCGCAGGTGGAACTGCTGTTCATATAAATGCTGGTATCGCAGGTCTTGCCGCAGTTCTAGTACTTGGAAAACGTGCTGGCTTTGGCCGTGAACCATTTAAACCACACAACTTAACTTTGGTAATGGTGGGAGCTGGATTACTCTGGTTCGGTTGGTTTGGATTTAACGCCGGGTCTGCAGTTGCATCCAATGCAGCAGCAGGAATAACTTTCTTAAATACATTTGTTGCAACAGGTGCTGCAATGCTGGCTTGGCTCATAGTAGAAAAAATTCGAGACGGTCATGCAACAAGTTTGGGCGCCGCATCTGGTGTAGTTGCCGGATTAGTAGCTATCACCCCTGCATGTTCATCAGTGGATCCTTTGGGTGCCATTGCTGTCGGTGCAATTTCAAGTGTGCTTTCTTCACTTGCAGTTGGATTGAAATACAAACTCGGATATGACGATTCACTAGATGTTGTTGGCGTGCACTTAGTTGGCGGACTTTCTGGTTCGCTACTTGTTGGCCTATTTGCAACAGCAGCAGCCCCAGCCGGAGTAGATGGATTGCTTTATGGTGGAGGTAGTGGTCAGCTAGTCAAGCAAGCGATTGCCTGCGGTGCTGTACTTGCATACTCATTTATTCTCACTTTAATCATCGCAAAATTAATTGATGTAACTATGGGATTCCGAATTTCACAAGAAGCGGAAATCACTGGTATTGATTTAGCGGTGCACGCTGAAACAGCATATGAAATCGGAAATGTTGGCTCATCAAGAGGAGGTTCCTTCTAATGGCAAATATGAATCTAATTACTGCAATCATCAAGCCGTTCAAATTAGATGATGTAAAAAATGCACTACAAGCTCATGGAATAAAAGGTATGACAGTCTCTGAGGCAAGTGGCTTTGGTCGTCAACGAGGTCACACCGAGGTATATCGCGGTGCTGAGTACACAGTTGAGCTAGTGCCAAAAGTACGTCTTGAGGTGCTTGTTAGTAGCAGCGATAACGAGGCAGTCATCGATGTAATCGTTAAAGCCGCATCATCAGGCTCTATTGGTGATGGAAAAGTTTGGTCTGTTCCAGTTGAGCAGGTAGTTCGAGTACGAACTGGCGAGAAGGGTGTAGACGCTCTCTAGTAATTAGTGAGATTCTAACCAGATGGGCACACGCGAGCGTAGAGCACGTTCATACTCTGCGGATGCCCGTCTGGCTTCGCTATTTAGTGAAGCACTTTTACTTATCCCAATTATTTCAGGCCGAGATTCTTTAGCACTAGCTGCAATCGGTGGGTATGGACGAGGCGAATTATCACCTGGCTCAGATTTAGATTTACTTTTTCTGCATAACGGAAATATTCCTGAAGCAGATCTAACTAAAGCGGTTGAAAAAATTCTTTATCCACTTTGGGATAGTGGTTTCTCTGTTGATCATTCAGTACGAACTAGAAGTGAAGTTAAAGAAATCGCAGATACTGATGGACGAGTAGCACTAGGTTTGTTGGATATTCGTTGGGTCGCTGGAAATCGTGACTTGGTAGATACCGTTGAGAGCGTTGCGCTAATCGATTGGCGAAAAAATGGTGGACGATGGATTAGTGAATTAAGAAAGTACTCACATGAGCGTTCGCAAAGATCAGGAGAACTTGCTTATCTACTTGAGCCAGATTTAAAAGAGTCACGCGGGGGATTGCGGGATATCACTGCTCTACGTGGAATTGCTAAGACTGATTTAGTCACAGTGGAGTTAGATCGAGTAGCTAAAGCGGAATCAACTTTGAACAATGCAAGAGAAGCATTGCATTTGGTTACCGGAAAGAGCAGTGACCGGTTAAGTTTTTTTGAGCAAGACAAAGTTGCTGAGATGCTTAGTTATAAAGATGCTGATGAATTGATGTTAAATATCGCTCAATCAGCGAGAACTGTTGACTACTTATCTGAAACAGTTTTCCATCGTTTTGATCAATATCGCCCGGCTCCGAAACTCTTTTCATTCAAGGGCAGAGGATCAAATCAGGAAAAAACAGAAGAGATTGCAAAAGGTGTTGGCATCTATCAGGGAGAAGTCGTAATAACTGGTGAATTAGATGCAGATCCATTTGTGCTACTTCGAGCGGCTGCATCTGCAGCGCAACGTGGTGTTCCATTATCGATCGATAGTTGCAAGTTGGCTAAAGATAAATTGGTTTCATTCCCACAACCTTGGCCACGAGAAGCACGCGAAGATTTTGTAGCTCTTTTAGGAGCTGGAAATGCGATGGCTCAAGTTTGGGAAGCACTCGATCAAGCAGAACTTACCCAAATTTTAATTCCAGAGTGGAATCGAATCCGATCATTACCGCAGCGAAATGCTTTGCATAGACACACAGTAGATCGACATATGGTTGAAACCGCATTACATGCAGGTGATTTAACTAGACAGGTGCATCGGCCAGATCTGTTATTAGTCTCAGCTCTCTTGCATGACATGGGAAAAGGGTTGCCAGGAGATCACAGCATTACTGGCGCAGAGATAGTTAAACCAATTTTGCAACGTATGGGATTCCCAGAAAGCGACGTATCTGTTGTTGAAACCTTAGTAATGCACCACTTATTGCTATCGACAGTGGCTACTCGTCGGGATTTAGATGATCCAACCACAATCAACTCTGTATGTGATCTCATAAGTGATCCGCTGACAATTGAACTTTTGCATGCGCTAAGCATTTCTGATGGACAAGCAACGGGAAATACCGCATGGAGTAGTTGGAAAGCCTCATTAGTGGCAGATTTAGTCAACCGTGTTAAAAAGCAGATTTCAGGAGTTGGACTTCCACCACAACCAGAGTTTTCAGAAAGTGAAAAAGATTTGGCTAAATCTGGCCAGATACATCTTTCGATAATTAAACGAGATGAGATAACTGAACTTTTGATAATTGCCCCAGATAGACCAGGATTGTTGTCACTTGTTGCCGGATTTTTAACAATTAATAGATTAAATGTGAGATCTGCACGCACACGCACCTTTGCAAATTCTGCTGTCATGCGATGGTTAGTATTACCTGATCTTTACGCTCCTGATATTTCAGAAAGTGCACTAAAGCAATCTTTAACTCAAGCTCTTAACGGCGAATTAGATATTGCTGAAAAAATTAAAGAGCGTGTGGCAAGTTATCGGTCTACTTCCCCAATCCCAGTTCCTCCACCGATTGTGGAAGTTATTCACGACGGTGCTACCGAAGCAACTGTTTTGGATGTGCGATCACATGATCAAATGGGATTGCTTTATCTCCTAGGAAAAGCAGTGACTGAAACTGGGGTTGATGTTCGGGCGGCAATAGTTTCCACCCTAGGAGCAGAGGCTTGCGATTCACTTTATATTACTGAAATAGATGGCCGTCCATTGGATCCAAAACGGGCTGCAGCAGTTGCGCAAAGTATTGAGCAGCAGTTGCGCGCTAATAGGATCTAATGGGATCTAATAGGATCTAGCCATGTTTGATTCACTCAGCTCTAGGCTTACCAAGACCTTTACCGGGCTTCGTAATCGCGGTCGGATTAATCCAGTAGATATTGAAGAAACTTGCGAAGAGATTCGTATTGCACTGTTGGAAGCAGATGTCGCTGGCTCTGTTGTCACGCTACTTGTTGAAAGGGTACGCACCCGATCACTTGAGCAGATCTCGCTGGACAAAAAAGGAATTAATCCGGGACAACAGATCATTTCAATTGTTCACGAGGAACTTGTTGCCATTCTTGGCGGAAGTGCACGCAGGTTGCGATATGCAAAAGTCGCCCCAACAGTAATTATGCTTGCCGGTTTACAAGGTTCAGGAAAAACAACTTTGGCCGGAAAATTGGCAGCGTATTTAAAGAGTGAAGGAAACACACCTGTACTTGTGGCCTGTGATTTACAAAGACCGAACGCGGTAGATCAATTGCAAGTTGTGGGAAGTTCGGTAGGTGTTCCAGTCTTTGCTCCAGAGCCCGGTAATGGCGTCGGAGATCCAGTAAAAGTTGCAAAAGCTGGAATTGAATTTGCAAAACAAAAAGTTCACAACTTTGTAATTGTAGATACGGCAGGTCGACTTGGCGTTGATAAAGAGTTGATGGAACAAGCAAAAAATATTAGAGATGCGATTTCACCTAACGAAGTACTTTTTGTGGTAGATGCCATGATTGGTCAAGATGCTGTAAATACCGCGCAAGCTTTTCTTGACGGCGTAGGTTTCGATGGAATTGTGCTCACCAAGATGGACGGAGATGCCAGAGGTGGCGCGGCACTTTCAATTGCATCTGTAACAAATAGACCGGTAATGTTTTTATCTACGGGTGAAAAAAGTAATGAGTTCGAACCTTTTCACCCTGATCGAATGGCAAACCGAATTTTGGGTATGGGTGATGTTGCAACACTTGCCGAACAAGCCAAGAAGGCACTAGATGGAGAAAGTGCACAAAAGCTTGAAGAGAAATTTATTGCTGGTGAAAAATTTACCTTTGACGATTTTCTAGAGCAATTGCAAGCGATGAAAAAAATGGGTTCGATGTCTAAAATTTTGGGAATGTTGCCAGGTGCTCAAAGTGCGCAAATGAAAAAACAAATTGCGGCAATCGATGAAAATGAATTAACTCGCGCTGAAGCAATAATTCATTCCATGACACCAAGTGAACGACAAGAGCCAAAGATTATTAATGGATCAAGACGGGCTCGTATTGCGCGAGGCAGCGGTACTGAAGTTTTTCACGTGAACAATGTTTTAGATCGATTTAGCGCCGCTCAAAAAGCTATGAAGCAGATGCGTAATCAGCCAGGTTTAGGCGGAGCAGCAAATCTGCCCGGCATGCCTTCTATGGCGGGGATGCCGGCTGCAAAGGTCAGCCCACCACCTAAGCGATCGAAATCTGGCAATCCCGCTAAAAGAGCGCTCGAGGGCGGCTAAATCTCCGCTTAATCGGGTTAGCAGGCTCAGAAATCTTCCGAGTATTCGCCCGTTTTCGCTTCTGGCCGTTGAGATGGCAAGATATGCCCCAAGTCAGGTGGGCTGCTTTCACCTGCTGGTACCGCTCGAACCAGATTCCAATCTAGTTCCCAAATTTCAGGAGTGTTAGTGGCTGCAAAGATTCGTTTGGCGCGTATGGGAAAGATCCGTACCCCTCACTACCGTATTGTCGTTGCCGATTCACGCGTTGCACGTAACTCTCGTGCAATCGAAGAGATCGGTCGCTACTCACCAGGACAAGAACCATCTTTTATTAAAGTTGATTCATCACGCGCCTTGTATTGGCTAAGTGTTGGTGCAAAGCCAACTGCAGCAGTTGAAGCGCTATTAAAAATTACAGGTGATTGGCAAAAACATTACGACCTTCCTGGAAAAGAAGGAACACTTCGCGTCGCAGCTCCTAAAGAGAGCAAGTTAATTCGCTTTGAAGCCGCTGTTAGAGAAGCAATGAATGAGCCAAAAGATGGCGCAACAACATTAAAGAAAAAAGCCGCAGATCGTCTTGCTGCAAAGAAAGAGCCAGTAGTTCAAGCAGAAGTAGCGGCGCCAGCAGCAGTAGTTGAAGAAGCTGCACCAGCTCATGTTGAAGAAGTAGCAGCGCCAGCAGCAGTAGCTGAAGAAGTTGCAGCACCAGCAGCAGTAGTAGCTGAAGAAGTTGCAGCACCGGCTGCCGAAACTCCAGCCCAATAATCATGATCGATGAGGCGTTAGAACATCTCATCAAAGGGATTGTTGATAATCCTGCTGAAGTGGCTGTTGCGGAAAAAAATGGTCGACGTGGATTAACTTATGAAGTGCGCGTGCACCCAGAAGATATTGGCAAAGTAATCGGGCGCAATGGACGAACTGCTAAAGCACTTCGCACTGTTGCAAGTGCACTTGCTCGTCGCCCAATCCGGGTAGATCTGCTCGAAGCAGACGAATAAAAATGCTCCTGATCGTGGGCCGCATCGGTCGCGTTCACGGAGTGCGTGGCGAAGTTACCGTCGAAGTACGCACTGATTCACCAGAAGATCGTTTTCAAGTTGGCACATCGATTGCTACCGATCCTTCCAAATTTGGCCCTTTAACAATTACTGGACAACGTTGGCACAACGGAATTTTGCTTTTAACTTTTGATGGAGTCTCTGATCGCGGAGCCGCAGAGAAGATAAAAAATGTATTGCTTATGGCTGATGTTGATATTGCCGAAAGTGATGCTGATGAATTTCACGTTCAGCTTTTAATTGGCTCTACTATTGAATTAATTGATGGAACAATCCTTGGAACAATTGATGATGTATTAACTACTAAAGGGCAGAATTTACTTTCCTTTATGCGTGGTGGAAAGCAAGTACTAATTCCATTTGTAAAAGCAATAGTTCCAACAGTTGATATCGCAGCACGCAAAGTTGTGATTACGCCACCAGAGGGGTTACTCGATGAAAATTGATTTAATCTCGATTTTTCCAGATTACTTTGCTCCCTTAAAACTTTCATTAATTGGCAAAGCAGAAGAAGATGGTTTACTAAGTATTGAAATTCATGATTTACGAGATTTCACCTCCGACATCCATCGCACTGTTGATGACACTCCATATGGCGGTGGAGCTGGGATGGTTATGAAAGCTCAACCTTGGGGAGATGCCACCGATGCAATTATTGAAAATGATCCGCAGGTAATCGTGATTGTCCCGACGCCATCTGGTCAGGTGCTCACGCAAGAGATAGCTGAACAACTTTCGACTGCAGATCATTTACTTTTTCTTTGCGGTAGATATGAAGGCATAGATGCTCGAGTAATGACCGACTTAAGTGGGCGGGTGGATCTGCGCGAAATATCTATCGGAGATTACGTTTTAGCCGGCGGTGAAGTTGCCGCCTTGGTAATGATTGAAGCAATCACTAGATTGATTCCTGGGGTACTCGGAAATGCCGCTTCTTTGATCGAAGAGTCCCATTCGCTGATGCAAGATGGTCAAGCCTTAGTTGAGTACCCAAATTTCACTAAGCCGCCGGTATGGCGCGGCCTTCAGGTGCCCGACGTCCTTACCTCAGGCAATCATGGGGAGATCGCTAAATGGCGGGCTGCTCAAGCGGTGGCACGTACCGAGAAGATTAAGCAGGTTAAGCCTCCTAAAGGCGACCAGTAGCGCACCAGAAGCGGCAGTTTTGGGGATTACCCCTTCTTGAGGCAGAATACGCAAGTAGTTGCAGCACCACTCGATCGAGTCGCCCCGCCGCAGGGGGTAGCGAATCTCGATAGTTGATCGGGTTAGTTCAAGTAAGGCGCTCGTCCCGCGGCGATCTCCTTCCAGATCTTTTAAGAATGCAGGTATTAGAAATGAATATTCTTGACTCCTTAGATGCTGCCTCACTTCGCAGCGATATCCCAACTTTCCGCTCTGGCGATGAACTTAAAGTTCACGTACGTGTTATTGAAGGAAGCAAAAGTCGTATCCAGGTTTTCCAAGGTTTAGTAATTAGTCGCAGTGGCAGTGGAGTTCGTGAAACTTTCACTATCCGCAAAATTTCATATGGTGTTGGAGTTGAACGTACCTTCCCAATACACACCCCTGTAATTGAGAAAATGGAAGTTGTGCGTCGCGGAGATGTGCGTCGCGCCAAGCTTTACTACTTACGCGAGTTGCGCGGAAAAGCAGCAAAAATTCGTGAGCGTCGTGGAGAAGTTCCAACAACTGGCACTCCAGTTAGCGCAGTTACCTCGACTCCTGCAGTTGAAACTGCTGAATCAACAGAGGTAGTAGAAGCAGTAGCAGCTACCGAAGAGAGCTAATCCCTGTGAAATTCCCTGCGAAGGGGTCACTCCTTCGTGAAATTCCACTGCTTGTTGTAGTTTCTTTAATAATCTCAATTGTTATTAAAGCATTTTTAATTCAAGCATTTTATATTCCGTCGGGTTCGATGGAACAAACTTTAAAGATCAACGATCGAGTTGTCGTAAATAAACTTGGCAATTTCTTCACTGATATCAAACGTGGCGATGTATTAGTTTTCCGCGACCCAGGCGGGTGGCTGCCTGAAAATCTTCCCGAAAATCGCAGCACAGCGATACGAATACTTCGTACTGG
>Ga0208960_1001300_pt1 | contig 13396 bp, 9 predicted proteins | sample GreLakmeON33MSRF_FD_187703 | JGI IMG/M metagenome (GOLD analysis project Ga0208960, IMG submission 187703) | Freshwater lentic microbial communities from great Laurentian Lakes, MI, USA - Great Lakes metaG ON33MSRF (SPAdes) | ecosystem: Environmental > Aquatic > Freshwater > Lake | place: Great...
GCCCTGCCAAGTCAATTGAATACAACCCTGCTTACCTTCCTTTCAACTGGAGAGGATGGTGGGCTTTTGGTACAGGTTCACTTGGAGACATGGCCTGCCATATCATGGATCCTGTTTTCCGTTGCCTTCCCATTCTTTATCCCTCTGATGTAGAATGCTCTGTGGCATCCATCTGGAAAGGAATGTGGGATGATACAGCCAACACTGATTCCTGCCCTCCTTCAACCATCATCCACCTGACTTATCCGAGAACGGATGGCAAGAAAGGGGATATCAAGGTTTCCTGGTACGATGGTGGATTGTTGCCACAGCGCCCCGATGAACTGCTTCCTGAGGAAGCTTTCGGAAACTGGGACGGTGGTGTTCTCTTCATCGGAACCAAGGGCAAGCTCCTTGCTGATTGCTATGGTGCAAAGCCAAGGTTGTTGCCTACCAAGCTGATGAAAGATGTCAAAATGCCAAAGCAAACCATACAGCGTGTTCCTGAAGGGCATTACCTCCAGTGGGTGAACGCTTGTATCGCAGGGTATGGAAATGGAAAAACCAGCTCTCCTTTTGAATTTGCTGGTCCTTTTACAGAAAGCATTTTGATTGGCAACTTGGCCATCAGAAGTTGGATGATGAAAAACCCTAACCTCAAGGGATGGAACGATAAATACCTTGGTAGGAAGAAGTTGATCTGGGATGCCAAAAACATGCAGATCACCAATTTTGATCCTGCCAACCAATTTGTGAAAAGGGATTACAGGGATGGGTGGAAACTCGAACTCTGATCAACAATACCAATTTCGGTGTTTTAATGTACCTGAGCGCTGCTATTTAGTCTTTTTGGCTTTTCAGTATCCAGAGGCCAAAGAATCCGAGGAAAATCAAAATTCCTGAAGTTCCGAAAAGGAACATGGTAATGAATTTTTGAAATGGAACAAAAAAAACAGCCGTTACAGTAATGATGAAATAAATAACAAAAAGGAAAATCAGCATATGTATTCTCTTGTCCATGTATAAATTTTTACTGGTGCAAATATCGTAAATATTTTAATTCCTGATCCGGAAATTGAAAACAATTGTTCCCAAATCCTCCTCCGGTCCATCTTCACTGCTGTTGAATTTGAGTTGACGGGCTTTTTGAAGTGCTATGGCTTTCATGGAAGCATTGCTGGTGGTGGTTCCTCTTGGCTGTATAGCAACCGAAATGATGTTGCCGCGGGTGTCAACCTTGATGTCTACCGCAACTTTTGCGTTTTCACTGAATTCATCTTCGAAGGAAGGATAACGGTTGATCTTTCTGCCTTGTAGCCCCCTGGAAACAGAAACGCCTCCAGATCCTGAACCTCCATTCCCGGTATAGCTGTCGGAGTTGGGGTCTCCATTGATTTTACCCTGGTCGCCTTTGCCGCCTGCAATTCCTTGGCCGTTGCTTTGTTGTAGCACAGTTGCATTGTTTCCACCCTGTCCACTGGCTGTGCCCTTGTAAACATATTTTGCTTTTGGGGCTGGTGGTGTTTCTACTGGCTTGGCCTCTTCCTTGGGCTGTGGACTGGGTTTTGCTGGTTTCGGTGTCGGCTTTACAACAGGTTTATCTTTGGGTTTGTCTTTTGGCTTGTTGGCTATGACGGGCGGTGCTTCCTTGTCCTCGTCGTTGGTTTCTATTTCTTTTTCAGTCGTTTGAACAGGCGTTGTTGGTGGTGGAGTACTTACTGCTTCCGCTGTTTCAGCAGAAGGTTCTCCTGGAATCAAGGGTTGAACATCGCCCTCGCCTGTTTCACTGTCTCCCAAATTCACTTCCATTCCCTCATCTTCAGGCAGGGGTGGGGCAACCGGCGGTGCCCATGAAACGAAAAAACACAATGCCAATATCGATCCAACGATCAACAGGGTGTAGGCACTTGCTTTTAGGTTTTTTTCGTTCTCGAAGTTGGGCATGGTGAGGAAAGGTTAAGGGAGGTTGAGAGAGGTTGAGGGAGGTTGAACTTGCCAGCCTAAGGCTGGGGGGTTGAAGAAGTTTAACGGGTTGAAGTTTGAGGGTTATTTAAAGTTCGAATGTTTTTAAAATCAAAACCAATTTTTCTTGTTAAAATTTAATAGGAAATCAGATCAGGTACAACGATGTGTAGGCATTTTCTTCAACCACTTCAACCCCTTAAACTTCTTCAACCCCTCCTGCCTTAGGCAGGCAAGCTCAACCTCCCTAAACTTCTCCTGCCTTCGGCAGGTTTACCAACCTATGGTTGGCAAGCTCAACCTTTCTTCAGTTTCTCACTTTCATCACCCCATTCATGATACTCCAATGACCGGGGAAAGTGCAGACAAATGGATAATCTGCGGCTGTGCTTGGCGCCTTGAATTTCAAAGTGACATTTTGCCCAGGGTTAACCAGCGGTGTTGAGAACAATACTTCAGCGATGGCGGGAACATAGTTCTTGTCTGCTCCCTTGGTATCTTTCATCATGGCATCTCCTGCCCTTCCGACTTTTTCAAGCATGCCTGGCTTTGTGAATACCATGTTGTGTTGCATGGCATCTGGGTTCTCAAAGACAATTTCTACCAACTGGCCAGGCTTTACAGTAAATTCCTTTAGGCTGAATTTCATCGCTTCCTTGATGGTGCTGATCTTGATCCGCAGCACATCCGCATTGGACTGTCCTTCAGTGGCAATGCCCCATGCAGTCATCAGTCTTGATAGTCTTTCATTTGAATTGCCTGAATTAACGGAAGCAAGAAATTGCTTATTCGCCTCTGTCAGCTTGATGTCTTTCAAACGATAATTCCATCCTTCAGCCATGGCCTTGACAATGCCATTTTTGGACTGTTGGTCCATGGTTTGGATGCTCTTCAAAATGGAAACAAGGCTATCAGCCGGTGCTTTGTTGGCATAGCTTTTGAGTGCTGACTCCAGGGCAAAGGCATTCATGTCTGCAGGACGGCTGAAGCTTATTTTTTTCGTAAAGGCATTGTTGTTCTTGTTGGACTCCTTTACTTCGTTGGCCTTGTCAATGGCTACGGTCAGGTTATAATCGCCTACAACATCCGTTCCGACACTGATGTTGCCTACCCATGGACCGTTCAGGTTTTTGGTGATGGATACCGTTTCTCCAGCCTTGATGCCTTCCTTAAAATTTCTGCTGATCTGATCAACCTTGATTCCCATGCCTTCGAACCTGATATCCAAAGGGACAAAGTTTTCTTTTTCGAGATCAACTGTTCCCTGGTTTTTTACTTCCACCGTAATGTTGATCCGCTCACGTACCGCGGGTGTGGCGGGATCAATCTTGATGTCGGCTACTACAAGGTCTATTCCATCCACCTTAACAACTGGCGCAGCCTTTGCTCCTCCCATCTGGTGCATGGAATGATCCATGGCAGGCATTGCAGTTTTCTTTGAATTGCTGGCCTTGATCTGGTTTTGCAGGTGCTTTTTCATCAGCTTGCCATTGTTGGCTGTGAGCACGCAGGCAAATGCATCAGGCATCCACCTGTCTTCTACTTCATTTGATTTGTTCATGCGGGCAAAAAATGCTTGCTCTGCAGCGGCATCAAGCGGTGATTGGGAAAAGAGCAAAAGCGCATTCATCACCACCAATGGATCTTTATCCTGAAGCACATTGTTTTTCAAAATAGTGGCCACTGAAGCCGCTGAAAAGTCCATTACCTTGATGGTATTCTTTCTGACATCAGCGCAGGGATTTGACAGGGCTGCAGCAATGGTGGCATCATCCAATGCATTCAATCCTTTCAGTGTCCAGAGGGCATGAATGGCGGGTGCGTTGATGCCGATTTCATCGACAGATTTGTCATTCACCAAAGCGATCAGGTCTGCAACAACATCCTTCTGTCCGCGTTCAACCAACATGCGTTGGGCATGCATGCGCCAGAACATGTTGTTGTTTTTCAATGCAGCCAAAAGTCCTTTTGCATCTGACAAAGAAAGTGACAAAGGCTTGTATTCAGGGGCCTCCTTGTAGGAAACCCTGTAGATCCTGCCATGGGTAAAATCACGCAAATCAGTCAGGTAGGCATTTCCGGGACCATTGTCAAATCCCTTGGGCGTTGGATTGTGTTGGATGATATAGCTGTACCAGTCTGCCACCCAAACAGCCCCATCAGGACCGACTTCTGAAAAAACCGGAGAGAACCATTCGTCTGCCCCAGCCATCAGGTTGAAACTTTCCTTGTCATAAAAATCAGTGCCTTTTTTCTGCATGTTGTTCTGGTGCAGGATATGGCCGGTTGGCTCTGAAACAAAAGCGATGCTGTTCCAATACTTTTTTGGAAAGGCCCTGGCCGTATAAAAATTATGACCGGATGCGGCGGTAAATCCCCCGAATGCATCCACCTGCCTTACCTTCTCGGTGATGGGCTTCATGTCTCGATGGGTATCCGTGCTCCTGCTGCCATTGTTATTGGGCGCATTGAAATAAGAATGTGGGATGGCCATGTACCAACCGTGTGAATTGTTGGCTGTAGACCCGAATACATCATTGGTTTCATTGAAGGCAAAGCCCCAGGTATTGTTGGATGTATTTGTCATCCATTCCAACTTGCTGCCATCTGCTTTGAAACGGAAAAATGCCTGTCCAAACTGGAGTGAATCTGCGGTTCCCACCTTGCCCTTGAAGCCGGAATAACCAACACAACCCCAGATCCAGTTGTCGAAACCATAATGCAGGTTGGATGGGCCTGCGTGGGTATCGCCTGTGCCAAAACCAGTGAACAGGATTTTCTTGAGATCGGCCTTTCCATCACCATCGGTGTCTTTCAGAAACAGCATGTGCGGCGCTTGTGATACAATCAAACCACCATTGGCAAAAACCATTCCTGTTGGAATGCTCAGCCCCTCTGCAAAAGGTGTAAACTTGTCAGCCTTACCATCCTTATCAGTATCCTCACAAACCATGATATAATCGCTTCCACCCTCTTGTTTTCTTTCGTTGGGATAATCCTTGGTAATTAAAACATAGAGCTTTCCTTTTTCATCCCAACTCAATGCAATCGGATGCATCACATTGGGTTCAGCGGCAAACAATTCCAAGTTGAAATCCACAGGTACCTGGATATGCTTCATTGATTCCTCAGGATTCAATGCCAACTGCTGGTATTGGATGCCGGGACGCTGCTCATAGTTGGGCAATTTGGCTGTACGGTATTCAAATTTCTGAGGAGCCCTGGCCACATGTGCTGCCCTGGCTGCATCATTGACAGACCAGATGATGCCATTGTAAAGCAACTCCTGAAAACCGGCAAGCTGCCAGGTTCTCTCATCATGGCCATAGGCCGTATAAAAAACCTTTCCCTTGCCATGCGTGCGCGTCCAGGTATAGGGTTCAGTGCTTGCTCCTGGCTTGTCTTTCTTCTGATCGGCTTTGATTTCCCTCACCGCCAAAACGTTGTTGTCTGGCTGCAATTGGCTGTGTAAATAGGTTTCATCATATGCGGTGAAGGGCTTGAGATCTGCCATGATCTGATGCTGCGGTTGTACGATCTGTGCAGTGATGGAATCCATGGTATGGCGCCAGAATTGTCCTCCCACAAGCTTTACGTATTCACTGGAATTCCTGAAACAATAAGAAGCACAATGGATGGGCAAAAACCCTTTGCCTGAAGCCACAAAATCCAACAATGCCTTCTCTGCAGGTGCAGGAAGTGTATCCCAGTTGGCAAAAACCATCAAGGCATCGTATTTGCCCAGGGTCTTGGGATTCAGGTCAGACAAATCATCCGTGTAGGTGATGTTGATTCCCTTAGGGCCAAGGGCTGCCATCAATTGTGGCACGCGTTCGATGGGCTTGTGGTGTCCCTTGTCGCCAAGAAAAAGCACTTCAATGCGGCGCGCTTGCTGGGCGAAAGCAGTGGAGAGGAGAAGGGAGAGTGTGAGGAGGAATTTCATTGTGGGAAGTTAAGGAGGTTGAAGGGGTTGAAGGCCTATTCAACCTGTATTATACATTAAAATAATCCGGCAAATATTTAATCGCGCCGCCTTCCATGGCTGATTCGTGGGCAAGGATGCCTACGGATGTCCAGTTGGCTGATTGTGCTGCATTCGGGAATGGATCGCGGTTTTCCACCAAGGCCATCAGGAACTCATGGGCAAGATGGGGATGTGATCCGCCATGTCCTGCACCCTGGGTGAAGCTCAGGTGGGTATTTTCAGCCACATCATACACTCCTTTGGTCGTGAAATCCCGGATCCCTTCTGGCAGCAAATGTGCATAGTCTGGCACTTTTACTTTTGCAGGAATCTCGTGCTCTGGCAGTTTTGCCGTATGCACAACATGCGCTTCATCTTCGATCAATGCCCACTCGAATGATTTTTTGGATCCATAGACTTCAAAACTCTCGCGGTACTGCCGCGCAACATCAAAAAGGGATCGGTACACATACGCACTCAGGTCTGAATTTTTGAATTTGATATGGGCCGATTCAACAGCAAAAGGTGAGTTGTGGATCTGTGCAAGTTCTTCGCGGATGGTTCCTGAACCAAAGCAGGAAACATACTCCGCTTCCAGCTTCAGCAATCCTGCAACCGGGCCAACGCAATGGGTTGCGTAGTGCATGGGAGGAAGGCCAGGCCAGTAGTCAGGCCAGCCGTCCATGTCCTGCTGGTGAGAAGCCTTTAGGAACTGAACCTTACCCAATTCGCCTTTCTCATACATCTCCTTTACAAATAGAAACTCCCTTGCATACACAACGGTTTCCATCATCATGTATTTCTTTCCCGTCTCTTTACATGCCTTCACAATTCTCATGCAGTCTTCAACACTGGTGGCCATGGGAACGGTACAAGCAACATGTTTGCCTGCATACAGCGCTTTCAATGATTGCGCTGCATGGTTGGGAATGGGAGAATTGATGTGAACCGCATCAACCTCAGGGTCTTTCAGCAGTTCATCGTAATCTGAATATCTTTTTTCAATACCAAAAGCATCTCCGATGGCATTGAGTTTTTCAACGTTGCGCTGGCAAATGGCATACATGTTGGCATGCGGATGCCTCTGGTAAATGGGAATGAACTCTGCACCAAATCCGAGTCCAACGATAGCAATGTTTATTTTCATGTTATATGCTTTTTAAATATTGAATACTGTCATTCACCAACTGCATTTCATCATCAAACATGTTGCGCCAAATATTCGCTGCACTGAGTTTGCTGCTGAATGCTTCGATGCTGATCATGCCTTTGTAGTGGATGTCTTCAAGCGCAGTAAGGATGTTCTTGAAGTCAACATGTCCTGCGCCAAGGGTTCCCCGATGGTTTTCAGACAACTGAACGTGTACCAATCGATTGCCCATTTTTCTGATGGCATCACCAAGATTGGTTTCCTCAATGTTGGCATGAAATGAATCAAACATCAATTGACAATTGGGATGATTAACCCGGTCAACCAACGCAATCAACTCGTCGGTGCAGGAAACCAAATAGCTCTCAAACCTGTTCAAGTATTCAAGCCCCAGTGTTATGTTCAGGTCTTTTGCATGCTCAGCCAGTTCAAACAGGTTTTCTGCGGCCCATTTGTTTTCTTCTTCGGATGATTTGCTTCCGGTAAATACACCAAGCGCTGAATGATAAGGCCCGGTGAGCAGGCTGGAACCCAATACCTGCCCACATTCCAGGGCCATCTTGTTTCTTTCGAGGGCTTTATGGCGCATGGATGGATCGGCACTGATCTGGTGATAATCTGGGCCATTGATGGTGACGGCAACGCGGTCGAGTTCCAATTCATCCAGCTTTTCCCTCCAAGGCTTCCAATGATCAGGATTGGTATCAAAAATGGGGACTTCCACACCATCGTATCCAGCAGCCTTGATTTGCTCCAATACCGAAAAAAGGGATGCATTGATCTCAGTTCCCCAAAGCAGCAAATTCATTCCGATTTTGTTGGTCATGGCAAATAGTTAAGCGGTAGACAAAATAGTTAAAATCCATGAGATTAATAAAAGCCAAATTCCTTACATTCATCGAACCAACCAACCTGCTCTATCATGTCAACAACCCAACGCTTTACGGCCCTTGATGTTTTCAGGGGAATGACCGTATGCTTCATGATCATCGTGAACAACCAGGCCGGATCAGCTCCGTTTGAACCCCTTGAGCATGCTTCCTGGCATGGCTTCACGCCAACAGACCTTGTCTTCCCTTCCTTTTTGTTTGCAGTGGGCAATGCCATGGCATTCACCATGCCCAAAATGGCTGGAATGGGCCATGGCAAGGTGGCCGGTAAGATCCTCAAAAGAACTTTTCTCATCTTTCTGATTGGATACTTGTTGTCTTGGTATCCATTTGTAAGCATCAATAGCGCTGGCGAGTGGTTGCCTAAAACAATCGACAAAACCCGCTTTTTTGGTGTATTGGTCCGCATCGCTTTCTGCTACGGCATCGCAGCCATGATGATTCATTTTCTTTCGAGAAAGGCGGTGATCTACGCAAGCATCGCCATCTTGTTGGGCTATTGGCTGGTATTGTACCTGGGCGGCGACTATACCATGCTGGGCAATATCGGCGTACCCATCGACAAATGGCTGGTTGGTGAAAACCACATGTACAAGGGTGAAGGAGTTCCATTTGAACCGGAGGGATTCCTGAGCACCTTCCCGGCTGCAGTAAATGTGATCATTGGTTATTTTGCGGGTGTATTGCTGCGCGAAAAGGGCAAAGATTATGAGGGCATTGCAAAAGTATTGCTGGCGGGTGCTGTACTGATGGCCATCGCCTATTGCTGGAACTATGTTTTCCCCATCAACAAAAAAATCTGGACCAGTTCTTATGTTTTGTATACCTGTGGTATCTCCTTGTTGTTGATTGGATCATTGGTCTACCTGAATGCCAAGACAAGCTTTCGGACAGGCAATTATTTTTTTGAAGTTTTCGGAAAAAATCCACTCTTCATCTATGTGTTGTCCAGCTTTATTCCAAAGACCTTCAACCTGATCAAAGATGCAGATGGCAGAAGCCTGACCGCCGTCATCAGCAAGGATTTCTTTCAAAAAATTACACCCGGCGCTTGGGGCGCACTGCTGTATTCGATTGCGCTGATGATGGTTTGCTGGTTGGTGGGGTATATCATGGACAAGAGGAAGGTTTATGTGAGGGTTTAGGGGGTTAGCGGTTGGGGGAAATACAAATTCTGGGCGTTTATTGCACCTTAGAATGGTTGATTTTTTTGCCAATTTTGAATAAAATGGTTTTTTCATTTGAGAAATTGGAAGCATAGAAAGAAGCCAACGTCCTGGTCAAGCAGATTTACTTGCTCCATTTCAGGAATTATCAATGGACTAAAAAAAGCCAACACCCTAAACCCCTAAACCTTCAAAAAGCAAAATATTCTCAAAATCGCCCCATAAACCTTATTTTTGTTGCTCTCAAAAGACAATAATGGAATACAATACCAATCGAAGTCACCTTGTGATGAAGGAGTATGGTAGGCATGTGCAGCAGATGGTGGGGCATATCCTTTCAATCGAAGACAAGGAAAGAAGACTAAGCAATGCGCAGGCAGTCATAGAATTGATGGGCTTCATCAATCCACAACTCAAGAACATCGAGGATTACAGGCACAAGCTCTGGGACCATCTTTATTTGATTTCAGATTTCAAACTGGAAGTGGAAACCCCCTACCCGGTTCCAACAAGGGAGTTACTGATGGCAAGGCCAAAGCCATTGCCCTACCCTAAAAGACATCCCAAATATTATCACCTTGGAAAACACCTTGAACTGGTGATTGACAAGGCCATGGCCGAAGAGAACGAGGAAAAGCGATCTGGTTTCTCCCATATCATCGCCTATTACATGAAGCTGGCCTACAATACCTGGCACAAGGAGCTCATCCCTGATGAGAGCATAAGGAGTGAATTGAACGCCATCACAAAAGGACAGCTTGAGTTTACCAGCACCCCATTTGTGAGGGCTTACAGGGAGCAGGATGACCGGTTCCAAAAACGTGGCAAAGGCGGTGGATTTCAACAACGCAACCGTCCCAGCACGGGAGGAGGCAATGGTATTGGAGCAGGCAAAAACAGGCCCCCTCAGAAATTCGGGAAAAAGCGTTTCAAGTAAGCGCCTAAAGTCATATTGACTTTGATGAAAGCTTTTGAAGATCCAGACACCATGCATGAAACAGAACAGCACAAGATCATCATCCTAACGGCACCATCAGGCGCAGGCAAAACAACCATCAAAACAAAACTGCTTGCGGGCATGGCCGACCAGCTCTCTTTCAGCGTGTCCGCCACCACCAGAAAAATCCGTGGCGGTGAAACAGATGGGGTTGACTACATTTTTCTTACAGAAGAACAATTCAAGGATAAAATCAACAAGGACCAGTTTGTTGAATGGCAGATGGTATACCCTGGAATGTACTATGGTACTACTGTTGATGAAATGAAAAGAATCTGGAGTGAAGGTAAAATGCCTTTGCTGGACATTGATGTCAAAGGTGCCTTGAATGTAAAAAAAATGTTTGGAGAACAGGTGCTGACCATCTTCGTTGAACCACCATCCATGGAGATTTTGCAAGAAAGACTGATGAGGAGAGGAACTGAATCAGCAGAGCACATCCATACAAGGATCAGCAAAGCCAAAGAAGAAATAGCATACAGGAATAGCTTTGACAAGGTAATCATGAACAATGACCTTGAAAAGGCTACAAACGAGGTGAGGGAGATGATTACCAAATTTCTTGGCTAACATTGGAGGAATGCACATTCCTAAATGAACACTATGGGAACTCTTTTATTATCAGGTATCTTGATTGCTTTCTTGCTGGCAGGTTTTTTTGCCGGAGTGGAAGTTGGTTTTGTGTCGCTGAACAGGCTATCAATTGAATTGCGCAAAAAACAGCGTTCAAAAAGCGCTTATACCCTTTCCGCTTACCTTGATGAGCCTGCAAAGTTCATCAGTGCCATGATTGTAGGCATCATCATCACCCTTGTTATTTATGGCCTTTTGGTGGATGAATTCCTGACCCCTCTTTGGAAAACAACAGAGAGTTACTTGTCGCAAGATTTTGTGCCCTATTTTCTGTACATCAGGATTCTTTTTGACCTGGTGGTTTCAACGGGGGCCTTCATGATATACTTCTTTTTCTGCCGGGCTATTTTCAGGTCAAAGGCCGACACCTTGATGTTCTTTCTTGCGCCACTGCTGCGCTTCTTTTACAATATTTTCTACCCCATCGCCAATTATTTTGTTTCCCTCTCTGAATGGATCCTTAAGAACCTGGTGAATGTACACATCAGGAAAAACAAGAGCAATTTTACAAGGCTGGAGCTTGAAAACTTCATCCAGCAAAGGGATGACAAGGAATTTGAAAGCCAGGAAATGAACAAGGAATTGTTTGAGGCCGCACTGACCTTACCCTATGTCAAGATTCGCCAATGCCTGGTGCCAAGAAAAGAAATCGAGGCCATCAGCGTGCATGAATCCATTGGAACATTGAAAACCAGGTTCATCGATACCAACCTCAGCAAGCTGGTGGTCTATGAAAAAAACATTGACAATATTGTTGGTTATGTGCACCAGATTTCCTTGTTCAAAAATCCGGAGAACATCCATTCGATCATGCTTCCCATTCCTGCAGTGCCAGAAAGCATGACGGCTACAGACCTCATGAACCTGCTCATCAAGGAGCGGAAGAGCATGGCATGGGTGGTGGACGAGTTCGGAGGTACTTCAGGCATCATCACCATGGAGGACCTGCTGGAAGAATTGTTTGGCGAAATCAAAGACGAATATGATGTTGAGGAACTGACCGAGCGAGAGGTGGGTGAGGATGAATATGAGTTCTCCGGAAGGCTTGAAATTGAGCCACTCAATGAAAAATACCACCTTGGTCTGGAGATGAACCTATCAGAAACCGTTTCCGGATATATTATTCACCACAATGAATCGATCCCAAAACAAAAAGAGAAGATCATTATCGGTAAATTCGAATTTGAAATACTGGAAGTGACAGATACCAGGATTGAGCTTGTTAAAATGAAAAAAGCACTTTAATCAACGTGGGTGATTTTCAATTTTTGTCTTCCATCAACACAGCACTGATCGGACACCTTCATCCGCTATTGGTTCACCTTCCTATTGGTATTTTTTCATTCGCCTTTGTTATCAGCCTGTTCGGTGCTGAAAAAAGAAAACAATTGGATGCCGCATTGTCTTATGCGTTGTTGACTGGTGCGATTTCAGCACTTGTTACCTGTATTGCGGGGTATTTGCTTTCAGGATCAGGTGAATACGATCTTGATTTGGTGCAAAAGCACCAATGGACAGGCATTGCAACCTGCGCCTTGGGATTTCTGGCCTATTTTATTGCCCAATACAGGCGACTGCTGGTATGGATTACCTGTGCCGTGATGGCCGTTGCAGGGCACCTGGGCGGAACCATGACCCACGGTGAAGATTATTTTTTCGGTCTTGTTGATGAAGAAACTACCAAGGCTGTGGTGATGATCGATTCAACAGTGAAAACATCCACAGAACTACCCAAGGCCGATTCAATTCTTGAAAAAACAGAAGCCCCAAGAGAAATTTCTATTTACGAAGACCAGGTGGTGGCCATTCTTCAAAGCAAATGTTATACCTGCCATTCTAAAATCAAAAAGAAAGGCGGACTGAGACTCGATTCAGAGGATTTTATCAAAAAAGGTGGTAAGAATGGTGCTGTATTGACGGCCGGAGATGCCGATAACAGCAAGCTATATACCAACATGCTCTTGCCATTGGAAGATGAAGACCATATGCCACCCAAGGGCAAAAAACAACCCAGTGCGGCAGAAATTGCTACCATTCATCGTTGGGTCAAAATGGCTGACCCCTTCGCCAAAACAACGGTTTCATCAACTGTTATCAAGATCACTGAAACAGTTCCTCAAGCTGTGGAACCCCCGCCTCCACCAGCAGTTGAAAAAACCGCAACGGTTGTCCCAACAAAAACAATCAGCATTGCTGCTGCCAATCCAATCAACATTGATGCCATCAAAAAATTAAATGTGGTTGTTACCCCTATACAATCTGGCTCCAATGGACTCTCGCTGAATTTTGTAAACCTGAAAAACTTCAACAGCACAATGTTGGATCAGGCGATTGGATTGAAAGAGCAGATAGTACAAATGAAACTCACCAACCAGCCTGTGACCGACCAGGACCTGCAAAAAATAAAGCAGTTCACCAACCTGCGCCAGCTTCAACTCGAAAAAACCAAGGTTACCGATGAAGGGATGGATCAACTCACATCAATGCAATCATTGGAACAGTTGAACCTCTATGGCACGGCGGTTTCAGACAAAGGATTGGAAAAACTTGTTGCCTGCAAGAACCTCAAGAACCTGTTTTTGTGGAAGACCAATGCAACAGCGGAGGGGATAGCGAAACTCAAGCAGGCATTGCCGAACCTGACCATCGAAGCCG
>Ga0208960_1001301_pt1 | contig 13395 bp, 12 predicted proteins | sample GreLakmeON33MSRF_FD_187703 | JGI IMG/M metagenome (GOLD analysis project Ga0208960, IMG submission 187703) | Freshwater lentic microbial communities from great Laurentian Lakes, MI, USA - Great Lakes metaG ON33MSRF (SPAdes) | ecosystem: Environmental > Aquatic > Freshwater > Lake | place: Great...
CCCTTAAAAAAAATAATTTTGTAAAGTAAAAAACCGCCATCATTAAATAACGTTATCGTGAGCAATATATCCTAATCTAGTTTTATTTTTACTTTTTCGATTACGATTTTCCACCTAGCAATATCAGAATTATATAATTCAGAAAATTGTTGTGCGTTAAGAGGGGCGATTTGAACCCCAGCTTTGACTAGACGCTCTTTCAAATCAGGCGTTTCTAACATCTTTAATATTGTGTTGTTTAAAGTATTAATTATTTCTTTTGTTGTTCCAGCAGGCACAAATACTCCCTGCCATAAAGTATGCTCATATCCCTTTACACCCGTTTCTTGGATCGTCAAAAGTTCGGGAGCTCCACCAAAACGGTTCTTACTTGTTACCGCTAACGCTTTTACTTTATCGCCTTTATACAGCGGTAAACCAACAGGCATTCCAGCAAAATAAAAATCAATTTGACCCCCTAAAACATCTGTTGCCGCTGGCGAACCTCCTTTATATGGAACATGAATAGCTTGTAAACCAGTTGTTGCTAAAAATAATTCGCCAGCCATATGATCAGAATTTCCAATACCCGATGATGCAAAACTCATCTTGCCAGGATTGGCCTTCAGCATTGAAATTAACTCAGCAACATTTTTCGCTTTTGAGTTATTGTTGACAATTAATATGTGAGGAGTTGCTGCGACACCAACAACAGGAATTAAATCTTTTTGTCCATTAAAGGGTAACTTAGGATTTGTTGCGACATTAATAGCAAGTCCGTTTTGTGCAAATAAAATTGTGTAACCATCAGGCGTACTTTTGGCAACCGCATCTGCAGCAATATTCCCGGCCGCTCCACCTCGATTTTCAACGATTACAGGCTGTTTTAAAACAATACTTAATTCGTTTGCAATAATCCTACCAACAATATCAGTTGAGCTGCCTGGCGCATATCCAATCATTATTTTAATTGGCTTTTCAGGGTAGGCAGCTACTACAGGTGTAGTCACCAGAGGTGCTAAAAATAGACTCAAGACAAACTTCATAATGAAGCTGGTTTTTTTATTTTTCAATATTGTCTCCGTAAAATAAATAATGATTTATAAATTTAATGGTACTACACCGCACTCTTTGGCACAATGATTAAGAGCCTGCAATAACTCAAAAGAAATTGGTATTCCTATTAAGTTACGCTCTGCAGCTAATTTTTCTGCCCCTTCGCCTGGAATATGTATCTCACTCACATCAGGTAATTTACTTGAGTTTTTAATATCATTGACCACTCTTATTACGCGGTTAATAAATAATTCTTTATCGCCAAAAGCAGCAGGATCAAGGGCAATAATTGCCTGTCCTGTATTTGTAATAAGATCGTGATGCGTATTGAAGTCGATTGTTTCCATACCAACAGCTGCATTATTTAAGGTACCCGCTAACAGACTGATCATTAAAGCAAGTCCATAGCCTTTATAACCTCCAATCGGTAATAAGGAGCCCTCTGAGGCTTTCGATGGATCTGTTACGGGGTTTCCTGTCTTATCAATCATCCAACCCTCCGGAATCATTTGACCTCGCTGTGCTGCTAATTTTACCTTTCCATACGCAACGACAGTTGTGGCAATATCCAATAAGACAGTTGGGTGATCTCCCGCAGGTACTGCAATCGCTATTGGATTAGTTGAAAGTAATAAATCAATACCTCCCCATGGCGCCATGTGATTGGCATTGCCAACGGCCATGTAAATACCAATTAAACCTGCTTCAGCAATTTTTCTGACATATACCGAGGCTGCGCCCGAATGATTGCCATGATGACTACCCACCCAACATACACTGTATTTTTTTACCTTCTCGATCGCTGTTTCTACAACCCTTGCCATAACTAAATGGCCCAGACCATTATCCCCATCAATAAGGGTAACGGCTCCTTGTTCTCGCTCTCGGCGTATATTTGGATGTAAATTAATTCCGCCTGCTCGAATTCGCTTTATATACGCGGGCAAACGAAAGATTCCATGCCCATCGGCTCCAGCTAAATCAGACTGAATCATTAAAGTTGCCACAAGATAAGCATCCTCATACGGTATCCCAACAGCCGTTAAATTTTTAGCAATAAACTCCTCTGCTGCCGGTGGTAATAAGTATTTATGCATAGTCATTAACGAGTAGGAGTGCCTGTAAATTCCATGCTATAGGTATACCGACTTTCGGGATGATGAGTTATGGTTACCTCAAAAAGTAGATTGTTAAGCTCGTAATATCGCCTAGTAATGCCTAAACACGGATCGCCAACCTTAAGCTTAAGGCGTTTTGCAATTTCTGATACTGCGCTGGATGCATAAACATCCACCTCTGCTCGATCAATTTTTACACTAAATTTTTTCTCAATTTGTTCAAAAACCATCAACTCAGACTGATCTGGATCACGGCTCAGTTGAGCAAACTGCGGTAATATGTATATATCTGTCCACGCAATAATCTGCACACTACCTTTTTGTTTACGAATACCGCCAATGTGGTACCACGATGATCCTGTTGGCGCCCCTATAAGCTTGCTACTGGAATCACTTAACTCTATAAATTCTTCCAACAAATTTGTTCTATAAGTATCTCGAGGGTAACGCAATATATCAACTGGCGAATTAAAGCTTTGAGTAAATCTTCGTGGCTTTTGACGCGAAATGACCTGAGCTGGTGCACCCTGTCGCCGAAGTATTAAACCTGAGATCTCGAGAGTTTCTAGTGCATGACGTAAGGTGTGCCGGCTAGCCCTATAAGCTTTACATAAGCTAGCCTCGGAAGGAAGAGTTGAGCCAACCGACCAAGTCCCATTCTGGATACACTCGCTCAGCATATTTGCCAAAGACTGATAAAGCGGCTCCTTAACCTTCAAATCAGCTTAATCCAAACATTTTCTTTCCTGCGACCGGTAACCGCGCCTTCAAAATATCGCCTGATAAAGATTCTGTGATGTAAAGATCTTTTCCATCTGATCCACCAAAACATAAATTTGCAAGATGATGATGATGTGGATTCTCTGAATAGATCAAATGAGTAGGTAACATATTATTATCAAAGCGCCAAATCCCAACGCCTAGGTGACATACTAATAAACCATTTTCTGAGTCCATTTCAATGCCATCTGGACCAGCTACCCCCCCCGTTAATTGCACTGCAACCCCAGTTTTTGAAACTGAACCATCTGCCATTAATGGCAAGCGCCAAATTTGTTGCGAACGTGTTACCGCTACAAAAACATGCTTTTCCTGAGTGTTAAGGGTAATTCCATTGGGGCTTGGCACATTCAACGCCAAGCGGTCTAATTGTCCGTTAGCGCGTAATCGAAAAACTCGTCCTGTTGGATCGACTATGCCAGTTTGCCCTTGATCGGTAAAATACAAATCCCCGTTGGCAGCAAAATGTAAATCATTTAAACCCTTAAACGCTTCGCTATACATTGAGCCCAAAACTGTCTCTAGCTTACCCGTTTTAGTATCAAGCGCTAAGAGCCCCATTTTGTAATCGCAAATAAAGGCGCGACCATCTTTGTGAAATTTCAAACCATTGGGCCAACCATCATATTGAGTTACTAATTCCCATTCACCTTTTGGTGTAATCCGAAATATCCTACCAAATGGAATATCAACAAACCAAAGATTTCCCTCCCGATCAAATGATGGACCTTCTAAGAAGCACTCAACCTCTGCATTTTGTCTATTTGGATCAGACCAGCCGGTACGTGCTTTTTTTCGGAACTTATCCGGCATTGACATAAAAACTTCGGTTTTAATTTTCTCAACGGGCTGAAAGGGGTTGTGCATTGACATTGTCAAAGTTCCTGTATGTTTGTTGTACGGATAAGTTTGTTTTTTAAAACCATTTAAGTCTTAAATTAAACCAAAAATAATGATAAGCTTCTCTTAGGCAGAAATTTAGCTAATTATTAATATGTTAGCTTATTTAGATAAGTAAGGAAAACAATGAAACGTGTTGCGATTATTGGCACCGGCACGATGGCTGCTGGAATAGCAGCAGGATTTATTTCACAGAGCGTACCCGTGGCAATACTTGGCCGAGATGAAGAAAAGTCCAGATCCTGCTTAAAAAAGTCGATTACGCTCGCCCAAAAAATCGGTTTGCATGGCATTAATGCCACAAAGACATTTAAAGAGCTTGAGACTACGCAAATTACAAGCACACTTGCCATTTGGTACGATTGGGATCAATGCCAATGGATCATTGAGAGCGTTGCAGAAAATATGGCTCTTAAGAAAGAAATTTTTACTGATCTTGATCAAAAGGTCCCTCACCATATTCCAATCGGCAGCAATAGCTCTGGCTTTCCAATTAGCAAGATTGCAGAAGGGCTCCATACCGCAAATCGTATGCTAGGTGCACACTATTTTATGCCAGCCGAAGTCGTGCCTTTAGTTGAAATTGTGCTCGGCGAAAAAACTGAAATACATTTTGCAGAAGAAGTTTGTACCTTATACAGACTCATTCATAAAAAACCAGTACTTGTTAAAAAAGATATTCCTGGATTTCTAGCTAATCGAATTCAACATGCATTAATGCGCGAAGCTTTATCGCTAGTTGAGGCCGGCATTGCCACACCGGATGATATTGATGATGCAGTTCGATATAGCTTTGGTTTTCGATATGCTGCCGTTGGACCAATGACTCAAAAAGAAATTTCTGGATGGGATGGGATGGCAAATGCTGCTAAAGAGATTTACCCCTCTCTCTCTAATATTACAAGCCTACCCTCAAAACTATATCAACTAATGGAAAATGGTAAAACAGGCATGAAGGCTGGTGAAGGCTTTCGAAAATGGACTCCGGAAGAAATACAAACAACAACAGAGTCATACTCTAGAAGGTTAAAAGCAGCATTTGATGTACTTAACATGCAATAGGTGAGTACGATTTTGCTAATAATTTCTGAAGTCGGTAGGGGTCTGGACTCACCCCAATTCCATATTTTTCAAACTGATGATGATGCAAGCATCCATGCTCACCCAGCAATGGAGATTCGCACACATCAAATTGTAAATATTGATTTGACATGCTAAAACCCCAGTCCAATTTATCTAGTGCAAAACCGACCGCAGCTGCAGCGGCTGCGCCAATTGATGTTTCGGCAACTTTACAAGCTAAGTTAATCTTAAGACCATTACTCTCCAGCAAAGAGGCGCAAGTCAATGCCCCCAACAGTCCCCCCGTTTTTATCAACTTTAAACTTGCTCCATCTGTTGCACCTGCTGCAATAAAGCGCTCAAGCTCATTTTTTCCATGAATTGACTCATCCAGCCCAATCGGTAAATTAGATTTTGACCTTAACTCAATGAAATCTGTGATTGGTAAATCAGGGGAGATTAACTGCTCTGCGAAGGCAAGTCCTTTTGTTTTTTCTGAGGTACAAAAACGAATTGCGTCCTCAAGGCTAAACGCTCCATTGGCATCAACAGAAACTGTATCGGTATCAAGAAGTTTACATAAGAATTGAACCCGATCTAAATCAGCACTTAAGGGTAAAAGTCCCACTTTAATTTTCCAATGGCGATATCCAGCATCATGGAATTTTTTAGCATCTGCTATTTCTTTATCCAATGTTCCACCAAGCATACGCAATAATGACAAAGGTTGTGGCTTCTCTCCTGCATTAACTCCAAGCCGGTTTCGCAAAAACTTCCAAAGCGGGATACGGGCCTCTTGGGTATGCAAATCCATAAGAGCCATTTCTAAACAGGACTTTGCCGATGAGTTCCCGTATAAAACCTTATCCAAGCAATTAATGTACACATCAGGCTTATCCCAATCGAACTCTTTGCATTTGGAGACCAAATACTTAATACTTGCTAATAAACTGTCAAGGGTTTCTCCGGTCATTAATGGAGCCACAGACGCCTCTCCCCATCCAATATTTCCAGCGCTATCTCGGAGCTCAAGCACAATAGTATTCGCAAAAGTAATGGTTTCGCCAGACATTTTGATAGGCTCAACTAGGGGTATTGAAAGTGGGTAAATCCGAGCGTAATTAATTTTCATTTTAGTAGCCAGGCGTATATTTCGGTAGGAACTGCGCTTATCGTCGCAGCTTACGAACTAGTCGACTCCACTCCAATGGAAGGATTTGATCCAGCTGCACTTGATGACCTTCTGAATCTCAAAGAAAGAGGTCTACGTAGTGTTATCAACATGCCAATAGGCTACAGGAAAGCTGATGAGGACTGGCTTGTTAATTTGAAAAAGGTGAGAAGAAATAAAGATCAATTTGTGATTATGATTGATTAAGCTATTCTTAACCAGAAGGACTCAGCATCGCAGCACGACGAATCTAAAACCGTCCTCATCGAGCCGCTTTACTACTCACTCTAATTGGATATTATTTTCTTTAATTACCCTAGCCCACTTGGCAGACTCTTGATTTAAAAATACCCCGAATTGAGCAGGAGAGCTAGCAACAATTTCATTACCCTGCTCTGCCATCCGCGACTGAACAGCAGGACTTTTAAGAGCTTGCGCAAAAGCGTTATTAATCTTATCAACAATAGGAGCAGGTGTTCCGGCTGGAACCAAAACCCCAACCCATGAACTCACATCGAAATTGGTGAGGCCCTGTTCACTTGCTGTAGCAACTTGTGGCAAAGCAGGAGTCCGTTTTTTCCCAAGTACTGCTAAGGCTTTTAGATTTCCGCCCTTAATTTGAGGAACGGTAATGACTGCGCCTAAAATCGTAATATCCGTCTCACCCCCAATGGTCGCAGTCAATGCTGGACCACCTCCTTTATATGGCACATGTGTCATATCTATGCCTAGGTTAGTTTTGAGTAGTTCAGCCGCAAGATGCCCAGAACTTCCAGCACCACCACTGGAAAAGTTAATCCCCTTAGCCTTAGATTTTGACAAATCTGCAAGCTCGCGTAAATTATTAGCGGATAATTTATTTCCTGCAACCACCACCAAAGGAATTTTAACTAATTCGGTTACTGGCGCCAGGTCTTTAAATGAATCAAATGGTAAGTTTTTGTAGACATGGGGGTTAACAGCAAAAGTGTCGTACACCATCAAAATGGTATATCCATCTGGCGCTGACTTGGCCACAAAATTACTACCAATCGTGCCCCCAGCCCCCGGCTTACTCTCGATCACAATCGGTTGACCCAAAATTTCTTGTAGGCTAGGTGCCAACATACGTGCCATCGTATCAACAGCACCCCCTGTTGCCAATGGGTTAATAATCCGAATTGGCTTATTGGGATAAAAACTGATTTCTTTACTTTGTGCATTGACTAAACCGATTGCACAAAATTGTATTAAACCAGCAACCACTACTTTTTGAAATAGATTATTCATATTAGTCTGCCTTTATATTGCCATCTTTAACAATCTTACTTAAACGCTGCATCTCTTTTTGAAAATAAGCATTGCTTTCTACTGGTGTAGATAGATTCATGACTTCGCCACCATCATTAGTTACCTTCTCTTTAAAAGCACTGGAGGCTACTATTTGCTCAAGAGCCTTAGTTAATCTGCTAATGATCGGTGCAGGCATGCCTGCCGGCGCCCATACCGCATAGACGATCGACATTTCATAGCCCTTTAAGTTACCAGATTCTTCAATAGCAGGCACATCTGGTAAAAGTTTTGCTCTGCTTGGCCCTGTCGTACCCAATGCAATAAGCTTACCGCTTTTAACATGAGGTAGAGCTACACCAAACGCAGAAAAACTCATTGGAACTTGGCCACTCAAGGTATCTGTAATTGCTGGGGCGCCACCCTTATAAGGGATGTGCGTAATTTTGATGCCGGCTTGATTAGTCAACAGTGCACCCGCCAAATGGCTAGCGCTACCATTTCCAAAGCTTGCGTAGGAAAGTGTATCAGGCTCTTTTTTAGCTAATGCAATGAGTTCAGCAATATTTTTAGCTCCTAAATTAGGATTGGCAACTAATAGCATTGGAACTTGAGCTATGACAGCCAGTGGAATAATATCTTTCTCGGTTGAGTAAGGTGTTTTGCTATACATCGTGGGATTAATAGCATGCGATGTCACCGACTGAAACATTAAGGTGTATCCATCGGGGGCTGCCTTGGCAACCGCATCCGCACCAATCATTCCATTAGCGCCGCCTCGGTTCTCCACCACAATTTGTTGGCCTAGAATTGGGCCAAGTTGGTTTGCTACTGTTCGACCAAGCGTGTCTGCAAAACCACCTACTGGCCAAGTAATAATGAGCTTAATTGGTCTATTGGGGTAAGTATCTGCTTGCGCTATTGCTGACGTCTGAAAAATTCCCAGTGAGGCAAGACCTAAGAACAAGGATGTCAATCTTTTGCTGATAACAGATTTCATACTATCTCCTCCGATCCCAATATTTGGGACTTAATTAATCACTTTTTTATTTTTTAAATCATTTAAATCAATATTACTTAATCCAAGATATTGCTTCAATACAGAATCAGTATGCTCGCCCAACATCGGAGGAGCATTATTTTTTGTATTGATTGTGCCATGCATTTTGAGGGGTGAAGCTAATGATCTAAATATACCCGCTTTAGAATGCTTCATCTCAAGCACCATATTTTTTGCAGTAGTCTGCTCCAAAGTAAGGGCTTGTTTTACAGTATTGACTCTACCAATGGGAATCTCGTTAGCCCTACAAAGATCAATTAACTCGTCACTAGAATAGTTTTTGAGTTTTTCGATCAGTAATCGTTCAATCAAATCTCTATTTTGTACACGTGCTGAATTTGTTTTCAGACGATCGTCGTCTATCCACTCCCTGTGCCCCAATAATTGAGATAATTTCTTAAATTGTTTATCGTTGCCTACAGCCAGCGCTACGATGCCGTCATGGCAGTGATAGGTAGTATAAGGCGCAATGGTGGGATGCCCATTGCCATAACGCCCCGAATCTTTTCCGGTAGCCAAATGACTATTACCAACATTCGCCAACAAAGCAATAGAGGTATCAAATAAGGAAACCTCAACTGCTTGGCCTTTTCCTGTTCTAAAACGCGCCAATAAGGCAGCCTGTATTGCATTAGCGGCCATCATGCCGGTAGCTAAATCAACAATCGCAACCCCATATTTTGTAGGCTCGCCATCTACTGGCCCCGCAATACTCATTAAGCCAGATTCGGCTTGCAGAATAAAATCGTACCCTGGCAACCCCGACTGTGTACCAGCGCTTCCATAGCCCGTGATAGAGCAACGAACTAAAGTAGGGGCATACTTCTCAAACCAAGTAGCGTTAAATCCCCACTTATCTAGAGTTCCACTTTTAAAGTTTTCAATTAGAACATCAAACTGTGGGATTAATTTTGCAAGTAAGTCTTTACCCTCTGGCCCGGAAAAATCAATCGCCACACCTTGTTTATTTCGATTACATCCCAGAAAGTAAGCAGATTCACCCTCTAAAAACGGAGGACCCCAGGCACGAGTATCATCCCCGCCAGAAGGTGATTCAATCTTGATTACTTCAGCACCCAAATCACCCAATAATTGCCCACACCAGGGGCCCGCCAAGACACGACTGAGGTCAAGCACCTTCAGCCCTGCCAGAGCGCCCTCTTGAATTGCAGACTCAGCTTGATTATCTGAACTCATAAGACCAATCACTAATCTCGCATATCAGGAGGTGCGTTTAGATTTTTATGAAATCCATCTAAGTAATCATCGAGGGCTGCTTTGTTCTTTAACCTAAATTGCTGGAAATCCGGTTTACGTCCTTCAAGGAAGGCATTCATACCTTCCAAACTCTCCTCAGAACCCCAAACGTAGGAAAGTAGCTCCATACCATGCTGCCATGATGCATATAGCTGATCAGATTCAAAGTTCAAACTCTTTTTAGTCATGCGAATCGTTTGTGAACTATTACTCTTGATATTTTCGCACCAAGCTAATGTTTCATTTAATAAGTCTGCCTCTGGTACACACTTATTAATGAGACCAATTCTTTCAGCGTCTTTTGCATCAAACCGCTTTGCCAAGAAAATCATCTCGCGTGCAATCCGCTCGCCGACAATGCGTGGTAAATATTGAGTTGCGCCCACTGTTGGACAAGCCCCTACTTTTGCGCCCGTTTGGCCAAAGACAGATTTTTCTGAGCCAATCACCAAATCGCACCACAAAGCGAGCTCATGACCACCGCCAACACACCAACCATTTACCATTGCAATCGCTGGAATCGGAATACCACGAATGGCCATAGCCAAACCTAACATCCGATCATTCCACATGGAAGCATTTGTAAAAGTAAGGCGTTTCATTGCATAGAAGTCGCCGCCAGCAGAGAAAGCTTTATCTCCAGCACCAGTAAAGACTACGCAAGCAATAGAGGGGTCTTCTCTTGTCAGTTTTACTGCATCAATCATTTCATCCAGTGTTTGCTCTCTAAAAGCATTCAACACTCGTGGACGATTAATCGTAATCCAAGCAACTTGCTCCTTGACTTCAAAAAGAATGTCCTTATACGGTTTTTCTGGTTTGATGCTCATCTTATCTCCGTGAAATTTGTGATTTATTATCATAGATAAATATAAAGATATTTATTCACTGAGTAAATAATACCTAAAAAAAACATGTCCTAAACAAATTAAACATACAGACTAGTTGGATCTTAAGACCCCTTGAACTGCTGTCAATTTAGGTCCACTGCTTGAGAGGATTTTTCTATAGTAAATCACTGCTGCAAAATGGGTTGGTTTTGGATGATTCTGGGTACTTGGGTTTGGGGTGCTGGTGGTCTATAACCTATGCTTGAATTACAAGCCATGGATAGTTTGTCGGTTTACCCGACAAATTTACTATTCACCAAGTTGCCCATAGTTGGCCAGGATCAACCTACGCCTAATGTCCGCCCAGCGCCGGCCAAGCTCCACCATGATCAGACCAATCGAGCTAATCAACTAGCCTACTTTTATATAAACCGATATGAAATTTGGCCTGCCCAGCACGATTCGAACGTGCCTCCTACGCCTTAGAAGAATTCGTGGCTGTTTGAATATCTATATATTTCAATGACTTATGGCGTTAAAAGGGCACTGTGTAATAAACTGTGCGATAGGTTTTGACGGGAATATCGACATCAATATACATTTTAGTTTGATGCTCATATCCCATTGACTAATTTATTCTCCAAAATACCTACACCACCAACTTCTAGGCGTACAGTATCACCAGCAAGTAAATACTTAGCCGGTTTAAATCCCAGCCCCACTCCAGCTGGGGTACCAGTGGCAATGATGTCACCTGGGTACAGGGTAATACCAGATGATATTGTCTCAATTAAGGTTGGAACGTCAAAAATTAAATCTTTAGAGTTAGCACTTTGACGAAGTTCACCGTTGACCCAGCACTTCACAGTTATATCGTCATCCTTTAATTCATCGCGGGTGACAATCCAAGGCCCCATTGGACAAAATGTATCAAAACTTTTTCCAAGGAACCATTGTTTGTGGCGCTGTTGCCAATCCCTAGCGGTCACATCATTAATAATCGTATAAGCCCACACGTGCTTTAAAGCATCTGCCTTAGTAATACCCTTTCCACCCTTACCAATGATGACTGTGAGCTCAACCTCATAATCAATATCCTTTGAGACTTTTTGAGGAATAACGATATTTTCCCCTGTGCCAATCACGGATTCAGGTGGTTTGGTAAAAATGATGGGATGCTTCGGAATTTCATCGCCTGGCTTTGAAGTGCTGCTGTCGTAACCACTGGTGCCAAACTCTTTAGCATGTTCAAAATAATTTTTTCCTACACAAAAAATATTTCTTCGTGGCCTTGGAATTGGGGCTAGCAATTGAATCTCCGTCAAGTCGTAAGTAGCGGCAATTTCCGGAAGAGGCATATCAGCAAGTTGCAGCTTGAGAATCGTTAAAACTCCTACTTCAGATAAATTGTCCTGTAGGGCATATTCTTGGATGCGTTGCTTTTGAATATCAACCAAACCGACCCGTGTTCTGTCGGAATCACCTTTTAACTTAAATGCTGCAATTTTCATGAAAGGTCCCTTATTATTATTTTAAAGGCTAATTATGTGGAATAAATATACCAATCTTTTCTTGTGATTCTGATTGTAGTAGGATGTTAGAAACAACCATAAAATGTATTGGGGACATTAATGAAATTATCTTTTAGGTATTTATCTTTCATTTCATTTGTTGCATTGCTTTCTAATTTTAATAGCCCTGTACTTGCACAAGAAAACTGGCCCAACAGGCCCATTACGATGGTTATTCCGTTTCCCCCGGGAGGCGTAGCAGACACCGTTGGGCGGCCTGTTGCAGATGCCTTGTCTAGATCATTGGGTCAGCCAGTCATTGTTGAAAATCGACCAGGCGCAGGCGGTGGAATTGGCATGGCAGCGGTTGCCAAGTCCAAACCGGATGGCTACACGATCCTAATGGCCCTTTCATCCATTTCAATCATTCCAGAAGCAGATAAAATTCTGGGTAAACAGCCTTCTTACCAACTTGATCAGTTAAAGCCAATTGCTAGATTTACAGCAGATCCAACGGTTTTGGTAGTCCGAAGTGACAGCCCTTGGCAAAATTATCAGCAGTTTATTGCTGCCATGCGAAAGTCTCCTGGAAAATACAATTTTGGCTCTTCTGGAAATTACGGAACAATGCATGTGCCGATGGAGATGCTGAAGGCAGATCAAAAGTTTTTCATGGTCCATATTCCATATACGGGCGCAGGACCAGCTATTGTGGGTTTATTAGGCGGCCAAGTCGATGCGATAGCAACTGGGCCAAGCTCTATTGTTCAGCATATCAAATCTGGACGCGTACGAGCCCTAGCACACTGGGGGGAAGGTCGCCTTGGAAGCTTGCCGGATGTACCTAGCTTCAAGGAAATGGGCGTTGGAATTCAGTTTGCCCAATGGGCTGGATTGTTTGTTCCATCAGGTACTTCCGATGCAATTACCAATAAAATTCGGGAGGCTACCAAAGCAGCATCAACGGATGACAAAGTACGATCGGTCATCAATGCTGCTGGCAGTCCAATTCAATATTTGGATGCCCCTGAATTTCAGTCATATTTGGATGCAGACGCAAAGCAAATGCAAGAGGCTGTCAAAAAAATTGGCAAGGTGGAGTAAAAAAGTCTCTATTCGATTGTGGTTGAGCAAAAAAAGTTTATTAATCACACTTAATTTTTATCTTTTCTGCCGCCACGTTCTAGCTAGCGATTTAAATACTGACTCAATGGCCAAGGGTCGCTATCGAGCGTTGATTTAAAAGGATGGGCTAGACAGGTTTGGCCTGCCCAGCACGATTCGAACGTGCGACCTACGCCTTAGAAGAATTTGTGGCTGCTGGAATATCTATAAGTTTCAATGGCTTACAGCGTTAAAATGGCACTGTGTAATAAACTGTGCAATGCGGTTATGTCGGGTT
>Ga0208960_1001302_pt1 | contig 13391 bp, 10 predicted proteins | sample GreLakmeON33MSRF_FD_187703 | JGI IMG/M metagenome (GOLD analysis project Ga0208960, IMG submission 187703) | Freshwater lentic microbial communities from great Laurentian Lakes, MI, USA - Great Lakes metaG ON33MSRF (SPAdes) | ecosystem: Environmental > Aquatic > Freshwater > Lake | place: Great...
ATGATCCCCCGCGAGCTGCTCAAGAAGATCCGCCAGATTGAGATTCGCACGAACCGGCTCGTGTCCGAGTCCGTGTCCGGCGCGTATCACAGCGTGTTCAAGGGGCAGGGCATGAACTTCGACGAGGTGCGCGAGTATCAGCCGGGCGACGACGTGCGTGCGATTGATTGGAACGTCACCGCGCGTATGAACCACCCGTTCATCAAGAAGTTCGTCGAGGAGCGGGAGATGACGGTGATGCTGGTCGTGGACCTCAGCGGCTCCGGCCTCTTCGGATCGGGTGAACAATCGAAGCGCGAGCTGGCCGCCGAGATCGCCTCCGTGCTCGCGTTCTCGGCCATCCGCAACAACGACAAGGTCGGCCTCGTGCTCTTCAGCGACGAGGTGGAGAAGTTCATCCCGCCGCGCAAGGGCCGCCGCCATGTGCTGCGCGTCATCCGCGAAATCCTCTTCTTCGAGCCGAAGCGCCACGGCACTGATTTGCCCGGCGCGCTGCACTTCGTCAGCCGGATGCTGCCGCACAAGTCCGTGGTCGTGGTGCTCTCCGACTTCCTCGAAGCCCGCGCGCCGACGCGCTTCGGATCGCGTGTGCCCACGCAGCCGATGGCTTACGGCGAACCCCTCGCGCCCGCGACACAAGTCGCCCTCCGCCAAGCCCACCGCCGCCATGATTTCGTCGCCGTGCAAATCACCGATCGCTACGAACTTGAACTTCCCGCACTGGGCCGCCTCGTGTTGAAGGACGCCGAGACCGGCGAGGTCGTGGAAATCCAGACCGGCAACGCCCGCCAGCGCGCCGCCTTCGCCGAGCACCAGGCGTTGTTCCAAACCGCGCTGCGTCGCGTCTTCCGCACGATGGGCGTGGACTCCATCCAACTCCGCACAGACCAGCCTTACGCGGCGTTGCTCGGGAAGTTTTTCGACACACGCGTGAAGAGGAGGCGGCGCGGGAAGTAATTAGCCCTCGCGCACTCAACTCATCGCGAAAAACTAGGCACTTACTTCTCCATGCCCCCGCTCATCCTCGCCTCCGCCTCGCCCCGCCGTGCGGAGTTGCTACGGGAGATGGGCGCAGATTTCACCATCCTCACTCGCCCCACGGCGGAGGCTCACCACGAGGGTTTCACCGCGCGCGAACTGTGTCTGCTCAACGCCTATCGCAAGGCCCGCGCCGTCGCGAAGCTCCACCCGCAGGCGCTCGTGCTCGGCGCGGACACGCTCGTCTATCTCGGCACGACGCTTTACGGGAAGCCCGTCGACCTCGCCGATGCGCACCGGATGCTGCGCGAACTGGCGGGTCACACGCACCAAGTCGTCACCGGCGTCTGCCTGCTGCAACTCGGCGCGAACCGCTGCCGCCTGTTCGCCGAGACGACGAACGTGACCTTCAAGCCGCTTTTGGAGTCGCAAATTTCCGCCTACCTCGCCGCCATCCAGCCGCTCGACAAAGCTGGGGCTTATGCGATTCAAGACCGGGGCGACGAAATCGTGGAGCGCATTTCCGGCTCGTTCAGCAACGTGGTTGGCCTGCCGGTGGAACGCGTGAAACCCGAGCTGGCCCGCTGGCAACGGCGTTGATTTGCGGTGCGTTCTGCCCCCGCACTCCAAAGCGCTACCGCTTCTGCCCCTTGTCGGTGAGGACCTTTGGCGTGAGCGCTGAAGACGGGATGATTTTTTTCTCCGCACCGTCCACGGTCCACGAGAGCTTCGCCGAGGCAAAGCCGGTGTTTTCGTAATACTCCATCACGAGGTCGTAGCTCTTTCCCGCTTCGAGTTTGAGTTCACCCTTGTGCTCCGTTGCGCCCTGGTCCACCCACTGGTCCACGAGCTTCTGGCCATTCACCCACAGCCGCGCGCCATCGTCCGACTCGGTGATGAACGTGTAGGTGCCGGATTTCTCCGCCTTCAGCAGCCCTGTCCAGCGCACGCAGAAATCCTCGATGCCCGTGCCGCGCAGGCCGGGGCCACCCTCGCCCCAGTCGAAGCCGATTTCCTTGTCGAGCCGCAGCGCGGGTTTGCCGGCGAACTCGCGGCCTTTGAAGTAGTGGCCGACTAGGCCGCGTGTGTCCGACGGCAGTTTCGCCACATCCAACTCGCCGGGCGGCGCGAGTTCCTTGGGCGTGAGTCGAAAGCTCGGGATGGGCTGCTTGAGCGTCGAGGGGCCACTCCACATCAGCTTCGCCGCTGCGCCGCCGCCGCTCTCGAAGAACTCCATGATGACCTCGTAGCGCTTGCCGTCCTCCATCGCGAACTCAACGCTTTTGTCCTCCGCAGGCGCGTGGTCGGTCCAGTTGTCGATCAGCAGCTTGCCGTCCACCCAAAGCCGCACGCCATCGTCGGACTCGGTGATGAAGGTGAACTTGCCCGTGGCCGGGGACTGCACGGTGCCGCTCCAGCGCACGCTGAACTGGTCGGCGGGCAGGCCGTCGGCGGGCGCTTCGGGCCAGTCGAAGTTGACCTGCGCATCCACGCGTTTGAGCGCGGGCGGGCCGGTGAGTTCCACGCCTTTGAAATACTGGCCGAGCAAACCGGTCTTTGCCTCTTGGGCTAGCGCAGAGGCGGCAACGAGCAGGGCGAGGAGTGATAAGAATTTTCGTTTCATGAGTTGATACGCTTGAGTGTAGGAATATTTCGTCCGGCCCGCAACCGTCCAAGCCATCAGGGCACGAACCGGCACTGACGGGCACTAATCCGAGGGAGGAGAAGGATTTCGTTCGGCGCGTGCATCTCTCATGAGTGCAGGTCAGTGCTGGTTAGTGGTGCTTCAGCGGCTCACTTCACCACCATCCCCGTGAACGGCGGGACGTAGGCTTGGAGATAGACGAGGATGCCCACGAGCGCCGCGAGGGCGATGGAGTGAAAGAAGACGTAGCGCAGGATGCTGCCTTCGTGGCCATACCAGTTCGTCGCGGTGCTCGCCACGACGATGCTCTGCGCGTCCACCATCTTGCCCATCACACCGCCGGAGCTGTTGGCCGCGCACATGAGCACGGGGCTGATGCCGGTCTGCTCGGCGGTGATTTTTTGCAGGCTGCCGAAGAGGACGTTGCTCGCGGTGTCGCTGCCGGTGAGGGCGACGCCGAGCCAGCCCAGCAGCGTGCCGAAGAAGGGATACAGCGAGCCCGTCTGCGCCAGCGCGAGCCCGAGTGTGGCGTCGGTGCCGGAGTATTTGGTGACGTAGCCGACCGCGAGCATCCCGGCGATGGTGATGAGGGAGAAGCGCACGGTCCACAGCGTGCGGCGATAAACGCGCAGGAGTTCCGAGCAGGAGAAGCCCATGTAAAGACCGGCGAGGATGGCCGCCGCGAGGATGCCGGTGCCGGTGGCGGAGAGCCAGTTGAGCTTGAAGACGGCTGCCTCCGGCTTGGTGGGTTTCTCCGACGTGGGCTTGGGCACGACGGGAAACACGCGGACGGTGGTGTTGTGCAGGCGGGGCATTTCAAACTTCGGCGCGGAGAAGGCGTCGAGCTGCTGCTTCACTTGCGGCACACCCCAAATGAACACGAGCACGGAGAGCAGAATCCACGGCACCCACGCACGGCGGACGAGCGCGGTGTTTTGAGTTGGAGACGTTGTTTCTTCCGGCGCGCTTGCGGCTGGACTCGGAACTCCAAACTCCAAACCCGGAACCGACTCCGGCTTCCAGCCATCACTGGGTTTCCAGAATTTGAGCAAGACCACCACGGCCAACATCGAAACAATCGCCGCGATGATGTCCACCAGCCATGGGCCGTGGAAGTTCGACACGAGGAATTGTGGCACGGCGAAGCTCACGCCCGCCGTCAGGCACGCGGGCCAAACGCCCATCATCCCGCGCCAGCCCGCGAACGCCCACACGACCCAGAACGGCACGAGGAGAGAGAAGAACGGAAGTTGCCGCCCCACCATCGCCGAGAGCGTGTGCACATCGAGGCCCGTCACGCCCGCGAGGGCGATGATGGGCGTGCCCAGCGCGCCGTAGGCCACGGGGGCGGTGTTCGCGATGAGCGAGAGGCCGGCGGCTTGCAGTGGTTTGAAACCCAGTTGCATCAAGATGGCCGCTGTCACCGCGACGGGCGTGCCAAAGCCTGCCGCGCCCTCGAAGAACGCGCCGAAGCTGAAGGCGATGAGCACGAGCTGCACGCGCGGGTCCGGCGCGAGGTGCGCGAGACTCCCGCGCAGCACGGCGAAGAGGCCTTTGTCCACCGTGAGCTGGTAGAGGAAAATCAGGTTGAGAATAATCCAGCCGATGGGGAACAGACCGTATGCCGCGCCGTAGCCCGCCGTGGCGAGCGCGGCGTCCACCGGCATATGAAAGGCGAATAGCGCCACGGCCAGCGCGACGCCGAGGCCGAGCAGCGCGGCGAGATGGATTTTGATTTCCAGCCACGCGATGGCTCCGAGCATCACCACAATCGGCAGCGCGGCGACGAGCGTGGAGAGGAATACGTTGCCGAGCGGGTCGTAATTTTGCGGCCAAGGTTGCATGAGCGAGTGCGCAGAGCAGACGGAGAACGCGGCGGAAAGTCCAGCCCGCGCAGCCGCAGTTACTTCACCGGCTTGAACTGCACCCCATCTAGAATCACGTGCCCGTCGGTGTCCTTGTTCGAGACGGTCACGGTCGTCGTCTTGCCAGCAGGCAGCTTGAACTTGCCGAGCGAGATTTCGCCCTTCGATTTCTGGTCCACCTTGAGCGTCTTCCCGGGCTGGCCAGCGATGCTCACGGTCACGGGGACGTTGCTCGCGCGGTTCGGGTTGGGCGCGTTGAAGAGGATGATTTCGTAATCGCCCGCGCTCGGGATGTCCGGCGTAAAGACAGCGGTGGACTCGCCCTTGCCCGCGTTGCCGTCATGCGCGTAACCGTGGCCGATGCGCCAGACGCTGGAGATGGATTCGGACCAATGCCCCGTTTGCTTCGCGTCCTTGTCGTCGAGGACGATTCCGGGCAGCGACTTCGGATCAACGAACTTGCCCACCGGGCCGGCAGAGCGCTCGGGGCCGGTCCAATCGAGCACCTGCTTGTCCGCGAGCAGGCGGGCGCGGAGCTTCTCGTAGTTCACTTTCTGCACCGGCACCTTGTCATCAATCGCGATGGCTGCCGCCGTGGCCGCGCTCTGGCCCAGCACCATGAACACCGGCTCCATGCGGATGCTGCCGTAGGCGATGTGCGTCGCGCTGAGGGCGACGGGCGCGAAGAGGTTGTCGCACTCGGCGGCCTTCGGGATGATGGCGCGGTAGGAGACGGGATACGGCTTCATCGGCGGCACCTGCACGTCGCCCTCGTTCTCGACGCGCCCGTTCTTCACGATGCGCTGGCAGTTGTGCGAGTCCATGTTGTAAGCGCCGAGGCCTACGGAGTCGGTGATGGTTTCCACGGCGCGGCAGTTCTTCTCGCTCATCACGTATTCGCCCACGAGCCGCCGCGCCTCGCGCACATACATCTCGCGGGGCCAGCCGTCGGTGTCGAGGAACTCGTCCTTGGCCGGGCCCCAGCTTTGCATCTCGCGGCGCATCTCTTCCGGCACGCGCGGGTCCGTGGCCATGAAGGTGCAGAAGCCGCGGATGTAATTCTCGTGCTCCTTGGCGATGCGCTCGCGCGTGGCGTAATCCGCGTTGGGGTAGTCGTAGTTGCGCCCGATGAAGTCGGTGCTGAACCCGCCGTTGTTGTTGATGTCGGTCTTGTGGTTCGGCATCCAGATGGGATTCCAGAACTGCGCGAGCTTCGGGTTCTTGTTCCCGGCGACGAGCGCCTCGGCGTAGCGGCCCAGCAGCTCGAACTGCTTCGCGTCGTAGTTCGCGGGCGGCGTCACTGGCAGGCTGCCGTTCGCGGCCTTGAGCAATGCATCCCACTTGGGCTGTGGCATTCCCTGCGGCTTCTGCGCGGGCAGGCGGTTCTTCGGGTCGGTCGTGAAGCAGAGGCGATAGTTGTAAGCCTGCGTGGCCTTGTCGCCAGCGCCGGGCTTGCCGCCGTCGCCGGATTGGATGAACGGCAGCAGGCCGCTGCTCGCGTCGCCGGGCTTCACATACGGGTCCACCGGCACGGTGAACTGATGATGCGGCGTGCTGGCGCGGACGCCGTTGAGTGTCTCGCCATAAACTGAGTTTGCCTCGCGCCCGACGTGGAAGGAACAGCCCGCCTTCGCCAGCAGGTCGCCTTCGTAGGTCGCGTCCATGAACATCTTCGCGCGGAAGACGCGGCCATTCTCCATCGTGATTTCCGTGATGCGCGGGCCGGCCTTGGTCACGGACTTGAGGCGCTGCTCCAGATACACGGGCGTCTTCGTCTCAGCGAGCAACTGGAAATAAACTTTCTCCGCCACGCGCGGCTCGAAGGTCCACATCGTCGCGTCCGCCCCGGTCAACGCGCTCGCACCCGCCTGACCACCGCGCCGCTTGGCGAAGTAATCCGGCGCGGTCTCCAGCGTCCAGGACGCGTCCTGCGCGTAGTGCTGCGCGAGGCGGTGGTAGTAATCGCGTGAGATGCCGCCGATGGCCGCCTTGTTGCCGATGTCCGTCGCGCCGAGGCCGCCGGTGGTCAGACCACCGAGATACTTGGTCGGGTTGACGATGACGGCGGTCTTGCCCATGCGCGCCGCCTGCACCGCCGCCGCGATGCCGCCGGACGTGCCGCCGAAGATGCACAGGTCCGCCTCGATAACTTGGGCGGTCGCCGGCAGCGCAGCGAGGCAGAGAACAGACAGGAAATGTTTCATACGCGGAGTGTGGCCGAGGGCGCGGCGATTTCAATCGCTTCCGGTTGGCGGGGTGGCGCGCGAAGTCGAAGTGTTCAGTCGGGCGCGTTGCCAGAATGAGGGGCGGCGACAACCGATTGCTACCCTTCCCAGCTCTGCCCATCCCACTTGAGCACGCGCTCGAGCATGGCCACCGCGCCGTCAGTGAAGACTTGGAAGAGCGCCTCGCCCTTCTCGGCGGTGGCGTGCCGCGGGTCGCCAATGTGGCCGGGCACGCTGCGGTCGCCCATGATCCAGCCGCGCGCGGCCGGCTCGAAGGGGTTGCCAAACTCGACGGCCGCGACCTTGGTCAGGTCGCCCACCAGATGCGGCGCGATGCGCAGGACCATGCTGGTCTCCCATTCACAGGCGTGGCCCATGCGGCTCTGTTTGATGTCGGGGTGCGCGGTGGCGGGTGGCGTGAGTGCGAGATTCCAGTAGGTGCCGAAGAGCAGGAGGAGGTCGCGGCGGGCGCGGTATTGCTGGCGCAGCTCGAAGACGACTTGCTTGCCGGGCACGTCGTTGCCGCCGTGGCCGTTGAGCATCACAAGGCGGCGGAAGCCGTGCGCGATGAAGTTCTCGAACTGGCCGGCGAGCAAATCCAGATACACGCGCGGCGGGGCGGACATGGTGCCCGGGAAATCCATGTGGTGGTCGGAGTTACCGAGCCACTGGAGCGGCGCGATGAGCACGCGCTCGCCGATACGGGCCTCGACGCGGCGGACGATTTCATTCGTGAGCAAGCTGTCCGTGAAGACGGGCATGTGCCGTCCGTGCTGTTCGAGCGCGGCGATGGGGAAGATGACGGGCGTGTCCTTGGAAAGGGCCTGAACTTCGGGCCACTTGAGATCGGTGAGGTTCATGTGTGGGCGAAGGCTACGGAGGCGCCGTCTCAGTGGCAAGCGGGGCCACGCTTCTGGACTACCGTCCGACGAGTTGCCCCAGCTTGATGACATCTCCGGCTTGCAACGCGGGGCCGGGAGTGTTCGCCGCGAGCTTGGCGGTGTCCGTGGTGGCGATGATCCGTGAGCCGCGGAGGATTTGGACGGCCTTGAGCGCGGCGTTGGCCTCCCCGGACTTCGTGATGGCGTAGAGCTTCATTCCCTCAGTCCACGGCACCTGTCGCGTCACACCGGCCGCGCTGTCCACGACGGTGACAAACGCCGTCTTCGCAATCGAGCCAGCCACGGAGCCAGTCGTGGTGACAACGGTCTTCGCGACGGTGGCTCCGCCGGAGACAGTCGCGCCCACTACTTTTCCACCGGTGGTGATGGCGGTGGTCGCGGTCTTGCCGACGAGCTTGCCGGTGGTGGTGACAACTTTCGTGCCGGTGGAGCAGGCGGTTGCCACAAGGCAACAGATTAAAGGCAACCGGCAAAAGGAATGGGACAAGCGCATGGTCAAGTGAGGGTGAGGAGGCTGACCTCCGGGCGGCAGTTGAAACGGACGCCGTGGAGGTTGCCCACGCCGCGCGTGATGTGGAGCCAGCGGTCCCGCCAACGATGCAGGCCCTCGACGTAGCGGTGGTCGCGCACGGGGGCGAAGGGCGTGCCCAGCCACGGCAGGCGGAGTTGGCCGCCGTGCGTGTGCCCGCACAAAGCCAGATGCCACGGAAACGCAGCGAGTTGTTCCTTGCCATCAGGGTTGTGCATGAGCGCGATGACGCCGGTCTCCGCGTCCGATGCCACCGTGCCGAATGCTTCCACCGGGCGTTGCTCATCGGACCACAAGTCGCCCACGCCGACGATGCGGAGTTTGCGCCCGCGAAGGGTGAGTTCGTGTGATTGGTTCAGCAAGACCTTGGCCCCGCTGGCAGTGAGGCATTTGCGGACGGCTGCGTGGTCAGGATAGCCACCGTAGATGGGGCGCGCGGCCCACTTGCCGCCATCGTGGTTGCCGAGGCAGGCGAAGGTGGGGGCGGCGGCGGCGAGCGGTTTCAACACGTCGGCGTAGTCGGCGAAGCGTGTGAAATGCTTCGTGATGAAATCGCCGGTGAGGCAAACAAGGTCCGGCTTTTCCGCGAGGCCGAGCTCGATGGCGTGCGCGATGAACTCGATCGGGACGCAGCCGGAGGCGTGGAGGTCGGACAAGTGCAGGATTTTTACGGGGGCCGCGTTTGCCTGCCCGAGCGGTGCGGTGCGGTGGGTGACTTCGAGCCGGCGCGGCTCCAGCAGCCGCGTGTAGGCCGCACCCACTGCACCTGTCACGCCGACGAAGCCGGCGCCGGTCAGCAGCCGACGGCGCGACAGCCAGGCTGGCTTTGGCGGAGGCGTGGCGGGCGGCGGGGTCATGGAATCGGTGCGGAGCGCGGACGCCTACCTCCGCAATCGGCGGGCTTGGATTGGCAGGCTGCGGTCGTGGGCGTCCGCGCTCCATCCAACGCGGCTGTTATGCGCCGATGACATGGCGTTTGAGGATGTCGTAAACCGCAGTCGAGTCGAGCTGGTGCGCGGGCAGGAACTCGTGCCGCTCGGTGATGAGGACGGGCCAGTCGGCCACGTTGGCGGGGCGGCAGCCGTGGGAGCCCTTCACGAGCGAGGCGTCGAGCGGGACGACGTCCATCAACATACGGAATCCAAGTTTCTTGCGCAGCAGCTTGCCGGCGATCTTGAGCATGGGCGCGCGGATCTTTGGGTCGAGAAAGAGTTCGACGGGGTCGTAGCCGGGCTTGCGGTGGATGTCCACGCAGCGGGCGAAGTCGGGGGCGCGCTTGTCATCGAGCCAGTAGTAGTAGGTGAACCACGCGTTCTCCTTCGCCACGGCGATGAGGTCGCCGGCACGCGGGTGGTTGATACCGGCGGCGGCTTTCTCTTTCTCCGCGAGCACGGTGGCGACTCCGGGTGTGAACTCAACGACCGAGCGGACTTGGTTGAGCAGCGCGGAATCGTTGACGTAGATGTGCGCGACCTGATGGTCGGCGACGGCGAAGACCTTGCTCGCGCCAGCGTCGAGGAGCTCGAGCCCGAGTTCCTCTTTCACCGTGAGCCAGCCCTGCTCCCGAAAGATGCGGTTGAGGTGGATGGCCTTGTCCACGGGCGTGATGCCGTATTCGGAGAGCAGGACGACCTGCACGTTGCGTTTCTGGAAGAAGAGGATGAGCTCGCCGACGAGGTCGTCAATGAGCGCGAGGTCGCGGGCGATATCCGGGTGCTGCGGGCCGAGGCGTTGGAAGCTGTAATCGAGGTGCGGGAGATAGACGAGGTTCAGCGTGGGCTGGAACTTATTCTCAATCCATTTCGCGGACTCGGCTATCCAGCGCGACGCGCAGTCGGGGGCTCCGGCGGGCGACTGCATGCCTGCGTTCGGTCCCCAGAAACCGGGGAACGGAAACTCGCCGAGGTCGTGCTTGATGCTCTCGCGGATGTCGTAAGGCCAGGAGTAAATGTCGAAGAACTTGCGCCCGTCCGCCGGATACATGGGGCGCGGCGTGATGGACCAGTCGGCGGTGGAATACATGTTATACCACCAGAAAAGCTTCGCGCAGGTGAAGGTGTGGTCGTGTGCGCGCAGCTCGTCCCAGAGCTTGCGCCCGTGGACGAGGCGGTTGGACTGCTTCCAGAACTGCACTTCGGCCAGCTCGCGATCATACCAGCCGTTGGCGACGATGCCGTGCTGCGCGGGCTTGGTGCCCGTGACGTAGTTCGACTGCGCGGTGGTGGTGAGGGCGGGAAAGGCGGGGTCGATATTGACGACCGCGCCGCGCTTGCGGAACGCCGTGATGCGCGGGGTCCGATCGCCCAGAAGGGACTCGGTGAGGCCGACAACATTGAGCACGGCGGTGCGGTTCATCGAGCCGCAGCGTGCCAGTGTTAGCTCGCAACCGCGACGATTTTTCGCGACCGCGCCGCGTGCCGCTCCTGCAAGCGTTGCATGGACTCGACCACTTTCGGCAGGTTCATCTCATGCACCTCGACGCCCTCGCCGATGGCTTGCAACAACGTGATGGTCAGCTCGCCACCGAGGTGTTCTCGAAATTCTGTCAGGCCGGAGAGCACCATCAGGTTCCCGTCCGAGTCCGTGTGCAGCAGCTCGGACGCGAACAGGTCGAAACCCAACTGCTCCAGCAGCACGAGCACGCGCTCGGCGCTCGCGGCGTCGAGGAGGCCAATCTTCTTCGCGTAAAGCACGTCCAGCGCGATGCCGATGGCGACGGCCTCGCCGTGCCGAAGCTTGTATTCCGAGAGCTGCTCCAGCTTGTGCGCCGCCCAGTGGCCGAAATCCAGCGGGCGCGCGCTGCCGAACTCGAAGGGATCGCCGCTGGTGGCAATGTGGTTCAGGTGCAGTTCGGCGCAACGGTAGATGAGCCGCTGCATCGCCGCTGGCTCGAACGCGGCCAGCGCCTCGGCGTCGCGCTCGATGGCGTTGAAGAACTCCGCGTCACGGATGCACGCGACCTTCACGGCCTCGACGTAGCCGGCGCGCTGGTCGCGCGGGGTTAGCGTGGAGAGGAACTGGAAGTCGTTGATGACGGCGAAGGGCGGGCAGAACGTGCCGATAAAATTCTTTTTCCCGAACGCGTTGACGCCGTTCTTCACGCCCACGCCGGAGTCATCCTGGCTCAACGTGGTCGTCGGGATCCGCACATGCCGGATGCCCCGGTGCGCGGTGGCCGCCGCGAGCCCCACCATATCCAGCAACGCGCCGCCCCCCACGCAGAGCAGGTAGGCGTGGCGGTCAATGTGATAGCGGTCAATCTGCGAGTGGATTTCCGAGACGTGGAAGTAGGAGTTTTTCACCCGCTCGCCGCCCTCGATGACGATGGGCGAGCGGACCAGCTCGAGCGCATCGCCGTGGAGGGCGAAGTAGTCGGCGATGGTCCGTTCCAATCCGGGTTGCGCCTTCGCGAGCGCTTCGTCTAGCACCACGAGCGCCTTGCGCCGGGTTGCGCCGCCGCCCCCCACGAGCACGTCGCGGAGAATGGGGTTGGCGGGCTTGAAGACACCATGGGTGAAATGCACCTGGTGACGCCAACTGACCTGAATTGTCCGCTCGATGCTGGGCACGGGATAAAGTTGCAGCCCGTTTGTGACGAAGGCCAGAGGGAAAGCGTTCAGGGGACAGCTATCAGCCTTCAGCGGCCGAAACTCTCTTCGCTGACTGCTGACTGCTCTCCTCCCGCCAAGCCGCCAGCAGCGCGGTGCGGACGCGGTGAGCGAGGGGTGAGATGGGAATCGCCTGGCCATCCAGAGCGCTGACCTGGACCACGCCGCGGGCACTCGACGTGAGGAAACAGCCCTGGGCGCGGAGCAGGCGCGTGAGGTCAGCGGTGGTCTCGTGCGCTGCGATTCCCTGCGACTGGCACCACGCGAGCACGTCGGCACGCGTGACCCCGGGCAGCGCGCCGGATGAAAGGGGCGGCGTGTGCAAGCTGTCGCCTTCAATCCAAAACAGGTTCGCGCTCGCGGCCTCGGCGAGTTCGTCGCGAGGATTTAGGAGCAGGGCTTCGTCGGCCCCGGCGCCCTCGGCCTCGGCGCGGGCGAGGACGTGCAGGAGCTTGTTCGCGGATTTGCAGGCGGAGAGCCAGTCGCCTGCAGGCAGACGGAGCGAGGCGGTGTGGAGTTTCGAGCGCGGCACTTCGGCGGCCAACACGGGCGCGGGATGCAGCGACATCAAGAAGGTCGGCGAGTCGGCCCCACGCGGTGAGTAGCCGCGCTCGCCGACGCCGCGCGAGAGGGTGAGGCGCAGCAGCGCGTCGGGCAGTTGGTTGTGGTGGCTGAGGTCGGCGGCGTTGGCGCGGAGATACTCCGGCAGCCAACGCACGGAGAGGTCCAACCGCAGCATTCCCATCGCGAAGCGCCGCCAGTGCGCGTCCCAGCGCAGCGGCACGCCGTTCATCACACGCAGCGTCTCGAAGAGGCCATCACCGTAGAGGAAGCCTCGGTCGAAGACGGACACAAGCGCCTGCTCTTCGGGGACGAAGCGGCCATTGAGGAAAACGGTCACCACGCATTTTTCCCGCAGGCCACGGGCGTTGGCAAGGCGCACCTGCGCTCCCCGGAACTTACCAGCGAGTCGCCAAGAAGTAGAACACACCGAAGAACGCCACCGCGGCCAGTGCCGGATGCGATTCCAGCCCGGTTCCGAGGCCGGCGCACCTCCGCCCACCGTGGCGGAGGTAGCTGTGGGGTCAGCAACGGCGTTGCCGCAACGAATCCACCCTCAGTTGAATCTGTTCTTCCGATACGCGCCCATCGCGGGGGCGTTGGGGTTCACCCTTCCGACACGCATCGGAGCACCGTTCCGACGCTCCGGCGAGGGTTCCGACGGGCCGGAAAGGGGCGAAAAGGCCATTTTAGCCCTGCGACGAGGTTTTCAGGCTGGGTGGCGGGTCTGGCTGGCAGGCTTCTCCTCCCAAAGTCGCTTGCGTCGCCCCAGACCGTCCTTCATCGTGCGAACCAATTCAGCGTGCTAATGAAAGACACTAATATCTGCGAGAACTGCAACCATTACCTACCCTTCGATTGTGACGTGTGCGCACATTGTGAGCAACCAATGGCCCTCGATTCTACTGGAAAGCTTTGTCTATGGCGACTCGGGGATATTCGCGACGGCATTCTTGGAAATATTGCTCATGAATTGCGGTTAGCGTTTCAGTTCCCTGTTCTGATTCAACCTGCTTATCTTGATGAACGACCATCGGCTCGGCCTACTTGGAAAGGACTCTCTTGCACTGTTTTCCTA
>Ga0208960_1001303_pt1 | contig 13381 bp, 9 predicted proteins | sample GreLakmeON33MSRF_FD_187703 | JGI IMG/M metagenome (GOLD analysis project Ga0208960, IMG submission 187703) | Freshwater lentic microbial communities from great Laurentian Lakes, MI, USA - Great Lakes metaG ON33MSRF (SPAdes) | ecosystem: Environmental > Aquatic > Freshwater > Lake | place: Great...
CATCGCCATCGGTATCGTCGTCGACGACGCCATCGTCGTGCTCGAGAACGTGGAGCGCCTCATGGAAGAGAAGGGCCTTAGCCCGTTCGAGGCCGCCTTAGCTTCGGTACACGAAGTTTCGGGTGCCATCGTCGCCATCGTCCTTGTCCTCGTGTCCGTCTTCCTGCCCGTAGCCTTCCTCGGTGGTATCGCCGGGACGCTCTACCGCCAGTTCGCCGTGACCGTGTCGATTGCGGTGATTATCTCAGGCTTCGTGGCCTTGACGCTCACGCCCGCGCTTTGCGCGGTGATTTTGAAGCCGCGAAAACAGGCGCCAATCACCGGTTTCTTGGCTTGGTTCGACCGTGGGTTTCAGTCCTTGGCCGCTTGGCATGGTCGCACCGTCCGCTGGCTCTTGGACCACCCCCGGACCGCGGGGCTGTTCTTCGTGGGCGTCCTCGGCGCCAACGCCGTGCTCCTCTGGGAACGTCCGCGCGGCTTCTTGCCGGCCGAGGACCAAGGTTACGTGCTCGCTTCGGTTAGCTTACCCGATGGCGCCAGCGTCACGCGGACGCGCGACTACCTGACAAAAATCGTGCCGTCTCTACTCCAGACGCCCGCGGAGAAACCGGCCGTTTTCCATGCTTTCGCCATTAGCGGCTTCGACCTGATTGGCGGCGGCGAAAAGACTAACGCGGGTACAATCTTCTTGCCGTTGAAGGACTGGTCGAAACGTGACATGGGAGCCGAACAGCTCACCGGCGTGCTCATGGCTTCGACGGCCCACGCCACCGAAGGTATGTGCTTCATCGTCAACCCTCCGCCGATTCGCGGCATTGGGAGCGCGGGTGGCTTTGAATTCTACCTACAGGCACGTGAGGACGACAATCCCGTGCGCTTGGGCAAGGTGACGGACGAACTGATTGCGGCCCTCGCCAAAGAGACCAAGGACGGGAAGCCGCTCATCGTGGGGTTGCGCTCCTTCCTGCGTACGACGGTGCCGCAGTATGCGGCGGAAGTGGACGAGGTGCGGGCTATGACCTTAGGCGTGCCGCTGCCGGAAATCTACGAAGCCCTCCAGGCGACTATCGGGGCCGCTTACGTCAATGACTTCAACCGTTCGGGTCGTACCTATCGCGTACTCATGCAGGCGGAGCCTTCGGAGCGGATGGATCCCTCCGACGTTGGTCGCATCCACGTGCGGTCCGCCGATGGGCGGATGATTCCGCTGTCGTCGCTGGTTCGGATTAAGCCTTCTTCTGGCCCAGAACAGGTTGAGCGTTACAACGGTTTCGTCGCCGCCCGTGTCATGGGCAGCGGCGCCGCTGGCCTTAGTTCCAGCGAAGCCCTCCGCGTCGTCGAGGAAATCGCGGAACGCACCTTACCTGAGGGCTATCAGCTCGATTGGACGGCGCAGGCACTTCAGGAGAAACGCTCCGCCTCCTCCGCTTTGCCGGCCTTCTTGATGGCCCTCACGATGGTCTTCTTAATTCTGGCGGCGCTCTACGAGAAGTGGTCGCTGCCGATTGGCGTCATCTTGACGGTGCCGTTCGCGCTGCTCGGCGCGCTGGTTTCCATCTGGGTACGTGGTACCCCGAACGACCTCTACTTCCAGATTGGTCTCGTGACGCTCATCGGCCTCGCGGCCAAGAATGCCATCCTGATCGTCGAGTTCGCCGTTAAGGCGCGCGATGCGGGTAAGTCCGCCGCCGAAGCGGCCGTTGAGGCTGCCCGCGTGCGTTTCCGTCCACTGGTCATGACCTCGATGGCTTTTGTTCTCGGCGTCATTCCGCTTGTGCTTGCCTCCGGCGCTGGCGCGGGGGCACGTCGTTCGATGGGGACGGGCGTCTTCGGCGGGATGCTTTTAGATACCTTCGTGGCTACGCTCTTCATTCCTCTCTTCTTCAAAATCCTCACCGGCGATCGCAAGGAGCCCCGCGCATGAAAACCTCCGTCGCTTTACTCCTTCCTCTCAGTTTCCTGCTTTCCGCCTGTACGCTGGGCCCTAATTACGTTCGGCCGGAGACCCCGACGGCCGCCGCCTTTCCCGAGGCGACGCCCGGCGGTGAAGCGGTGGGTGAACGCTGGTGGCAAGGCTTCGGTGATGCCCAGCTGAACGCTTTCGTTGAACAAGCTTTAGCCGCCAACGTCGACATTCGCGTCGCTGCGGGTCGGATGGAGGAAGCCGCCGCTGGCTTGGCGGATGTCTCGGGCGCGCAGTTGCCGCAGATTGATGGTTCGGCGGGCACTGCGAAGAGTAAGGTTAGCGATAACGGCTACACGCCAATCAGTGCGACGAACGGCCGCAGTCGGACCGTCTATCGCGCGGGTCTCGCAACCTCGTTCGAACTCGATTTCTGGGGCAAACTCCGTCGCGCCACCGAAGCTGCGCGAGCCCAACTGCTCGCAACTTCCGAAGCCCGCGCTCAGGTGGAGCTCGCCGTCGCCGCCTCGGTGGTGCGGACCTACGCCTTGGCGCAGTCCGCCGCCGTGCAGCAACGCTCGGCCGAGGAACTCGTCGCAATCCGCACCGAAGAGCGCCGTATCGTCGGCTTCCGCTTTGACGTCGGTTCGGCCAATGCCTCCGACCGTGCTCAGGCCGAAGTGAACCTATCCGCCGCGGTCGCGACGCTCTCCGATGCCCGTCGAGCTCGCGCTTCCGCCGAGCATCTACTGGGCTTCCTCGTGGGTCGTCCGGACCTGGTCTTGCCGGCTCAAGCCTCATCCGCACTGCTTTTGCCGCCACCACCGGCAGCGGGTTTGCCTTCGGACCTCTTGCGCCGTCGGCCTGATGTCCTTGCCGCTGAGCAGTCGCTCATCGCAGCCAACGCCCGCATCGGTTTCGTCAAGGCTGCCTATTTCCCGACTTTCGCCCTTACGGGGGCGCTGGGTAATGAGGGCCGAGACTTCTCGCAGCTCTTCACGGCTTCTAGTGCGACGACCAATCTCGGAGTCGACATGCGCGTACCACTCTTCGATTTCGGTCGGACGACCGCTCGGGTAGAGGGAACGGTAGCGGTCCAGCACCAAGCCGTGGCGAATTACGAGAAGGCTGTCCTGAATGCCTTCCGAGAAGTACGCGATGCCTTAAGCGACGTCCGGGAGACCATCGAGTCCGCCCGTTCGGCTGAGCTGCGCGAGGCATCCGCCCAGGAGGCCTTCCGCGTGGCCGAGGCCCGTCAGGCCTCAGGCCAGTTACCCCTCGCCGATCACCTGCTAGCCCGTCGCCTCTTAGCGGAATCCAAGGTTGCCGTGGCGCGCGTCCGCTCTGATCGCATCGGCGCGCAGGTTGACCTGATTAAGGCGCTCGGTGGTGCCCGGGTGGAGACCGCCGCCAAGTAGTTGCGGGTTCAGCGCGCGAACTCAATTTCACCCATCAGGTTGCCCGCTAACTTTCCGTCCTTGGATTGCCAGAACGGGGCATCCCGGTTGGCGAAGCGGACCCTATGGCGCGCGTCTTGCTTTAACTTGGCGTGCTCGATCTCGGGGAACATCACGCAAATCTGATACTTGCCGGGCTGGATGTCCTTCGGGGCGGTTGCCTTGATGGTGATTTCGAAGCCAGCTTCTTTGTTCTGGAGGACCACGTATGGCGGAACGCGGCGGATGTCGAAGGCCTCGCCCTCGCCAGGCGAGAGCGTGTACTTGGTCGGGCTATCCACGTAGGCTAAGTCGAGGCCACGCGGGGTTGGGCAGGCCGAGAAACCGCGGTTCGCGATGCGAATCTTAATATCAAACTTCGCCCCGAGCTTCACCTTGTTCTGCCAGGAAGCGCTCAGCAGTTCGTAGCGGTAGCCCACGTGGTCGCGAAGGTAGTCGAAGGCGGAACGGCTGACCGCATTACCCTTGGTGTCGGTGAAATAGCCCTCGGAGATGGGCAGGTTTAACTGGGTGACCTCAGCCTGTGTTTTCATCTGTTTTTTCCAGCCGTCAACGAGACCCGGGGTCTTGGCGGGGTCGGCTTCAGACCAACCGTGGGCGAGGCCGAGGGCGAAGGCCCGTTCATTTGAAGCCACCTGTGCGACGAGCCAGCCATCTCCCGCGGTCGGTTGCGTCGCCGTTTTGGCGGTAATCTCGGCGTCGTAGGGCACGAAGAGATTCTCCATGCAGAACTTCTGCCAGTCCTCGTTGGTGCCGCCGAGTGGCTTATCGAAGCTCCCATCGTGCGTCAGGTCGAAGAGGAAGCGCGTGTTATGGGTGCCGAGGCGGGCGGTCGGGTTACCTTTCTCGAACGCGTTTCCTTGGTTGATGCGTAACGGCCAGTCCAGCTGTTTGCAGAGTCCCTCGCGCATGTCGGGGGACTGGACGAGGAGGGCACGGTCATTGGGGAGACTAGCGAAAGCCTCTTTGAGAATCGCGCCATGGGCTTCGGGTGTCTCAGGAATCTTTGTCGCGTTGGCGCCTTCGCCGCGGCGTCCGATGGAGCCGAGTTGGACGACGATGAGGACGTCGGCGTTGGCGGCGAGGATCTTCTTCAGCTGAGCCCAGTGGCCTTTAACCATAGCTAGGTCGGGCCCGCTCGATTTGCTGTCGTCGAGCTCGTAGGCGAAGCGCAGCTCCAATTTGCAGCCTGCGCGACGGAAGGCATCTAAGGATTTCTCGAGCCGCTGGAAAATGATTTGGTCGAGTACCCGGTTGTGGTATTCATCGAGCCAGCAAATCCCGAGGTGGGTCGTGACGCCTTTCAATTCCCATGCCTTGAGGGCCTCGAACAACTGGCGATCCGTCCAGCCAGTCCGGGCCACGTCGACGCCAAGGAAGGGGACGGGCTTCTCGTCTTTGGCGGCGGGGGCAGCGCGGCGGACCACGCGGCCGTCGGCCCGCTGCACGAGTAATTGGCCGTCGCCGAGGCCGACCGGACATTCTAGGCGAAAGCCGCGTTCCGGATTACGGAGTCCATTGAGTGCGCTGGGGTCATCAGCGCGGAGCCCGTGGAATTCCTTGTAGACTAGCTTAGGCGCCTCGTCCTTGGCGAGGACTGCGAGGCTACTGAGCAGCAGGAGGGGCCAGTGCTTAATCATGGCGGTATATTTTGATGGGACAGAGCGGAGGCAATCCCGTTTCGGGTAGTTCTGGCCGAACAGCCTCGCCAGACGGGCGGAGACGGGCTCAATGAGCGACATGTTGATGTCGGCCACATGGACGCAGACGCTCTTCGCTAACGCGGCAGCGGACCCCTTTTTACCGGCGGCGACGGCCTTGTTTTTCTGTGCGGTTGTTCACGCCTTGTGTGCGCCAATCTTTGCCCGGGCCGCCCACCGCCGGGAAGCACAGCGAGCTGATTTTAAGTCCGCAGCCCTCCACCTACTCGGAGAGGTCGAGGCCGTTTTTGGACTCTGGTCCCTCGTGTTATTCCTGTTCGCGGTCTGTTGGCCAGGGAAGGGGTGGGCCTTCGCCGTCGCTTATCTGGAGTCTGGTGACTACGCCGCTGCCGTCGCGGGCCGTGAATTCACGGGGCCCTTCAAGTTCTTGGAGCCATTGTTCGTTTTCATTATTATGGCCATGGCTTCGACCCGGCCAGTTGTCGAAGCGGCGCGGCGGATGTTGAATGCCATCGCTGGCTGGTTTGGCGGTAGCCCCGCGGCCCGCTGGATGGTGGTGCTGACCGTGACGCCTTTGGCGGGGTCTTTGATCACGGAGCCGGCTGCGATGACCATCGCCGCCTATCTCCTCGCGGCTCAGTTTTATTGCCTGAAACCCTCTTCGAGCCTGAAGTATGCCACGCTGGCCTTACTCTTTGTTAATGTATCCATCGGCGGTGCCTTGACGCATTTTGCGGCGCCTCCGGTGGTGATGGTTGCGACGCGCTGGGGCTGGGGCACAGCGGAGGTGTTTCAGCAATTCGGCGCCGCCGCTTTGACCGCGATTCTGATCTCGAACATCACTTACTTCCTGTGCTTCCGGCGCGAACTCCTTGCCCTGCGTTCGCCGGCGGCACCTCCGGATTCACCGGCAGAGCCGACGGTGCCGCTCTGGGTGACCGCGGTACACCTCGCGCTGATCGCTTGGACGGTCGTGATGTTATCGGGCCACCACACCCTCCTCATGGTCGGGGGCTTTCTGTTATTCTTAGCCTTCGGCGTGGCCACTCCGCGTTGGCAGTCGCCGCTCCGGCTTAGGGCACCCCTGATGGTCGGCTTCTTTTTGGCTGGATTAGTTGTCCTCGGGGGCCTCCAGGGGTGGTGGATTGGCCCGGTCATCCTGCAAATGGGGGACACGTCCTTATTGTGGGCTTCCGTTGGCTTAACCGCCTTCAACGACAACGCAGCGATTACTTACCTCGCCGCACAGGTCCCGGCTTTAGCTGAGCCATCAGCTGCGGCTTTACGGCATGCCGTTTTGGCGGGCGCTTTGGCGGGGGGTGGCCTGACGGTCATCGCCAATGCCCCTAACCCTGCAGGGCAGGCCATTTTAGGCGAATATTTTGAGGGTGGGGTGTCCGCCGGCCGCCTTTTTCTTTGGGCCTTACTGCCCACGGCTATGGCTATCGCCTGTTTCTTCTTCATTAAGTAACCCCACCATCCGAGGGGTAAGGGGTGGGGCTAGGGGGGTACTCCATCACCTTTTTGACTGTTCAAGCGATTGGGGCGGGGCTACATTCTATTCCCCTTAGTTTAGCCCCCTTTACCCCATGCGTTCCCGTACCCGTTCAGGTTTCACGCTCATTGAGCTGCTTACCGTAATCGCCATCATCGGTATCTTGGCCGCCGTCCTCTTTCCGGCCATCGGTGCGGTCCGCAAAAAGGCGAAGATTTCGACTGGCCAGACGACCTTCCAGCAGTGGTGCGCCGGTGTGTCCCGTTACAAGTCCGTGTATGGCTTCTACCCGAACATCGGGGCCTCCTATACGACGACGGCCGATGCCCTGCATAAGCTCGAAACTGGCCCTGGTATCCCCTTCGTAAAGTCCCTCTACGGTAAAAACCCGACGGGATCACCGCTCTCGGGTGCCGCCACGGGAGAGCGTGCAAAGTTCAATCGTAACGCCGAAGAGTTCTGTGCCTTCGGTAAGGACGACTACGAGCTCTTTGACGCCAACGCCAATACGACCGGCAAGCTCATCGACAAGTTCGGTAACACCAATATCCGCATCGTCTTTGACACCGATGGTAATGGCACGATTAAGGGCATCTCAACGCCCCTCCCTGACGACCTTGACGCGACCAAGAACGCCAATGGCATCAACAGCACGACGGGTATTCCGGCGCGTGTGATTATCTTTACCACCACTAAGGACGTCGGTTCGACTGACGGCCAGCTGGGTGCGGACGACGTCGCCGACATTATTGCCATCCAGTGAGTCCTCGCGCCCGCCTTTCCCGCGCTCGTCGCGGCTTTACACTGATTGAGCTGTTGGTGGTGATCACCATCATCCTGCTCATTTCGGGGTTGTTTCTCAATATGTCCGCTGGCGATGGCGGTGGCCTGATGGGCGGCCAGCGCATGGTCGGCTCCTCGATTCGATCCGTCCGCGCGATGGCTTTGATGAACCGCGGAGCCCAGGGCACGGGCGTGAGCTATAATGCTCGTTACCGACTTCTAATCCTGAACGACCCGTCGGATCCCGTGAACCACCTACACAAGTACATGATTGTCGTGGGTAGTGTGGATACCAGCACGATGGCGGCGGGCGTCGATCCGACGACTGTTACGAGCACTTCCGATAGCCGCTACAAGTGGTATTCCCCGGATGCCCCGACTTTGCTACCCAGTGGGGTCTACTTTGTTCCGCCTGCCAGCGACACCACCACCGTGGTCAATAAGCCCCCGGGCTTCACGGGCACCTGGGTCGGCCGCGCGAGCATCATCGGCCAGATCGCAGACAATGCCACGGCCAACTCGAACGACAACCCCGGCAGCCCGCCTTGGATGATGTTCGCGTCGCAGGGTGTCGTCGCTCCTACCAACTTGGCTGCAATGTCCGGCCTCGACGCCAAGAAGTGGTACTACGTAGAACTCCAGACCGGCGGGACCTCCAATCACCTCGGCCGCGTCATTCTCGTGCTCGCTAACGGCGTGCTGCGACTGGACCCGGCCTCCAATAAGGTCCAACTCGACCTAATCAGTGAAAACCAGTTGGCGGCCCTGTCGCTCCGCCCCAGCGGCGATGTGGCGATGACTACCGATCCAGATGAACTGGACAAAAATCTCCTGAAGTAATGAACACCGTCCTTTCTCCTTCCCGTCGTCGCTCGGGCTTCTCGCTCATCGAGGTCACCCTCGCTATCGGCATCCTTGGCATGGCGATCTTATCGTTGGTGGGCATCCTTGGTTCGACCTTTCAGCAGGTCGACGAGATCATGCAGACCAATCGCGCCTTGTCGGGGGTGACTCGCCTAATTGGTGCTCTCGATAACCCGCGCTCTATCGTCTACCTAGATGCCAGCGCGGACAGCAATCCTGCGAACACTAAGTATATCCACCAAGGCCTCCAGTCGAAACTCGATCCGTTTGTCGCCATTCCAGCGTCAAACTTTGAAATCGCCTACCGCCTACTTGGTCCGGCCAACACGACGACCAACGCTGTCTGGCTCTACGTCTATGACCGCAAGATGGTGATTGCTGTGGCCGATGCGCAGGCTGGTGCGACGGTGAACTACAACCTCTATTCCAACCCCTCGGCGATGGAAGTCGCTTCCTGTGCCGGTAATTCCGATAACTTTAGCCCAATCGCGGCCAACACGCGAAATGTCGTTGGTACCCCGATGCGGGTACGCCTCACGCTCTCGAAGCTACTCGTCGGTCAGCGCTACCAGATTGATACCGTCACGGGTGAGCCGAGCGTGGCCAAGTGGACCCCGGGTACCGCGTTGCCGGTCGACCCTAATCTCTACGCCTTGGCCTACCTTCCAGTCGTCGCCGAATTCTTCCCGCACGATTACGTGAGCTCCACGATTTTTAAGGCTCGTGAAGAGACGCCCCTCCTTGTGCAGAACATCATCATCAGCCGATGAAAACCTCCCTCCTCCGTACCGCTCGCCGCGGCTTTACCTTGATCGAAGTCATGGTCGCAACGGCGATCATGATGGTGATCGTTCTCGCCGTGGTGACTATCGCCGCGGACACCTTTAAGGCGTACGACCGCGCGGTCGCCGACCTCACGACGCAGTCCGAGGCCCGTGGCGCCCTCGATGCGATGGAGAACGATTTTCAGACGGCAGTCATCCGGCCCGACGGCCGTTGCTGGATGGAAGTTATCCTGCCTGGTGCAACGGCTCCGGCTGGCGTCCCCAAGGCGGTCGGTAACCTGCAGCCAGTCGACCATCCGATTGTCATGCTCTTTTCGGCGCCGCCGGACCGCCCACGCTGGTCCCCGGTGGCCACCACGCCGCGTACGGCCTTTAAGGGCGATGTCTGTGCGGTTGCCTATCGTATCGGCCAGCGTTCGCCTTTTGACGCCCCGGGTGACCCCATTCAGCAGGTGTATGGCGTCTACCGTACGATTATCGACCCTGAGGCGACCTTCCGTGATGCCTTGCCGATCATTTTTTCTTCGACTCCGACGGTCCCGACGTCCCCTTGGAATTACTGGAACGCTCCGCGGCTGGTGCCGAATTACTCCGTCTCGGCCACCTCGGGCGGCTTTCAGACCCGCAACTTGATTGACCAGAGTTTGGTGCAGACGGGTGGGGCGACTTCTAATTATTGCTGGACGCTAGATGACCAGAATTTCATCGCTTCGAATGTCGTCTCCATGCACCTGACCTTCTGGTGTAAGTCTTCCTTGCCGGCCTCCTCCACGGTGACGGGTGCCTTGGTCGATCCGCTAAAGCGTCCAGCCGAATTACTCCGCCCGGTGGTCGTCGGTTCTGCCGATACCTTTAAGTTCGGCCCGGCAGCTTACGGCGGCTACATCGGTGAATACGTCACCAATACCACGTCCTCGACCACTAATGCGGCCCCGTTGCGCTTTGCTCCTTCCAGCGGCTCCCCAGTGCCCGTGACGGCCGCTGGCACGCCTCACCCTTACGACACCTATGGTGCCCGCCTCCGTATCTTCGCGGACCGGATGTATCCTGATTCCCTTGGGCCGAACAACGCCGCGACCGCCACCTCTTTGCCTTACCTGCCTTACTCCGTGAAGGCCGTGGAGGTCTCGCTTACGATCCTGACACCCGAGGGCTCTAAGGAGCTCCGCTCCCTGCAGAAACTTACCGCCGCCCAGTCGGCCACGGGTATCGTGCTTCCTTCGGCTAATGATTATAAGCGCATCGTGAATCAGTACGGTCGCAACTATACTCGCTACATCAAGTTGATGGCGAACGGCGGCTAAGCGCCGTCAGGTTTAAACAAAAAGGGCGTCCTCACGGGACGCCCTTTTGCTTGGTGGAGCTGGCCGCTTACTCGGCGTACACACCCATCTTGCGGAACTTGGCGTAGCGGTCGGCGACTAGCTTGTCGGGTTTAGCCTTCGAGAGTTCCTTGAGGGCTTCGCGTAGCATCTTGCGGATGTTAGAGCCGGTGGCAGCGGGGTCTTCCTGGGCGCCGCCGAGGGGCTCCTTCACTACGCCGTCCACAACGCCGAGCTTGAGGAGATTCGGGGCATCGAGGCACAGGGCTTCGGCGGCCTTGGGCGCGTGGGCGCGGTCCTTGAAGAGGATCGCTGCGCAGCCTTCGGGAGAGATGACGGAGTAGTAGGCGTTCTCGAGGATGTAGACGCGGTTCGAGACGGCGATGCCGAGGGCACCACCGGAACCACCTTCGCCGATGACGAAGGTGATAATGGGCACGCCGAACTGACTCATCTCACGGAGGTTTACCGCGATGGCTTCAGCCACGTGGCGTTCTTCCGACCCGATGCCAGGGAAGGCGCCGGGGGTGTCGACGAGGGTGATGATGGGTAACTTAAAGGTGTGCGCCATCTTCATCAGGCGAAGGGCCTTGCGGTAACCTTCCGGGTTGGGGCAACCGAAGTTACGACGAAGGTTTTCCTTAGTGTCGCGGCCTTTCTGTTGGCCGATGACCATGACGGGCTGGCCTTCAAAGAAGGCTGTTCCGCCGACGGTGGACTCGTCGTCCATGTAGAGACGGTCGCCATGGAGCTCCTGGAAGTCGTCAAAGATCATCCCGATATAGTCCAGGGAGTAGGGCCGGCGGGGGTGTCGTGCCAGCTGGACGCGCTGCCAGGGGGTCAGGTTGCCGTAGACCTCGCGGCGGGTCTGGGCCAGCTTGGCCTCCATGGAGACGGCTTCCTTGGTGACGTCCATGCCAGCGGACTCGGACGAGGCGCGTAGGGCGGCAATCTTATCCTCTAGTTCGCGGATGGGCTTCTCAAACTCGAGCGTGAAGCGGGGCTTCGTGACAGACATGGGGGACTAAATAGGGGATTTTTAGGCCGCAGGGCAACGGGAATAGGGGGCGGCGGAGTTCTGCCAAAGGCAGAAAACGCTGTTTTTCACTCTTTTCCCCGAACCAAGCGTCGGTCAGGCTGTCGTAACCCTCACCCCAACCATGCGTAACTTGTTTCTCCTGACATTGGCCGCCGCCAGCCTTTCGGCTGAAGGTTACCTCGACACACCCCTTATCCCTGGCACCCAGTGGCACGTCCATGACTCGACCCGTCCCCAGCCCCCGCGCGCGGACAAGGAGAAGCTGAAGTGCACGACGACTGCCGCTCCCGCCGGTGCCGTGGTGCTCTTTGACGGCAAGGATGCCGCCGCCGAGTGGGAAGCCGACAACGGCGCCAAGGGCGTGACGTGGGAAGTGAAGGAAGGTGCGATGGTTGCCCGTAAGAATGGCATCCACACCAAGAAGTCCTTCGGCGATATTACTCTCCACACCGAATGGCGCTCCGCCGAAGGCTACGATAAGAACGAGAAGAAGAAGGGCCAGGGTAATTCCAACAGCGGTATCTTCTTCATGCGTACCTACGAACTGCAGGTGCTCGATTGCGCCAAGACCGAAACCTACGCCGACGGCATGACGGCTGCGATCTATGGTCAACAGCCGCCGCTCTTTAATGCCTGTAATCCCTCGCGCGAATGGAATAGCTACGACATCGAATGGACCGCTCCGCGCTTCGATCAAGACGGCAAGGTGGTCTCGAAAGCCCGCATCACGGTTGTGATGAACGGCGTCAAGGTGCAGGACAATATCGAGTATATCGGCCCGAGCAGCCACAAGAAGAACCCCCCTTACGCGAAGCACGCGGACAAGCTGCCCATCGGCCTGCAGTTCCACGGCGACCCCGTCGAGTTCCGCAACATGTGGGTCGTCGAGAAGAAGTAAGCCTTCCGCGTAGTTCCTGATGACGCCCCGGCTTGCCTCGGGGCGTTTGTTTGGGGCGCCGTTCAGGCGGTAGGTATTATGGGCTGATTCGACTTACCCGTTTGCAAGGGGGGTGGTTCTTGGTACGGTCGAGGCTTCCACGAATGTATCCCGCTGATCAACGCGACAACTGGTATGCCGGACAGGGCCGATGGTCTGACGTGCCTGCATCGGATTGGAACGATTGGCACTGGCAACTGCGGAATCGCATCACGACCTTAGCCCAACTGGAGACGCTCCTCGAGTTGTCTCCGCAGGAACGGGCGGGCTGCCTCTTTGCTGCCCATAAGCTGGCCCTGGCGATCACCCCGCACTTCTTTAACCTGATCGACCCGCAGGATCCCAATTGCCCAGTCCGCCGTCAGGTCATCCCGCATATCGACGAGTCAGTCGTCGCCCCTGGCGAATCCTCCGACCCAGTCGGCGAAGAGGGGACTATGCCAGTTCCAGGCATTGTGCACCGCTATCCAGATCGCGTCCTATTTCTGGTGACCGACCGTTGTGCTTCGTATTGCCGCTACTGTACGCGGAGCCGCTTGGTCTCCAACGCACAGTCCTACGATTTCCACCCAGAACTTGAACAGGGGCTACAGTATATCGCCGCCCACCCGGAAGTGCGCGACGTCCTCATTTCTGGAGGCGATCCGCTATTGCTGTCCGATGCTAAAATCGACGCCCTGCTCGGTCGCCTGCGGGCCATCCCGCATGTGGAGTTTATTCGCATGGGTTCGCGGATTCCTGTCTTCCTGCCGCAACGCATCACGCCTGAGCTCGCGGCCATCTTTCGTAAGCACGGCCCGATCTGGATGAGTATCCATACCAACCACCCGAAGGAGATTACGCGCGAATTGGCCGAGGCCTGCGAGCGGTTGTCCCTAGCGGGCGTCCCCCTGGGTAATCAGTCGGTCTTGCTTAACGGGATTAACGATACGCCCGAAATTATGAAGTCGCTCGTGCACCGTCTTTTGATGATGCGCGTCCGGCCCTACTACCTTTATGCGTGTGACCTCATTGAGGGCTCAACGCATTTCCGGGCGCCGATTCAGAAGGGTATCGATATCATCCGTGCGCTCCGTGGGCACACGACAGGGTATGGGGTGCCGCAACTGACCATCGATGGGCCAGGCGGTGGGGG
>Ga0208960_1001304_pt1 | contig 13376 bp, 10 predicted proteins | sample GreLakmeON33MSRF_FD_187703 | JGI IMG/M metagenome (GOLD analysis project Ga0208960, IMG submission 187703) | Freshwater lentic microbial communities from great Laurentian Lakes, MI, USA - Great Lakes metaG ON33MSRF (SPAdes) | ecosystem: Environmental > Aquatic > Freshwater > Lake | place: Great...
TATTTTCTTTAGTAAAAATTATCTTTGTATTAATCCTATTCGTATTTAATTATTCCCAATTTTCAATCCCCAATGCCAGATATCATCAACCTGCTTCCCGATTCAGTTGCTAACCAGATTGCTGCAGGTGAGGTGGTGCAGCGTCCAGCGTCGGCAGTAAAGGAATTGATGGAAAATTCGGTTGATGCAGATGCTACCCATGTAAAATTAATTGTCAAAGATGCGGGAAGAACGCTTCTTCAAATTGTAGATGATGGCAAAGGAATGACGGAAACAGATGCACGACTTTCATTTGAACGGCATGCCACATCTAAAATAAAAACCGCAGCAGACCTTTTTAACCTACATACGATGGGCTTTCGTGGTGAAGCACTGGCCTCCATTGCGGCTATTGCGCAAGTGGAATTGAAAACAAAAAGAGAAGAAGATGAAACGGGGACGTGCATCCAAATTGCAGGTGGTAAATTCGAATCGCAAGAACCATGTGCATTTCCAAAAGGAACATCGATTAGCATTAAAAATTTATTTTTTAATGTTCCAGCAAGAAGGAATTTTTTAAAATCAGATGCTGTTGAATTTCGTCACATACTCGAAGAGTTTGAGCGCGTTGCCTTTGCACACCCACACATTGCCTTTTCATTTACAAACAACGGAACGGAAGTTTATAAACTTATCAAAGGGAATTTAAAGCAACGAATAATCGCACTTTATGGAAATCCATATAACCAACGATTAGTGCCTGTTGATGAAAAAACTGATATTGTACAAATCACTGGTTTTATTGGGAAACCTGAATTTGCAAAACGCACTCGAGGCGAGCAATTTTTCTTTTTGAACAACCGATTCATTAAAAATGGATACCTACACCATGCTGTTCAAAAAGCATTCGATCAATTATTAGCACACGATAGTTACCCTACCTATTTTCTTTTTCTTGATGTGGATCCAAAAACCATTGACGTTAACATTCATCCTACAAAAACGGAAGTGAAATTTCAAGATGACCAATCGATTTATGCTATTTTACGTTCGAGTGTGAAGCGTGCGTTAGGGCAATACAATATTTCTCCAACCTTAGATTTTAATCAAGAAATGAGTATGGAAATTCCATACAATAGAAAAGAAATGCCAACTGCTCCGGTTATAAAAGTAAATCCGAATTACAATCCATTCACCAATAATAATCCAAGTGTCACAGCAGGTAGTTATGGGGGGCAATCTTTTGCACAAAACGAAAAAAGTATTCCCTCCAATTGGCAGGAAATGTTCGATGCACATGTAAAAACAGAGGACACAAGGGAAAGCACATTACTGCAAGGGAATGCGGAAGACGAAGTATTCCAACAAACTGAATTAAAAAATGAAAACGAATTTGCCAATGCTGGAAAATTATGGCAATTACACGAGCGGTACATATTAACAGCAGTAAAATCGGGAATACTTGTAATTGATCAACATCGTGCGCATGAAAGAATTCTTTTTGAAAAATATTTACGAGTAATTGAAAATAGCAATGCTCCTAGTCAACAATTATTATTTCCAGAAACAATTGAATTCTCAATAGCCGATGTAATGCTTGTTACTGACCTACTAGAAGATTTTAGTGCTATCGGTTTTGATTTACGTTCCTTTGGCGCAAATACATTTATAGTACACGGTATTCCTGCTGGAACAGAAGAAAAAAGTTGTGTAACATTGGTGGAAGGAATACTTGAAAGTTATAAGCAAAATGAGCAAGAATTACATTTACAACCACAAGAAAACATAGCCCGATCGATGGCGAAGCAAGCAGCAATAAAAGCTGGCAAATCATTGACTCCAAATGAAATGATTGCCCTTATTGATGAATTGTTTGCTTGCACAATGCCCTCCCATGCACCTGATGGAAAACCTTCATTTATAAATTTTCCAATTGACGAATTAGATAAATTATTCCGCCGCTAATGAATTACCAACGCTTTAGTCCAATGTCGCAAAATAGAATGCCTCCAGGTGTATTGAATTTAATTGTGATCAATGTGATTTTTTTTATCGCTAAAAATTTTGCAGAAAGTAAGTACATTGACTTAGGAAATATATTAGGGTTGCACCACCCATTTTCTAAAGAATTTCATTTTTATCAATACGTCACAAGTATTTTCATGCATGCCGATTTTGGACATATTCTATTTAATATGTTTGGGCTTTGGGTATTCGGTGCCATGCTTGAAAACGCATTCGGAACTAAACGTTTTCTAATTTTTTACCTCATCTGCGGTGTGGGTGCTTCAATTATTTACCAAATTTGGGTATCTGCTATTCAGTATAATTCATTTGTAGGGAATGTGCCTGGCATTATTGAGGCCTTGTTAACTTATCCTCCTGCAGGAATATTAATTGGTGCCTCTGGTGCTGTTTATGGAATTTTAATGGGTGCTGCGCTACTATTTCCAAATACAGAAATGTATATGATGTTCATTCCAATTCCCGTCAAATTAAAATGGCTAGCTGTATTTTATGGCGTTGCAGAACTCTATAATTCAGTACATATAGATTCAAGTGATAATGTAGCACACTTCGCACATATTGGTGGAATGATTTTTGGTTTTATTCTTGTGAAAATCTATTCACAAAACAAAACTCACTTTTATTAAAATGAGTATAACACGCGACATAAAAATTGCATTGAATGGAACTTACGGGACACTCATTCGATTGATTTTTATAAACTGCATTGTATTTATAGTCTTAAATATTACCGTAAGCGTTCTTACCTTATATGGATACGAACCCTTAATGGCTTATAAAACAGTTTCAGATTATTCAGATTTACCTGCAACACCAAGGAACCTGATTACAAGATTTTGGACTTTATTCACATACATGTTTGTCCATTTTGGATTTATGCATGTTATTTCCAATATGTTGTGGCTTTATTTTCTTGGAAAAGTTTTCAGCGATATACTGGGCGGAGCAAGAGTAATTGGTACCTATGTCATTGGAGGAATTTGTGGAGGAATACTATTTATTTTGATATGTAATTTAATTCCAAATCTTAAAAATTCTCAACTAGAAGGAGCTTCTGCCGGTGTTATGGCAATTGTAATTGCCGCTGCTGCATTTAGTCCCGACTACACCTTGTTTCCCTTCGGGATTAAGATAAAACTAAAATGGCTAGCATTAGTTTCATTTCTGTTGACTTCCTTACTTGACCTCACAGACAATACAGGAGGAAAGGCAGCACACATCGGGGGGGCTGTTTTCGGATTAATTTATGGAACACAAATTAGAAAAGGAAATACTTTTATAGATAAAATTACGCAACTCTTAAATTTCAATAAAAGTAAATTAAGGATTGAGCATAGCCGAACGGAAAAAACGATTGATGAAATTTATAATTTAAAAAAAACTTCTGTCAAAATGAGGGTTGATGAAATACTTGATAAAATTTCTCGTTCAGGGTATGATAGTCTCAACCAAAGTGAAAAAGAATTTCTACAAAAAAATCATACCCAATTCTAATCAATTAAATTGTTTTGAAGAAAGAAGCACCATTGCTAACAGCAACAAAAGGCACAACGAAAAAAAAACTTGGCTGGTTTAGTAAAATCATACTTGGATTGAATTGGTTTGCCATAATCGGACTTCTAATTGCGTGCTGTGCCCCTTTTGTAAGTCCTACTATTTTTGGGCCGCTGGCTTTTTTCGGATTATTGCATCCTGTTTTTGTCGTCATTAATTTACTTTTTCTTTTTCTGTGGACCATTCGTTTACGCAAACAAGCATTTTATACTTTATCCGTTTTAATATTGAGCTTCCCTTATTATGAAAAACAAGTAAGCATTCACTTTGAAACAACAGCAGCACCTAAAAATGCAATTAAAGTGATGAGTTATAATGTCAAACTTTTTGACTATTATAATTGGAGTGGAGATAAACAAGCACGAAATAAAATGTTTGCACTCATTAAAAAAGAACTACCTGATGTATTAAATCTTCAAGAATTTTTTAACCAAGATGCCGGTGTTTTTCAAAACCTTGACTCCTTAAAAAAAACACTTGGTCTCCCCTACGCGCATGTAGAATACACCACATCTGCCCGAAAATTTAACCATTGGGGAGTCGTAACATTTTCCAAATATCCTATACTAAACCAAGGGAAAATTGTATTTAGTAATCGAAATAATAATATTTGCATCTATACAGATGTATTGATTAATGCTGATACAATTCGAATTTACAACATGCATTTACAGTCGGTGAACTTCGACTATTCAGATTACAAATTCTTAGATAAAGTTGTGAAAGGGGAAGATGCAGTTGCCGAGATAGAAAATTCTAAAAATATTTTAAGAAGAATGCAACTCGCTTATCGGAAAAGGGCTCCACAAGCAGAAGCCATTGCACAAAATATTTCAGAATGTCCTTATCCAATTATAATTTGTGGTGATTTTAACGATACGCCAATCTCTTACACCTACAACACCCTTTCAAACGGCTTCACAGATGCCTTTATTGAAAGCGGAACTGGATTGGGAAAGACACTACAAAACCCTCTTCCACTACCTCGTATCGATTATATCTTTCATAGTAAAAAAATGAAATCGTTTGAATTTAAAACCATTGAAACGAAAAAGATGTCGGATCACTTTCCTATTGTGTGTAAAATTGTATTGTAAACTATTGAAATGAAGCTATGATACTTTAGTACAACAACGCTAATAAATAAGCGGTTCACCTATCTATTTTTTAAACAAATAAACTGAATCGGAATTTTTATTGTTTCTCATTTCAATAAAATTGCCCAAAAAGCCGTATTTTTACATCAGAAGAATGTTCAATTACAAATAAATAAAAATTCATCGTTTAGCGCATGGCACAGGTAGAATTAATTATGCCAAAAATGGGCGAAAGTGTTGCCGAGGCCACAATAATTAAATGGCTTAAAAACGAAGGTGATTCAATTACCCTCGATGAGCCACTTCTTGAAATTGCTACAGATAAAGTCGATACAGAAATACCTTCTCCATTTGAAGGTATTCTAATTAAAAAACTATTTAATGAAGGCAATGTAGTTCAAGTTGGAAAGCCAGTGGCACTGATTAACACATCTGCAAATGCAAGTGAAGTAAAGATAGAGGCAGCAACAGTTGTTGAACAAAAGAAAGAAACAGCCATTGAACCGAGTATTGTAATAGAAAGTGTTGCTCCTGCAATTGAGCCAAGCCAGACAAGGACAGAACAGCCGATCCTATCTTCCCGTTTTTACTCTCCCCTCGTGCGTAACATTGCAAAGCAAGAAGGAATTTCTATTGCTGAGTTGGATTCCATAGCAGGAACAGGCGCGCAGGGCCGCGTAACTAAAAATGATATTCTCAATTACCTTCCAAATAAGGGAAAAATTCAATCGCACACTCAAAATTCACATTTGCCGCTTGCTTCAGTTGTAAATGAAAATGGACAAAAAACTGAATCCAAGAGTTCTCCCAAAATTACTTTGATGAATGGGGATGAAATTGTTGAGATGGATCGAATGCGTAAACTCATTGCCGACCATATGGTTATGAGTAAGCAGGTTTCTCCGCATGTTACATCTTATGTGGAAGCTGACGTTACAACTATGGTACAATGGAGAGAAAAAGTAAAAGGTGAATTTGAAAAACGTGAAAAACAAAAACTCACTTATACCCCTATATTTATTGAGGCATTGGTAAAGGCCATTAAAGATTTTCCGATGATCAATGTTTCGGTTGACGGTACAAAAATCATTATTCGGAAAAATATAAATATAGGAATGGCTGCTGCTTTACCAAGTGGAAATTTAATAGTTCCTGTAGTGAAAAATGCTGACCGAATGAATCTATTCGGATTGACAGCCACGGTCAATGACCTTGCAAACCGGGCGCGTATGGGAAAATTAGTTCCCGATGAGATTCAGGGGGGGACTTATACAATTACAAATGTAGGTTCTTTTGGAAATGCCATGGGAACACCAATTATAAATCAGCCACAGGTGGCAATTATGGCGGTTGGGGCAATAAAAAAGAAGCCCGCTGTTATCGAAACGCCTTCAGGTGATACAATTGGTATTCGTCACATGATGTTTCTATCTCATTCCTATGACCACCGTGTGGTAGATGGTGCGTTGGGAGGTAAATTCCTACGTCGTTTTGCCGATTATCTAGAGCAATGGGACATTAATAGGGAAATTTAAATTATTTAGATTTTTTTTGTCAATTCCAAGCTAATTTTCTATTTTTACGAGTTGCCATTTGGCTCAATAGTTGTATAATATTAAAAAAGTATTTTTTGAGAACTTTCAAGATCATACCATTAACTCTTTCTCTGCTGTTTTGCATTGAACTTTTGGCACAGCCAAAAGCTGGAGGTATTCCTGATCCTGAGATGGCAAATGAGCACTATGGACATCGCAATTACACCATGGCCCTTCCTATCTACATAGCGCTTCTTAAAAAAGACTATTCAAATTATACTTATAATTTTCGAGCAGGTATTTGTTACCTCAATTTAAACGGTAAAAAAAAGGAAGCTATTAAATACCTTGAATATAACTTGAAATCGCCTAAAATAGAAAATGAACTTTACTTACGTCTGGGAGAAGCTTACCATTATGGTTTGCGCTTTGACGATGCAATAAAAATGTTTAATACTTATAAAGTAAAGGCAGATAAGGAAGGAAAACTTTTAGCAGATCGATACATTAAACAGTGTGAAAATGCTAAAATTTTTGTTGCTAGTCCGATGGATGTTACTTTTACAAATGTTGGGAAGGATATAAATTCAGAATTTCCAGATTACTACCCATATGTAACTTCAGATGAATCGATGCTCATTTACACCTCCCGCAGAAGAGGAAATGTTGGCGCTACACAAGTAGAGATGGATGGATATTTTGCTTCAGATATTTTATCATCAAAATCATTAGCTGGAGTTTTTGCGAAATCAAAAGGCGTAGGACCAAATGTGAATGGTAATTTTGATGAGCAATGCACAGGTTTGTCGGCCGATGGAAAATACATGACTGTATATGTAGATGACATTGCAACCTCAGGAGATATTTATTTTGCCCCATACAAAACAACTTTTGGGAAACTTGAAAAAATTGAAGATCCCGTAAACGACGAATTTGAAACTGCCGGGTCCTTGGCTCCCGGAAATGACATTATTTATTTTGCAAGTGAGAGAGGTGGTGGACAAGGCGGAACAGATATATACATGTGCAAAAAATTACCAACACTTAAATGGGCTAAGCCAATACCAATTGCAGTTTGCAATACAAAGTACAATGAGGACTTTCCATTTATGGCACCAGATGGTAAAACACTGTATTTTTCAAGTGAGGGCCATAATACAATGGGAGGCTACGATTTATTCTATACAGTTTGGGATGAAGTAAAAAATACTTGGTCAGAGCCAAGAAATATAGGTTATCCTGTCAATACAATGGAAAATGATAGAACAATCAGCTACACAGCAAATAATCGTGTTGCTTATGTTTCCAGTTCACGTGATGGGGGCATTGGTGATATTGATATTTGGCGGATTGTGTTCAACGAAGTTCAAGCTAATTCTTTTACTACAGTTATAGGTAAAGTCATTATGCCCGATGAGGCAATGAGCAAAGAGAATTTAATTATAGAAGTTTCAAATGCAAGCAATAAAGAAAGCTATGGATCTTATCGTGTAAATGAAAAAACAGGCAAATTCGTACTCGCTCTTCCTCCTGGAAAATATGAAATAAGTATAAACATGGAAAAGTGCAAACCGTTTTTTGATGTAATTACTATTTTTGACATTGGCCCACAAGCAGAAATAGAGAAAACAATTATGTTGGATTTGGATTGGGAGAAAAAATAAATTACTTCTTTTTATTTTTTTAAATTTCTATTTGATCTTCGGCTATGATCTCTCCTCCCAAATCATTGCAAGGTTAACAATTACTTCAACAGCTTTTTCCATGTCTTGTAAGGCAACCCATTCTTGTCGTGAATGAAAAGCATGTTCTCCAGCAAAAATATTAGGACAGGGCAATCCCATGAAACTCAATCGCGATCCATCAGTTCCACCACGAATACTTGAACAATGGGGTGTAATATTAGAACGCTTTATTGCTTCCATTGCATAATCCACAACCTGCGGATTTTTATCAAGAATAGATTTCATATTACGGTATTGTTCTTTCACAACCAGTGTGTAGGTTGATTTAGGAAAACATTTCATCACCTCATCAATAGTTTCCTGCAACAGCATTTCTTTGTGCCTTAATCCTTCATCTGAAAAATCACGGAGAATAAAATTAATAGTGCTCTGTTCCAATGTACCACCCATACTTGTTGGATGAACAAAACCTTGTTTATCGGAAGTTGTTTCTGGCGTAAATTTATCTTTGGGTAGACGGTCCAAAATTTGTGCAGCAATTTTTAATGCATTTTCCATTTTCCCTTTCGCAAAACCTGGATGAGCAGCAACACCGTTGATAGTGAGTACAGCACCATCAGCAGAAAAAGTTTCATTTTCCAAGTGACCCAAAGACTCGCCATCCATTGTATAACCAAAATCAGCACCTAATTTTTTCATATCCACTTTTTCCACACCACGACCGATTTCTTCATCTGGTGTAAATAGAATTCGTATTGGGCCATGTTTTATTTCAGGGTGATTAACTAAATAATTTGTTGCATCCATTATTTCAGCTAATCCTGCTTTGTTGTCAGCTCCTAATAAAGTTGTGCCGTCCGAAGTAATGATATCGTTTCCAATTTGATTTTTCAAATCTTGATGTTCAGCGAACCGAATTATTTGCGATTTATTTCCAATCAATACAATATCAGTTCCTTGATAATTTTTATGAATCTGGGGTTTCACATCTTTCCCTGAACAATCGGGCGAAGTATCCATATGAGAACAAAAACAAATCACTGGGACTTGCTTATTTGAGGTTGCAGGTATTGTTGCATAAACATAACCATACTCGTCCATCTCCGCATCAGCAATTCCAATTGCAAGCAATTCTTCTACAAGCACAGCACCAAGATTCTTTTGTTTAGGAGTAGAAGGACAAGAAGGTGAATTGGGATCTGATTGCGTATCTATTTGAACGTAGCGAAGGAATCGATCCAGTACTGTATGGTTAATTTTCATAAGCCAAAGTTAAGCATACTTACCAAAAATCCTCATTTCTATCTACCTTTGAAAGATGCGCAAAATATTAACTATTGGGATTACAATTGTGTTGGTGTATTCATGCACTAGTGATGCACCAAGCGGCGATAAAGTAATAGATTCATTAAAAAGCACAACAAAAATTGATATTCTACCGAACGATACACTTAAAATTGACAGTAGCACTGGCGTTAAAATTTTATACGATTGTACTGTTTTAAATCGAATAATTCCATTTGACAACGGTAGTAAAAATCAAATCAGACAAGATTTAAATCAACTTTTAAATTGTGGAATTGATAGTTTTGATTTTAAATTCGTAGTACCTAATTTATTCAGTGGTTTTGTAAGTGAAAACCAAGTACAAGGGAAAAAAAATATTACTTATCGCGATTTTATTAAACATATCATTGAATTTAAATCAACGCTGGCTTATTTTCAATTGCATGCAAAAATTAAAACACTTGACAGCTTAAGATCAAAACCTTTCGACATTCATAAAGTTTATGCTATGAAGCCTACATTAGGAAAATTAGGATTTACACAAACTGAATGGGAAATGTTTTCAGGATTTGCACAATCTTATCCTGTTCCTAAAAAAGGTGTTTTTACATGGGGGGAAATGCTAGAAGCATTTGACAAATTCAAGCCCAAAATTTGATTTGCAATTAATAACTTAGGACATCCCTACTTTTCATTAAATAAGCCCTACTCTACTTTTACAACTTTAGATGAAAAATAAATCCCATCTTCTAATTTTACACTTAAAAAATAAACTCCCTTACTCACTGTAGCCAATTCTATTAAAGTATAATTATTAACTGCCTCTGCAACAGCAAAAACAGATTGATGTATAAGTTCTCTACCCTGCGCATCAAACAATCGTACATCAAGATGCTGATCAATGATTGAATAAAATGAAAAATTCAAATTATCTGAAAATGGATTTGGACGAATGCCATAGAGCTGGTTCTCCGTTCCAAACTGTGAAGCTGTTCCAGACAAATATAAATTCGCAGCACAAAAATCGGGAATACCATAACCAAGTAAAGAATCAGGTGAATTATATTGGTTGGAACTTTGTTGAATCGTCTGTAGTACTTGCATGTTATTAAATGAGGGATGAGCTTGCCACAAACAGGCCACTAAACCACATGTAATTGGAGAGGCGAATGAGGTACCATTCCCTGTTTGAATGCCAACTCCAAATGGATCACAAATAACAGATGCTTGTCCTTGTGCGCCAACATCTGGTTTTTGATTACCGAACAAACTTAGTGATCCCCTTGAGCTAAAACCTGTAACAATTCCATTGGCATCGGTAGCTGCAATTGTAAAGGCCGAATCAGCATCTGCTGGTGCACCAATATAAAACCAAGAGCTTGATCCAGAATTACCAGCGCTCACCACCACTGCAATTCCCTTCCGCGCAGCAAAATTAGCAGCACGAGAGCAAGGTGTAGTGTGTCCATCCATATCAGCATAAGTATGATTATTGGACGGGTCATCATAAACATTGTAACCTAAAGATGAATTAATCAAATCGGCCCCTACACTATCAGCAAATTCCGCTGCACATGACCAATAATATTCTTCTACTAGATTTTCTGTTGGCGCATCCTCAGATCTCAATAACCAATAACTTGCATCGGGTGCGGTACCAATTAATTGTCCATCTAAATTTCCACCCATTGTGGAAAGCACCATGCTTCCGTGCGCGTTATCCTCATAAACTAAAGAATCATTCATAATAAAATCCCATGTTCCTAAAATTCTATTATTCAAATACAAAGTATCAAAAATTGGAAGGTTAATCGCATCGTAAAAGCCGGCGTCAATTACAGCTATCTGCATTCCCTGGCCTCTAAATCCTGAATTGTGTAAACAAACTCCTCCGAGCATGTTAATCTGGTTGTATGACGGCCCATAATTTAAAGTCGAAGTTGCTACGTTTCCCGTTCGGTTTAAAGACCAATCCACAGTTGAAAAATCTTCCAATACAAATTTATCATTGCCAGGTGCATCTTGGCGTAAACCTATATTCCCAACAGTTGTAACATAAGGCAACGCAGCGATTAAGCTTAATACAGCAGGATTTGAAGTAAAAATGACAACGCCATTTAACCATTTCGAAACAGAATGAACGGAAAGTCCTGTAATTGCAGCTACCCCAGCAATATAAGGGGCATGAACTGGTATATCCAATGAATCGAGTGGGATATTTTGTGCCACACGTCGAGCTATTGCTCGAGGTGATAAATAGGCAGAAGGTTGACTGAATGAAAAAGTAGTATTCCCTTTATTTGAAAATTGCACCCAATATTTTGTAGGAGTTTGGGCACTTAAAACAAAACTACACATTGAAATAATTAGTACAGCGTAAAGTTTTTTCATACGAGTAATTAAGCGTTCAAACTATATTAAGTATTAGTAAAACTAATTAAAATTTTATAAATGTAATTTTAAATATTAAATCTGTGGTAATGTTGCTTGGAAGGGAATCGTTTTTTCATTGATATTAAATTCATTTCTCGCAATAAATCCACCTCCTACTAAATCATCTCCTTCGTAAAACACAGCAGATTGACCAGGCGCCACACCGACAACAGGACGCTGAAACAATACTTTAATCTTATCATTCACAACTGCAAGTGCAGCAGGAGCACCGGAATCGTGGTAACGTATTTTTGTATGGGCAACAAAATCTAATGGAAGTGTTTCATACTTTACTAAATTAAAATCACGAATAATCATTTCCTGTCTATCCAATTCAACTTTAGTTCCAATAACAACAGTATTTGTTTCCGGAATGATTTGAATAACAAACATGGGTTCACCAAAAGCAACTTCTAATCCTTTTCGTTGTCCAACAGTATAAAATGGATAGCCACGATGCTTTCCCACAACTTCCCCATTGGTAAAAACAAAATCTCCCCCCTCCACTTTTTCTTCAAGACCAGGAACTTTATGTTTTAAAAAAGCACGGTAATCGTTTTCAGGAATAAAACAAATTTCATAACTCTCGCTTTTACCTGCCAACTCCGCATAACCAGCTTTCATTGCCATTTCACGAATTTCACTTTTTTTGTAATTGCCCAAAGGGAACATTGTCCTCTTCAAACTTTCCTGAGAAAGTCCCCACAATACATAACTCTGGTCCTTCGATTCATCAACACCTTTAGAAATCACATAACGACCATTCTCTAAACGCACCTTTGCATAATGACCTGTTGCAATAAAATCACATTCCAATTGATCTGCTCGCTTTAATAACGCATCCCACTTTATGTGCGTATTGCAAAGCACACAAGGATTTGGAGTACGACCTGCCAGGTATTCCTCTACAAAATTATTAATGATATGTTCTCCAAATTCAGCACGTATATCCAGAATATAATGTGGAAATCCTAAATTTACTGCAAGCGTTCGCGCGTCATTAATCGAATCCAAACTGCAACAACCAGTTTCTTTTTTCGAACCTCCGGCGGCGGCATAATCCCAAGTTTTCATTGTTATTCCAATCACCTCATATCCTTCATTATGCAACATAAGCGCAGCTACCGAACTATCGATACCTCCACTCATTGCAACTAACACTTTACCTTTTGCTTTCAATATTGACCTCCTGGTTCACCACCACCATTTTGAAGTTGTGGCACTTCAATCCTATTTTTAAATTCTTCCGCTTGAATTAATACTCCACCCGAAATTAATACACCCACTTTCCACGTTTCTTTACCTTTCTCCTTTCCATCACCACCATAATAAATCCAAATGCCATCTTTTAAATCACGGGTATATTTCCCAATAATATTAATTCGTCCATCTGGAAAAAACCAAACTGCTTTTCCTTCATTTTTTCCCATTTTAAAAGTCCCTTCGCCTTGTTTTTTCCCGTCTGAATAAAAAGTATTCCAAATGCTGTCCTGCAAATTTTTCTTATAAAACTTCAACTCAGCAATCTGTCGTGTAAATGGATGATAGGTTTCAGATCTCCCATTTTTTTCCCCGTTTTTATACCACTCCCGTGACAATAAAATGCCCTCTTCCGTATAAAAAGTCCAAACACTATCTTTTTTCTGATTTACATACTTGCCTTGAGCTTGCAACTTTCCGGCAACACCAAACATTTTTCCGTAAGTAATTGGCCCCCCATTCATAAAATTCACCTCACTCATCTTTTTTTGTTCTACATCGAAATATGTAAAAATTCC
>Ga0208960_1001306_pt1 | contig 13357 bp, 13 predicted proteins | sample GreLakmeON33MSRF_FD_187703 | JGI IMG/M metagenome (GOLD analysis project Ga0208960, IMG submission 187703) | Freshwater lentic microbial communities from great Laurentian Lakes, MI, USA - Great Lakes metaG ON33MSRF (SPAdes) | ecosystem: Environmental > Aquatic > Freshwater > Lake | place: Great...
CTTTCGCCAGAGAACAAAGATTTAAATCCTTGCCAGTTGAAATCGATATTTACATCATGATCAGAGGCTACAAACGAACCCGCCTGAACGATTAATTTATCGCCATTCAATTCGTAAGTAAACATATCGCCAGGCAAAGCTGTGCCTAAATAAACTTCACCACCTTGAGAACCTGCGGTGAAATGATTTAAGAAAAAACTTTCGCCCGACACCATTCTTTTAATGGCTTTCATGATACCGCGAGAATTCTTTTTATGTGTGGTGGTTTCAATTTGTAAATTGTCGCTCATGGCTATCATGGCACCCGCTTCTGCAGTGAATGATTCTCCGGCAAGTAGCGTTACTTTTGCTGAGGCAGCGCCCGGACCTTTTTCTATCTTAACGTTCATATTAGTTCAATTTTTGATGCCTGTCCGTCTACCGACGGATTCATAATTTTTACTTAAAAGAATTTATTTAACCACTTTGTTAGTCCGCTAACACTGCGCGATTGAATGATGATTTTACCTTTTCCTTCTACACGGGTAACCAATCCTTCGCCGCCAAAGAAGCTAGATAAAATACCACCTGACAATTGCATTTTCAATTTCATATCGGGCGTATAGCCCACCAAATGACTTGAATCTACAATGTATTCGCCATCAATTTCTTTTTCGATTAATGCACCATAAGCACCAAAAATCACTTTACCTGTGCCCGAAACCTGAAGTTTGAATAATCCTTCGCCACCTATGAATGAAGCGATTCCAGCCCATTGAACACCCAATTTCACTCCGGGAGTTGACGCTACATAAGCACCACCTTGCAAGCAATAACTATCGCCATTAAGCTCTAGTAATTTCATGTCGCCAGGAGTTGGTTGTGTTAGTGTAATGCGTTTTACAGCATTGCTGTTGTTGGTAATATGATTCACGAAGAAGCTTTCTCCGCCCACATATTTTTTTACCAATCCGCCAAAAAATCCGCCGTTCATTTTGGCTTCCATTGTTAATTCGGCTGCCATACTTGCCATTGCATCTGCTTCGGCAATAATGGTTTCGCCTGGCTGTAAATCTACGTTTACGTAGGTAAAAGCAGGTTTTCCTGTTAAATTAATTTCCATCTGTTATTGTTTATCTAAATCTGTTTTTAAGCGCGTTTTAAATGTATCAAAAGAATTTTTAAAAGTGATAAATTGTTTGTTTTTTAATTCACTTTTCTTTGTGGTTAACAATTCAATTCTTTCGCCAATGGCGGGGTGACTGCTTACCAAAGAAGTGAGCTCTTCGGTGTCTTTATCCTCGGGATATTCTTTTTGTAGTTTTTTAAACATGCCTATCATTCCTTCGGGATTGATATTGGCATTTAATAAATAATTCCACCCTGTTTCATCTGATTCGGTTTCGTATTCTCTGCTGGTTTTTAGAGAGGTTAGTGAACCGCTGGCTTGCGCCAATGTGCCCAACAATGCGCTGGCATCGCCCACCAAAGCAGAGAGTGCCACGTAGATTCCTAAGTTAGAAATGATACCACGTACATGATGACGTTGTGTAACGTGCGATAATTCATGCGCTAAAACGCCCATTAATTCTTCCCATGATGCTGCTTTTTGAATGATGCCCGAATGAATAACCACGTTACCTCCTGGCATCGCAAAAGCATTCATTGTTGGATTGTTGGCGATGTAGAATTTAAAATGAAAAGAGGTGTCGCCAATGGCATTTACCAATGGTTGTAGCGTTTCTGTGAGTTCGGCCACTAAGGCAGAATCTTCAATTAATTTGTATTCTGTTTTTACTTCTTCAAAAAGTTTGTCGCCTACTTCTTTTTCCCATGATGGTGGAACTTGGTTGGCCACACCTTTCATAATGTTTGTTCTAAAGATGAAGAGCGAAAGAATGATGGCAAGAAAAAATCCAAAAATACTCAACCATATCGTCCAATTGATTGCTTTTGTTTTCTTTACCTTTTTAACGCCGCTTTGCGCACGTTCGTGGTAATGCAGGTTAGGGTCTTTTAGTATTTTTTTATCGGTGGTGTAAAAAGAAATATCGGGGTGAGAAGGATGATTGAAATAGATCAATCTATCTGATGCGCCACCCACGCTAATATCGGTGCCTTGCAGTGAAAATCGAATTTTCTCTTCGTCGAGTGTGAAAACGATGTCGCTAAATCCAATTTCAATAGTCACGCTTTTTCTTCCCGAAGGAAAGCGATTCGACATGGCAATACCTTGATAAATCATGCTGTTTCAGAATTTTTGTTGCTGCGGAGCTAAGATAGAGAAAATTCCATTTTTAGAGCGCTGGAAAATTATCTACCTTCGTCGCTTTAGAAAAATTAAGATATGAAGATTAAAGATACCCTTTTGCGCACCTTTTTGCCAACCTCTGTTTACGAGAAAATCAGAATTGATGCATTGCAAAAAATATATGATCAGTCGAACGCCGATTTCATCACGCATAGATCGTCTAACCCTAATTCTGTTCCTGTTCCTCACTCGGCAAAACAAGAGGTAATTCGCCATTTTGCCAACAAACATAACATACAGGTTTTTGTAGAAAGCGGTACTTTTTTGGGTATCATGATGAATTCGATGAAGGGTCAATTTAAAAAATTGTACTCTATTGAATTAAGTGAAATATTGTATAAAAATGCCATTAAGAAATTCGAAAACGATAAGAATATTAATATCGTTTTTGGTGACAGTGGAAGCATGTTACCACAGGTTATTAAAGATATTAATGAGCCAATAGTGTTTTGGTTAGATGGTCACTATTCCGGCGATATCACAGCTAAAGGAGTTTTAGAAACACCTATTATTAAAGAATTGAAAACGGTGCTAGAGCATCCAGTAAAAAATCACGTTATTTTGGTTGACGATGCTCGTTTGTTCAACGGCACAAGAGATTATCCCACGGTTAAAGAAGTACAAGATTTCTTAGCTGGATATTCTAAAGATTACAAATTCGAGATTAAAGAAGATATATTGGTGATTCACCAATAGTATTACAAAGTAATTTCTTTATCCTTTAAGCTAAATTCGATTTTACCAAGGTCGTTGAACGGACCAGGAATCAATTGATTTTTAGCATCCATCAGTTTGAAAGAAATGGTATGGCTGCCAATATTTAAACCTTCAATAGAAAAAGAGGCCCATCGCGTTATTTTAAATTCCGTATTGTCGATTGTTACTAAAACGTAGTTTCCTCCATCGCTTAATTTGCTGTCGATTAAAAAGAAATCGAGTAGTATCTTTTTGGAGAATTCGAAGGGGTATTCGCCCATCGGACTCACAGGCACAATGTGGCTTCCTGTTGGTTTGGTGATTTTAGATTTGTTGTTGTCGTCTTCAACAGTAATTTTAGAAAATACAAAACCTTTGGTGGCGTTGTGCACCGACATGTGGTAAGAGCGGGTAAGCGCAGCAAAAATGTAATTTTCACCCGGATTAACCATCTCTTCAATGGAAGATTCCACAGAGCGTTTTGGCAAATGTCCGCTACTTATAAATGTGATGAATTGTCCGTCTTCTTCCCCTATAAATCCTAATTTTTCTTCTTCCGATGTTTTTTCGCCTAAGGTAAAATTGCTTACCGAAAATTCGAAGTTCGTTCTGCCGGGAGCAGCTTTGTCTTTCGGACTAATCATAGTTATCTCGGCGTCTTTAAATACAGGGTAATCGGTTTGCTCGGTTAACGTAATGCCGTCTTTTGTTAAAACTAAAGCTCTTGTTCTGCCAAACTGAGAGTTGTTTTGCGCAAAATTCTCTTGTGTATTGTGTTTTCCTCCTTCGTTATTGCTTTCTCCACATGAAGCAAAAAACAATGCTGTTGCTGGTAAAATATATTTAAACATACGCACTCTTATTTTAGGCAAACTTAATCAATATGTCGTTCTTATTTACAGATGTTCCTTTTTCTACCAAAATTTTTTCCACTTTTCCCTCAGAAATCGCCTGCAGCGCGTTCTCCATTTTCATGGCTTCTAGAATCAGTAGGGGTTGTCCGGGTTTCACCTCATCTCCTTCATTCACCATCAGCGCCACTATTTTACCAGGCATAGGTGATTTCAACTCTTTCACTTTCTTAACATCGCTGCTTTTAAAGCCCAAACTGTTTAAGAGTTGATCGAGTTCGCTTTGAATATTTACCTTAAAATAATGCTGGTTGATTTGTATTTCTATCTCGCTGCCATCTTCACTTTCGCCTAACACAAAGATTTCGAATACCTTGTTGTCTTTGCGTAAAAGAAATCTGCCCGACTCTAGTATTTCTACTTCTGGTGAAGAGGAAAGCGAAAGGGTTTTAATTTCTTGGTTGTTTACTTTGATTTGCAACATGCAACAAACCTACATGATTTATTTTATTTGAAAAAGCTATTGTTTATGTTTGTGAAAATTGGTGCGTATGATAAAACTGACTCGTTTTTGGCTTTTACCTCTTACCTTTGCTATTTTTGCTTCGGCTTGTCAGCTATTTCAGCAAAAGAAAAGCATTGTGGTTCCTCCGCAAACACCTATTGTTTCGCAAGAAAGACCTGTTTATCATCCCGCTCGCACTTTAAAACAAGATTTACTACACACGGTTTTAGATGTTCGTTTTAACTGGCAAAGCAAAGAAGTGTATGGCACAGCTACGCTTACTTTAAAGCCTTATTTCTATGTTACTAAAACGGTAGAATTGGATGCCAAAGGAATGATTATTAAAGAAGTTTCTTTGCTCGATTCTTTGGGAAATAAGAAGAAACTCACTTATAAATACAACGATAAAACCATCGCGATTCAGTTGGATAAAGAATACAAAAGAACTGAATCTTATAAAATATTTATTGATTATACCGCCCAGCCCGAGAAGCTTTTAGAGAAAAAATTAATTACCGATGACAAAGAGAAAGGTTTGTTTTTTGTGTATGCCGATGGCAACAATCCGCACAAACCCAAGCAAATTTGGAGTCAGGGCGAGTCCGAATCTTCTTCCTGCTGGTTTCCTACCATTGAAGCCCCCGCCGAAAAAATGACTCAAGAGGTTTATATTACCGTTGATGCTCAATTTCAAACTTTATCTAATGGTTTGCTAAAAAGTTCTACAAAGAACAGCGATGGAACCCGCACCGATTATTGGAAACAAGATTTACCACATTCTACTTATTTGGTGATGCTGGCTGTAGGCGAATTTGCGGTAATTAAATCGCAATGGAACAAAGTATTACTAGAGTATTATGTAGAACACAAAGATTCGGCCGATGCTTTGGCGGTGTTTGGCAACACGCCAGAGATGCTTACTTTTTTTTCGCAAAAATTAGGAGTGCCATATCCTTGGGAGAAATTTTCGCAAATGATAGTGCGCGAATTTCAGTGGGGTGCTATGGAGAATACATCGGCAGTGATTCATGCACCTTACGTGATGCGTTCTAAAAAGGAGTTGTTAGATGAAGACCATGAAGATGTTATAGCGCACGAGCTTTTTCACCATTGGTTTGGCGATTTAGTAACCTGTGAATCGTGGGCCAACTTGCCTTTAAATGAATCGTTTGCCACACTGGGCGAGTGTTTGTGGATAGACCATAAATACGGAAAAGACGAAGGAGATTACCATAGATTATTGGATTTGCAAGCTTATTTAGATGAAGCACAAAGCAAAAAGGAGAGATTGGTGCGCTACAACTATTCTTTCATCGACGATATGTTTGATAGACACAGCTATCAAAAGGGCTCATTGGTGTTGCATATGTTGCGCAATTATGTGGGTGAAGAAGCCTTTTTTGCCGCAGTGCAAGATTATTTAGAAAGCAATAAATTTAAATCCACCGAGATGGCGCAATTGCGCATGTCTTTCGAGAAAATCACAGGTGAAGATTTAAATTGGTTTTTCAATCAATGGTTCTTTACTAAAGGACACCCTACGGTAGATATCTCTTATCGTTACGATAAAATATCCGATTCTATTTCGGTGGTGATTGAACAAACTCAGCCATTGTTTGAATCGAGCGTGTACCGTTTTCCTATAGATATCGATGTGTATTCTGGAGGCAAACCAAAACGTTCACGCGTGTGGATGACCAACAAATGCGATACTTTTAGAGTAATAGCCAATGGAGAGCCAGAATGGGTGAGCATTGATGCCGATAAAATTTTGTTGTGCGAAAAAGCCGAAAGAAAATCAACCAACGAATGGCTCATTCAGTTTGAAAAAAGCAAGAATATTATCGATAGATTTGAGGCTTTTGAGCATGTGTTGGCCGATACCACTCCTAAAAGAACAAAAGATGATTTTTTGGTAAATGCCTTAAACGATAAGTTTTGGGCCATTAAATTAATGTCTTTAGAAACTTTGGCGGCCGATACCACGCTAAGTGATTCTTTGCTTACCGATGTAATGGATAAAACTTTTAAATTGGCGGTAAAAGACCCAAAATCACACGTGCGTGCCGCGGCCATTCGTTTCATTAGAAAAAATTATTCTTTCGAAGAAGCCGAACCAGTGCTAAAGAAAAGCTTTAACGATTCGAGTAATTATGTGGTGGCATCAACCATTCGCGCTTATTATATTTATAAAAAGGAAGAGGCTTATGAGATCATTAAACAAAAAGAACAACCTTATGCCGAGTGGGTTTCATTAACGCTAGGCGACATTTACAAAGGCTACAAAAACAAAGAAGAAATTTATTCATTTTACACCAATGCTATTAAACATTACGAAGGTGCCCGTCAGGCCCAATTGGTAGAGCATTTTGGAATGTATTTGGTGAAACAGAAAAAAGAAATTTTCTTTAAAGGATTAGATTCTTTGTACAACATTTCAAATGGCGATGATGATGTAGAGGTTAGAAAAGAAGCTGTGTTGGCTATGGTGGGCTTGCGTGGCTATTACGATGCTAGAATGGCCGATTTACAGCGTGATATCAACGACAACAAAGACACCAAAAAAGGCTCATTCGACGCCAAACAAATGCAAGAAAAATTGGATAAGCTGAAAGAAGAAAGAAAAAAAATTGAAGAGAAAATCAATTTGGCCATCGCTAAAGAGAAAGACAAAGAGTTGGCGCAGTTTTACAAAAACGTTTTGCAGCCAGTGAAGTCTGAATAGATTTTGCATCATTTTTCCATGTGATATGCATCATTATTTTATGTTTTTATTATGCCTATCATTGTTGAAACAATTGAATTATGCGCAAGTTAATCCTCTCTTTAATCCTAGGTGTATCGTTCACACTTTCTAATGCTCAAACTTCTCCCAGCGATAGTCTTTCTTCAGATAGCGCTGGTGTTTTTAGTGATACTTCTTTGTTGTTGGGCGATATGATGTTAGATGAAACTCCGCCTTTGTTGCCCGAACGAATGATTTTTACGCAGCGTTGGATTTATGGTGAAAAAGGTTTGTTGCGTGCTACAGGTTTGTTGCCTCTTACTTTAGCCAACAGAGAAAAGGAAATGAAGGTGCGCAGAGCAATGTTGGTTACGCATCAGTTGGTAGGTTATGGAACTATAGCCGCTATGCTGGGAACAGCTACTACGGGTATATTATTATACAATTATTTAATTCCAAGAAATATTCACGAAGGTTTTGCCTTCGCAACGAATACAGGTTATATTGCTGGCGCGGCTTTATCATTTTTAACGCCACCACCTTTAATTTCTCGCAGCGGAGGAAAATGGGATAGCATAGATTGGCATAAGTTTTTTTCGGTGATGCACATTTCTGGTATGATTACAACCAATATTTTAAGTGGCTATGCCAACCAAGGCGGTAATTGGAAATTAGCGCACGGAGTAGCAGGAGGTTTCACCGCACTTACATTTACGGCAGCATTTGTATCTATTAAATTTTAAATTCTATTTTATGAAGACATTTACAAAAATTTCGTTGGTATTGCTTTCAGCAATCCTTTTAATTTCTTTTAATCCTGCGGGCAAAGTTTCTAAACTAGCGGCCGATAAATCGAAATCATATATAAAGTACTATATGTCGCATCCTGCTCACGATTGGTCGGGAACCTGCAAAGGCATTAGCTGTAACATTGTATACAACGATAGTTTAAAAACCATCAACGCCGTTGCTATGGTTTGCGCTGTTTCTTGTTTCAATTCAGATAATGCCAGTCGCGACAGTCATACTTTAGAAGTTACCGAGGCCTTGAAATACCCTATGGTTAAATTCATAAGCACTTCTATTGGGAATAAAGATTCTGTAGTAACCGTGAAGGGAAATCTAATATTTCACAATGTAACCAAGGCCATTTCTTTTGAAGCTAAGAAAAGATACGCCGGCAAAGAGATGAGTGTTTTGGGCGCTTTCTCTTTTAAAATGACCGATTTCGGTATCGCTCCTCCAACGATGATGATGGTCGCAGCAGATGATGAAGTAAAATTGGAGTTTGCTGCTACTTTTAAAATCGATTAGTTTTTTTTCAAGAAAAGTTATTGATTAAGCTGATACCCTGCTATTTCAAAATTATCTACCGCGCATTCTTCTCCCTTGTTATTTAACAAATATACTTTTAAATACAGCTTGCTATTACCCTTAAAGTCCGAAGGGTCTACTTCAAAATAACCTGAAGCATCGCCCCATTCATTAATTTTAATTTTGTCTCCCAAGCCAATAGATTTCCAGTAAATACCACCCGTTTCATTTTCTACAGATGCAACAAACTGCATGTCTTTTAATATTGCTTTTGACAATATTTTACAGCGCACTTCTATTTTATTTATTTTTCTTATCAGTTGAGCAGAATCGCAATAAAAAGTAGGGCCGTATAAAATATCCTTGCCGATTATGGCTGCATGATTGCCTTCGAACTTAGCAGAATCTTGAGAAATAAAAGAGACTTTCCCAACACTTTCGAAATCAGCTTTATATTGAAATAGAGCAATCCAATTGTCTTTCAAAGCAAGCTGCTCGTTGTTCTCGTTGCTTTGACGAATAACATAGTAAAAAAGGATAATAAATACCAAGCCCAAGGGCAATAACCTAAATATTTTCTTTTTCATATTATTTTTTTGCAATGATAGTGAAATGAGGATAACAAAACATAGTTTTTTTGGCTGTTTGTTCAATAGAAAAACCTGTATTTTTAAATATATCAAGGGTTTTAGAGAAACTTAATTCATTGCCAATTTCTCTTGCAAAAACCAAATCGTGCATTTTATTGGCGAAAACCAAAGGCGACGAAGCGTCGATATCCTTGTAAATAAAAACACTCCCTTTTCCCATTTTAGCATAGAGTTGGGTAAAGAAATCTTCTTGTAGTTTTTTTGGAATGTGATGTCCTACGTCTACCATTGTTATGTAGTCGTACTGAGCAATATCTGCAGGAATATCATCGCCGTTGTATTTTTCAAACTGAATTTGAATAGAAGAAGAATAGTCTTTCAACAGTTCTCTCGCATTTCTAATCAATTCTTCGGAAATTTCTACCCCCTTAATTTTAGAAGGCTTGCAGAATTCGGCCATTAGAAGTGCAAACTGACCCGAGCCACAACCTACATCAAACACGCTTTTTCCTGATTTAATTTCCATTAATAAATCATCAAAAGGACAAATGTATGGCCGATAAACAATTTTTAATTTGTCGATAAACTTGGCATCGGGATCTTTTGCCTTTAAAAAACTGACTAATATTTTCGTCTCAATTTTTTCTATCATAATGCCTGTAATTTTCCATGAGTAATTTTAAAGCTTTTTCCTGCGCTTTGCAAAAGTATATTATCATCATGATTGTCGGATACTGCGTATTCTAATACAAATCCGTTTATATACTCCTGTTCAAGACGAATTAGTTTTTCGGCAGCACGACAATTTTTACCCACAATTTTATATTTGTTTGCATGATACAATGTTTTGGTTGAAATCCATTTTGAAAACCCTAATTCTTTAGAAAGCGCGGCAAACATGAAGTCGGGAGAGGCCGTAATTCCTACAAGTTCTATATTTTCTTTTTGAATGGAAACAATTAACCGAATAACATCTGTATTGAAATATAATGTTTCGCTTTTCCAAAAATCCTTTACGTGGTTCATTAATTGTTCCTGTGAAATCCCTTTTAAATAAATTAAAAAATGCTGTTTAAATTGAGTAGTGTTGATTATTCTTAACTTGTAGGCCAATAACGCAAAAAACTGAATGAATAAATACCGTATTCTTAAAGGCTGTTTTTTATACATAAATTTACAGAATTCAATCAAAGAATCCTTTGTATAGATAGTTCCGTCGAAATCGAATACTGCTATTTTTGTCATTCTGATTTTATTGCATATAAATTAATATTTTTGGTCTCACTAAACCAGCTCTTAAAATTATGATAAGAAATACAATAATAAAATATTACCAACAATATAAACATATAAAACTCATCAGCATAACTATGCTTGCTGCTGTTGCTGTGTATTTATTTTCAAATTCTTTATCGCAAAGTTGGCCATATCCTGTAGGCGACGGAGTAGAATATATTTTGGTATCAGAGGCATTAAGCAATCATGGCTCTCCAGAAGTTTATCCAGAAGATATTCGAACTTTTAAAGAGGAGGTTAAAAAAACCATGGGATGGGATGGATTAGGAAAACACGAAGCCTTTGATGAACTTTTAAATGATATGGAAACGGTAAAGTTTAAGCACATGGATCAAACAATGGGCTTTGCAGTATCCGAGAACAAAAAATTTTACAGCATTCATTTTTTTACTTATCCTCTGTTTACACTTCCTGTAAAATTGCTTTTAAAACCTTTTAATATTCACCCTATTAAAGTTTTTTTCCTAGCCAATGCTCTTTTTATTTTAACTGCTTTGTACTTTGTATTGTTTTTCTTCCCATTTAAAGAGATTTACAATTGTGTGATTGCTGGATTATTTTTTTACAGCACCACACAGTGGTATATGATGTGGCCACACGCAGAAGTTTGGGCTTCTAGCATGATTTTTATTGGCGTTTTATTGTATTATTTTAAAAAACCTTATTTGGGTATTTTTCTTTGTGCATTGGCAGCAACACAATTTCAACCATTATCGGTGTTGGTTGCCATAATGGTGGTTTTTAATTTATTTGAGAATAAATTCAAATTAAATAGTTTAATCAAATCTGCATTAAGTTCTTTTTGGGTAATTGTTCCTTCTGTTTTTTATTACTATAATTTTGGGGTATCTAACTTAGTGAACCATTATGGGTTCTTAGATGACAAATTCGTTACATACGATCGGGTTGTAAGTTTTTTTATTGACCTTAACCAAGGATTGATTGTAAGTTTTCCTATGTTGTTTTTTGTTTATCTTGTTTTCTATTTTCTTGATATATACAGTCGAATAACAAATAAATCGTTCAAACTTTCTTTATTTGATATTGTTCCATTTGCTATGATTATTATGGTTGCTATTGCCTCTTCTATGGGAAATTGGAATCATTGTCACACCATAAATAGTCGTTATGTAGCTTATATCGGCACCGTAATGCTTTGTCATTTTATTGTTTTGTTTTTATCAGTAAAATCCAAGAAATGGGTGCAAACAACATCCGTTTTTATTTTAATTACGCAGTATTTTGCCATCAATGAATTTGGCGGACTGGCTCCCGATTTATGGTCGGCAGAAAGACACAAGAAAGGGGCTGAATTTGTTTTAAATAACTTCCCAGAGTATTACAATCCCGATCCAATCATTTTTGGTGTACGCACATTAGGAACTTATAATTTAGAGCATGATTATTATAAGGGTGTGGTGTATTTCGACGGGTGTAAAAACTTCAAAAAAGCTATGGTAAATAAAGATCATCTAAAAGAAGTGAAAATGGGCAATCTAACAGCAGAACAGTTAGAACGTTTGATTTTTGCTAAACACGATCAATATGGATGGGTGTATATTGATGAATATGATGTTAAAGCCAAATTAAACAAAGAAGATGTCAAGAAATTTTTTAATGAGATGAAAAGATAGTTATCGAAAGTGTTCTAATTGGCAATTGGTAGATCTTAAATCGAGAAAAAAAACAGAGGCATTCATTTTTTTATATTTTTAGTGAGATTTTTTAAAAATACTCAGATCATGGCAATAAAACAATTATTAAGAGTTTCCAACTGGATGAAAAATATTTTTGTGTTGGCTCCCTTAATTTATTCTATGAAAATGTTTTCTTCAGATGCTATAACCAACGCATCTATTGCCTTTACTGTTTTTTGTTTTGGTAGTTCGTCTTTATATATTCTTAACGACATCATAGATAGAAAAGAGGATTTATTACATCCGCGAAAAAAAATGCGTCCTATTCCAAGTGGTGAAATCTCTGTAGCTTTAGCAAGTATTGTAATGGTAGGATTGTTTACTCTTTCTATTTATGGGGCTTTTTTACTTTCCATGGATTTTTTAATTATTATGTTGCTCTTTCTTTTAAACAATGTGCTGTATTCTTTTGTTTTGAAGCAAGTTAATTTACTAGATTGTTTCTCGGTGGCAATAAGCTTTGTGTTGCGCACCATTGGTGGGTGTTATGCCATTCATGTATTGCCTTCATTTTGGATTGTTGTTATCACTTTTACAATAGCACTTTTTCTAATTTTCATCAAAAGAAAATCGGAAATTATTATATTGGGTGAAAAAGCCGCTCAACACCGCAAAGTACTAGCTAATTATAATATTACTATGCTAGATCAATTTATATTTATTACTGGAGCCATCACTTTAACTGGCTATATAATGTATACAATTAATGAAAAAGTATTGGAAATTTTCGGCACCCATCTTTTGGTCTATTCCTCTTTCTTTGTGTTTTTGGGAGTTTTTCGATTTATCCAAATTAGCAATTCGAATTCACATAGTAACGAAGGAGATCCTACTACCTTAATTTTGAAAGACCGATTTTCTCAAGTCAATCTAGTGGCGTATGCGCTTTATGTGATAGCGATTATTTATTTGAAATAATTTATTACCAAAGGAATTGATTTAATCCTTCAAATCTTTGGAGGCTTCATAACCCTCATCCACCAATAAGTTTCTGCTTTCCGATGCAGCTACCGCTAATACATCGCAGCGCTCGTTCATTACATTGCCTGCATGACCTTTCACCCAAACGAATTTTATTCTGTGCTTGGGATATATCAATAAGAAGCGCTTCCATAAATCAACATTCTTTTTGCCTTTGAAGCCTTTTTTCTGCCAGCCAAAAACCCATTTCTTTTCTACTGAATCTACAACGTATTTAGAGTCGGAATAGATAGTAACATTACAATCAGGTTTGGTGAGTGATTCTAAACCCACAATCACACTGAGTAACTCCATTCTATTATTGGTAGTGTGCTCGTAGCCTTGCGATAGTTCTTTTTTGTGTTGTCCGCTCATCAATACCACGCCGTAACCACCTCTGCCCGGATTGCCCTTCGCGGCGCCATCTGTATAT